>Ga0082212_10012246_pt1 | contig 10808 bp, 15 predicted proteins | sample TergutNt197P3_FD_71548 | JGI IMG/M metagenome (GOLD analysis project Ga0082212, IMG submission 71548) | Neocapritermes taracua P3 segment gut microbial communities from Petit-Saut dam, French Guiana - Nt197 P3 | ecosystem: Host-associated > Arthropoda: Insects > Digestive system > Gut ...
GTTACAAAGGAATTCCGTGACCAGCTTAATAAAGCTGTGATTGATGCCTTTAAACAGGCGGTTACACAGCAGGGGCAAGCGCCCGTTAACGGATCAGCGGAACCTGAACCGGTTCCAGCCCCCATGAAGGTAGACGTGAGGATTACCACTTTAACGCTGGGCAGTGAAAACCAACGCGCTTCGGCTTCGGTCAGCTTAAATGACAGCTTTGCCCTTAAGGGAGTCCGGATCATGGAAGGTGAAAACGGCCTGTATGTAAGCACTCCGGGTTATAAATCCGGTGACGAGTACAAAGAGCATTACTTCCCGACCACCAAGGAATTCCGTGACCAGTTGCACGATTCTGTGCTGACCGCTTATGCCGGGGCAATCGCCCAAACCGCGGAACAGGATTTTTCGGGACAGGGGCAGACTGCCCTCGCCGCCATGTAACAAAAAATTCAAAAAAGGAGTAACTTAATTATGCGTAATTTACTAAGACGCGCCAAAGCCGGAATAATCGGTTTATTACCCGCTATATCGGCGGTAACGACTGGCGCAAAACTTACCTTTTCTAATAATCGCGGGGAAGGATTTGTGGATACCGCGATTAAAATCTTAATGGCAGTGGTTATCGGCGCGCTGCTGTTGGCCGGTCTTTATGCCCTTTTCGGACAGACTGTATTGCCGACGCTCGTTCAACGCATCCAGGATATGTTTAATTTTACCGGTTGATTAAAAGCAAAAGGCGGCGGTTTCATTGCCGCCGCCTGAAAGCTTTATATTGTCTAGAACAAATCACTGTGCGTACCCGTCCGGACAAAATACACCTCTTTTTCTTCATCGTCAGCCTTATCATCATCAATTTTATAGATTGCCAGCCAGTCGCTTTCGACATGGCATTCTAAGTTACCGGCATAATCACCGGTCAAAAGATGCTCTTAATATTTGGGGTCTAAGGGAATCTCATTCTCAAGGTCATACATGACAGCGAGTAGCTTTTGCATTGGATATCCGCGTTTCTGGCAGCGCTTAAAGTCTTTTTTGAATTGGGTCGAATAAGTAGGTTCTCTCATTTACTCCCCCATCTCTTTGGCAAAATCAGCGACTGACATGGTCTGCTTGGGGATTATCCCCGCCCGCATATCCTCGATCTCACGGATGGCGGCCATTGTTTCCGGATTCGGTTTATTTAACGTGATTTCAAAAGGGATTTTCCCTTGCCGTACCGATTGCCGCACGAAAACGGTTAAAGCAGTAGTCATGTTCATACCCAGCTCGGAAAATAAGCTTTCGGCTTGCTCTTTTAATGATTTATCCATACGGATGCTTAAATTTATGGTATCAGCGTTCATAAAATCATTTCCTTTCAACTTTAGTATGCACAGTATAGCACAAAATATGTGCCGCGTCAATATCTAGCACCAATTATATACTTTTTACCCAAAACAACAAATTTATGGAGGACATATATGAAAAAAATTGTAATTTCACTATCAGCACTGACTGCAGTCATTCTGATAGCCGCTCTCGCAGTATTTATCTCAGGAAGGAATTAAATGTCCGCGCCGGTTTTAAAAGGTATCCTGCTTTTCGCTTTATTTATCGCGGCATCAGCCATTGATATTAAAAAGCGCGAGATACCTGACTGTATCAATATAATGATTGCGCTGACAGGCATTATCGCTTTTAACCTCACAAATTGTGCCGGAATAATAATTGCTTTGCCATTTTTGGTAACGGCCATGCTTTGTAAAGACCGGATGGGCGGCGGCGATATAAAGTTTATGGCGGCGGCCGGTTTTACCCTCGGCTTCGAGGGAGCCTTGATCGCGGCTATTATAGGTCTGACCGCAAGCCTTATTTACTGCGCCGCACGATATATCATATTCCGATTTATGTACCAAAACCGTGAAAGTGGCCACGATACGGCGTTCCCTCTCGCGCCGTTTTTATCAATCGGCTGTATAACCGCTTTTTTATTAAGTAAGTAAAATTTAAATCTGGAGGATACAACAAATGCAGAAATACATTAACAATACCGTTAGGAATGACGGCAACGCGCTTGCTGAACTATTAAAAAATGAAATAATACCCGACAGTTTAAAGCATTTTAGTAATTATGGTTTTATCGCGAAAACACCTGACGGAAAAAACCAGTTAGTTATAAAGACCCGGCCAATAGGTGATCATAACGAAAATATCACTATCGAAAATATCGAGGTAAATAATACCGCTATAACCACTGCTCCCGCCTTTATGATGGAAAAAGACGGAAAATGGTACACGCTGGATGAGGTGATTGAGCAAATGAGGCCGCAGGCCGAGAAAGATAAGGTTCTTATAACCGATTGCATAAATGGGCTCGGTTTATATGCTGTCCAGCAAGTAATGGATGATGCATCCTCGCCGAAGGTTTCGGAAATTCGGGATCTTATCCATAACCTTGCCTGTTATTGGGGCTTTGAAGAAAGCGAAGTAAAACCGGAAGATTTCCTTAATAACTTCGATAAACGGATCAAAGCCGCAAAATCCGGCGCAGCAGTCACAAGCGAAGAAATAATCAAATCCTCGGCAAGCACTGTATACGGTTTATACCGATTTGGCGAGGATATGATTGTAAGCATGGGCACTGATGCGGTGGATTATATTCAATTGGCGATTGATTTCATGATAGAAATCGCGGCGGATTGGGATTTTGAATCGGATTTATTAGACGGCATGATCGCTAACCTTAAAACTGAAGTTCAGGCAATGCGTGATGAGCTCACGGTGGAACAATCAGCCAATGACGAAACCCAGCCGGGGCAGAACGGCGGCATATCAATGTCATAGCTTAAGCAAGGTATCTTTATATAGAAAGCACTCATTAAAATCTGAAAGCGGGATTCCCCGCTTTTTATATTGCAAAAATGGAGGTTTCATACTATGAGTTTTTTGAAAAATCGAACCGTGATCGGCATTATTTCAATTGTCCTGTCCCTGATCATATGTTTCGCGGTGGTACCGTTTTTTAATAAGTCCGCGGCGGAAAAGACACCGGTCGTCCGGGTAACAAAGGATATCGGGACCGGCGAAATGATAACGGACGATATGATCCAGACCGTGGAGGTCGGAGCATTCAACCTTCCCGACAATGTGTTAAGAGATGCCGATTCGGTCATCGGCAAATACGCAACGGCAGACCTTGCCGTCAATGACTACGTCATTATTACCAAGCTATCCGATACCCCGGCACTTAATGATGCCTGTTTATATAACCTAGACGGCAGCAAACAGGCCATTTCGGTGACGGTAAAAAGCCTCGCTGCCGGTCTATCAGGCAAGCTTATCCCCGGTGACATTGTGGCGGTCATTGCCCCCGATTACCGGAAATTAGGCATGACGGTAATTCCCGCCGAGCTTCAGTATGTCGAGGTAATCAGCGTAACCGCGCGTACCGGCAACGATACTGATATTTCCAATAATCAAGACGGCGATGAACGTGAACTTCCGTCTACTGTAACCTTGCTCGTCCATCCTGAACAGGCAAAGATACTGGCGGAACTGGAAGCTGACGGCAAACTCCACCTTGCCTTGGTTTACCGCGGGATAAAAGAAAATGCCGCCCTGTTCATTGAGGCACAGGATGAGGTCATTGAAATGCTGATAAATCCGCCCGAAGATGAAGAAACGGACGAAGATGAAAATAACGAACCGGATACTATGGATAACAGTGAACCCGAAATTCCGGATTTAGACGGGGAGGAATATAATAATGCGAAATTTTCTTAAAAACAGTGTATTCTCCCGCGGCTTAAATAGCAATGATGAAGAAGAATTCATGCCCGCCCGCGGTGGTGTCCTTGCCGTATGGGGAAGCCCCGGCGCCGGAAAAACCGTCACGGCGCTCAAGATCGCAAAGCATCTGGCAGAAAAGAAAAAAAGAACGGCCCTGCTCCTCTGCGACATGACCGCCCCCATGCTCCCCTGCATATGCCCGCCGTCCGACCTAGAAAATGAACGGTCGCTGGGCAGCATCCTCGCCGCCACGACCGTGACTGAATCATTGGTTAAATTAAACTGTGTTATCCATAAAAAGTTTGAATACCTGACTATAATCGGGATGCTTAAGGGCGAAAACGAATATACCTACCCGCCGTACAGCGCGAAGCAGGCAAAGGAACTGCTTGAATCATTACAAAAAATCACACCGTATGTCGTTATTGACTGCGGAAGTTATATTGCCAACGATATCCTCTCGGCGGTTTCGTTAATGGAAACCGATGCCGTTTTGCGGCTCGTCAACTGCAACCTTAAATCGGTAAACTACCTCTCCAGTCAGCTTCCGCTGTTAAAAGATAATAAATGGGATGCGGATAAACAATATAAGGTGGCGGCCAACGTTAAAAGACAGGAAGCCAGCGAACATGTGGGTCAGGCTCTGGGCAGCGTGTCGTTTAAGTTCCCCCATTCAAGCGAACTGGAAAACCAGTACCTCGCCGGGGATCTGTTCAAAGATCTGTCGATGAACGACAGCAAGGTATTCCGCAAAGAAATAGAAAAAATATGTCTGGAGGTATTCGGATGTTAGGTGAACGCAGAAACCAGTCAGTATTCGCACCGGAACAGCCTAAAGCGTCCGGCGATTTTTATGCCGCGGAAGAAACCGAAGCAGCCGCGGAGGGTGTACCGGCAGGGCCGGTCATTAAAGTACCGGATCAAGGGGATATTATACCGGGGGATAATATCCCCTTTGATACCCCCGCCGTTTTAATACCGGAGGAAAAAAAGGCGCCGCCCGAAGGCGAACCGGAATATAATCTACGGAAAGGCCATGCCGCTGAAAAAGCGGCGAATAATGCCAAAGCGTCAATTGCCCCGCGGACTCATGATTTATTCTTTACCCCGGAAAGCGGCGGCCAAGAGTTTAGGGATGTCCTTAATGATGTACAGGAATATATCTCATCAAAACACTCATCCCTAATCCTTGAAAACGGCGGGGATGACGTAAAAGAGCAAGTTAAGCGGTATATCACTAAATATGTCCAGGATTACCGTATCGCCGTAACCGGCATGACCGCGACTGAACTAATCGACACCCTGTATACTGAAATGGCGGAGTTCGGGTTTTTAACTAAATATGTCTTCGGAACGGGGATTGAGGAAGTCAATGTAAATTCATGGAATGATGTTGTCGTGCATTACAGTAACGGCAATGTCATTAAGATAGATGAACGATTCGACTCGCCCCAGCACGGCATCAATGTAGTACGGCGGATGCTCCATACATCGGGAGTTGTCCTCGATAACGCAAGCCCCACCGCCAATGCCAGTTTATCGAAGAATATCCGGATATCCGCCATGAAAACCCCGGTCGTAGATGAAGATGTCGGTGTCTCCGCATCCATCAGGATTGTAAACCCCCAGCGGCTTAGGAAAGAAGACTTCGTGAGCAGTAAAACAGCCACGGCGGATATGCTTGACTTCTTGTCAGCCTGCCTCCGCTACGGCGCCAGCATCTGCATAGCCGGTGCGACCGGCAGCGGTAAAACTACTGTCGCCGGTTGGATGCTGACCACCATCCCCGATCATTTAAGGTTATTTACCATTGAGAATGGATCAAGGGAACTCGACCTCGTCAGGTATGATGAAAACGGCAATATCAAAAATAACGTAATCCATACCATCACGCATCACAGCGACAATGAAGCGCAGTGCATCACCCAGGAAGACCTGCTTGACATGGCGCTCCGTTTCCATCCGGATATCATTTGCGTGGGCGAAATGCGTTCCGCCGAAGCATACGCCGCCCAGGAAGCCGGACGTACCGGCCATACCCTATTAACCACGATCCATGCCAACAGCGCCGAAGCCACCCATTACCGCATGATGACGCTTTGTAAGCGGAAACATGAAATGAAAGATGAAACCTTGATGGCGCTGGTTGCCGAGGCGTTCCCGATCATCGTGTTTGCGAAGCAGCTTGAAGATAAATCCCGTAAAATCATGCAGATTATGGAGTGCGAGATATCGCCGGACGGTGAAAGGAAATATCATTCGCTTTATAAGTACAATATAACCGAATCCCGTTTTGAGAATAACCGCTTTATTATTGACGGCAGCCACAAAAGGGAACGGCCCATGTCATTATCGCTTGAACAAAAATTTCTCGAAAACGGAATGCCGCAGAATGAACTTGAGAGGCTAAAGAAAGGGGCTTAACCAATGTCAGAAGTTGAAAAATTAAAAAATGCAGTGTCATTAATTGAGGACATGACCGGAAACCGTTTCAAGTATGGCATGAACGGACCGTTTATTTATCCCGCTGAAAATGACTATATTGCGATCAATATGCATAGCGAAGCAGACTATGGTGCAAATGTTTACCGGGTAAGTTTTAATGCCAGTTTGCAAACACATGAAAATATTTTATTTTCAGACACCATCATTAAACTAATGCAAGAAGCCGGGCAAGCTTATGCCCTGCTGTCAGCGCTGGAAATGAAAACCTATACGCCGACGCCGGAAGATCTTAAGGAATTTAATGATTACATCCAAGAATTGGATGAACAGCGAAGCGCACAGGAACCGACAGACTTGGGTATGAAATTTAATTGATTCAAAGGAGTAAAACCTCATGACAATAACCTTGCTTTTAGCCTGTGCCGGTTTAATAACCGGCTCATTTATTTTACTCGGCCTAAAACCGCTTGATTTCACTGACGGTGTGTTCAAAATGCTGACCGGCAGGCCGAAATCACTTAAGGCGGAACTATATGAAACAATCGGTAAAAAGAAACCGAATGTCCTTAAACGCGAGATAACGGAAGCGCAGAATGTTCTCGCGATGACCGGCCGGAGCCGGATGTTCCCGCTCGTCTTTACCGTTTCCCTGATCTGTTTTATCGGTGGGGCGGCCTTTGCCATAACCATTGGAAATATGCTCCTGGTACCGGTAATGGCAATCGGGATGATGTTTATGCCGTTTTGGTATATCAAACTGATAGCCAGCAACTTCAAAAAAGAAATAAATTCCGAACTTGAAACAGCGTTGTCAATTATCACAACGGCATATCTTCGCTGCGAGGATTTGATTACCGCCGTGGATGAAAACCTCGAATACTTAAATCCACCGGCGAAAGCCGTGTTCGCTGATTTCCTCTCGCAGGTGCGCCTCGTTAGCCCGGATATTGATGCGGCTTTACGGGTTATGCGGATGCGTATCGACAACGATGTGTTCCGTGAATGGACAGATGCCATCGCTGCCTGCCAGCATGACAGGAGCTTAAAAACCACCCTGACCCCGATTGTGGCGAAACTTTCCGATGTCCGGATGGTCAATGCCGAAATGGAATATTTAATCTTCGAACCAAGGAAAGAATTTATAACGATGGTCATCCTCGTACTGGCCAATATACCGCTAATGTATTTCCTTAACAAAGACTGGTACGATACGTTGATGCATACCCTTCTCGGCAATGTAATCTTAGCAGTAACCGCGGCGGTTGTATTTATCTCGACCGCTTTTGTCCTGAAATTAACGAAACCAATTGAATACCGGAGGTGAGCATGATAGCATTATTATTTATATTCGGCGGCTTATTATCTGCCGGATTCTTTTTTATTACAGCCGACCGCCTCAAAATCCCGACCCTTGCGGCCACCAGGGCAATGATAAGCTCCGGCAAAAAATCAATGAAGCTGGAGTTTTTAATGGAAGTATTGATAATGAGCCTGGCGGTCAAGGTTTCACTACTATTGCGTATTGATGAATATAAACGAAGCCGGATGAAGAATATCCTGAAAGCAGCGGGTATCCGGCTCACACCGGAGGAATACTTAGGGTACGCATATGTTAAGACAGGACTTTGTTTATTGGGTGTACTCCTGTGCCTTATAATCTTACCGCTGTTATCCCCCGTTTTTGTCTTTCTTGCTATCGCCGTATATTTTAAAGAAACCCGCAAAGCCGATGAACAATTAAAGGCGATCAGGGAAAGGATTGAAAGCGACCTTCCCCGGCTCGTCATGACGATTGAACAGGAACTCAGGACCAGCCGCGATGTGCTTGGCATTTTGGAAAAATACAAGAAAAATGCCGGTGAAGCCCTGCGGCATGAGTTAAATATTGTCTGCGCTGATATGCGTTCGTCAAGTTATGAAACGGCGCTGACCCGGTTTGAGGCAAGGTTTAACTCGCCGCAGCTCTCAGATGTGATGCGCGGACTGATCGGCGTCCTCCGCGGTGATGACGGTTCGGTGTATTTTAAAATGCTGGCTCATGACTTTAAGCTGATTGAGATTTCAAAACTAAAGAAGGAAGCCCAAAAGATACCGTCGAAGGTGCGAAAATACAGCTTTTTCCTGTTAATGTGTTTCCTGTTTACCTACCTGGCAATTATCGCGGTCGAGATTGTTACCTCGCTGGGTAACCTCTTCTAAGCCAAGAGTGGTAACTGGTATTAGATAACATTATCAGCGGTCGTTATTAAATGTTAAAGGAGGCGATTTTTTGATTAAAAAAATATCGGTTTTAATTAGGCAAAAACGCGGTGAAGGGTTTATTGACACCGCAGTGATAGTCATCTGCGCCATGCTTGTCATCGCTCTGGCGGTCAGGGTACTGCCCGTGTTCATCGACAAAAACAAGATGGATACCTTTGCGGCAGAACTTATCCGCGAAGCGGAAATCTCCGGCCGGGTCGGAGCCGAAACGACTCAAAGGGCGAATGAGCTTAAGCTAAAATTGGGCATTAACCCGACGATCACTTGGTCGCGGACCGGGAACATCCAGTTAAACCAAGAGGTCACTGTCACCCTGACGGTTAAAAGAAACTTAGGCTTGTTTGGCGGGTTCGGGAGCTTCCCCGTAACGCTTACCGCAAAGGCAAGCGGAAAGAGTGGTGTCTATTGGAAATGATTCGGATATTAAAAGACAAAAAAGGGCTCTCCCTCCCCCTCGCCGTTGCCATCGTGATTGTCTTAGTCATGATCATGGCGGTCATATCTCAATACATCCGGCTTAACATCATCACTAAAGGTGTGCGTGATGCCCTGCAAAGCGTGATCATCGCTACCGTCAACGACAATTACAGCGATGTCTACCACGGGGTGCGGGAAGGATATGCCGGAGGTTATCAGCCTTTTGGCGGTACTTTTACGCCGAGTATAAACCACGGCGATGTATGGGGGCGGCTTGAAAAACTGCTCGGCCTTAAACGGAGCGGCGGAAACCTTGTGAAAGCCATCGGGAGCAACCGGTATGAGTTTAAGCTGTCGGATTTAAACATAACCGTCCACAATACCCCCATCGCCCCGTCCGATCCGGCAAATGCTCAGAGGTTTAAAGCCGATGCTGTTATAAAACTAGAGGTTCCGCTTAGTTTTGCCGGAAAAGCCCTGCCACCCCTTAAGGTGACACTCAAAGTCAGCGCCGGATGGGTAAACAAATTTTAGCACAAAAAATTTGTAGACTTTAAACAAAACTTGTGGTAGTGTTTCACTTAAAGGGCAGAGCCGCCTGATAAAGTCTATATGACCTCATATGGGAAGCCAATATCGACTAAGAATTGCCGCCGCAGCGCTAATGCAGCGGAACAGCCAAAAAATAAAAAGGAGGCTCTAAATTTATGAAAACAAAAATGAAAAAGTATCTGCTTATTACAGCACTCTGCGCCGTATCGCTGATAATGGTAGTCTTAATCGGGGTGCAGTTTAAAACCGACAAGCCGGTCTATGAACCGACCTTATATGAGGACGAAGAAATAAACGACGATCTCATCATTAACCCCGGGGACATTACGACTACGAAAGATGCGATTGAAATCAAACCGGAAATAACGGTAAATCCGACCATCCCGGCAAATGATCAATCCGGCCAGGCGGCAAATACCGGTACCAACCAGACCATTCAGCCGGACTTGGAAAAGCCCGATCCGGATGAGGAACAACTGACAGACGCTACTCAGACACCCAATGGGCAGAAAGTAGATACACCGGTTACAGAAGTTAATAATGACAAAAACAACAAACCCCCCGAAACCCCAGCGCCGGCCCCGGCACCGGACGAACCGCAAGGCGGTGACAAACAGGACGGTAAAATTTATATCCCCGGATTCGGCTGGATCGAAGATGAAGGTGGCGGCGGCCAAGGCGAAACAGTCGATTCTGACGGTGACCCAAATAAAATGGTCGGCACAATGTAAAAAACAAAGTAAAACACATTAAGCACAGCTATAACACAGTTTATGGCTGTGTTTTTTTGTTTTGGGAAGGAAATCGAGAATGAACCACATAATAAGATTTTGCCAGATACTTTTATTTGTGTTTATATTTGCCCTTATCCTATCCTTTCGCTCAATACCGTCTTTCGCCAGTGGTGATCCAAACATAGACGGTGGCGGCGGCGGAATGGGGAGCGGGTCAAATACGGACTTCTGGAGCGGCGGTGACGATGGCGTGAGGGTGACGATTGTTAAAGCCAGCGATGGTTCAAAAGTTACCGCGCCGTTTGATTTTACCAACAAGAAACCCGATAACATTGCGGCCCATTTCGGTAAGGTATCAAAATCAGAATACCGGAATGGCGCCATATTATCAGCCAAAACCGGCTCCTATCAATACTATAATCCCACATTGGCATTGCCAAGGATCATCCCCGGAGGGAACGGCGGTACCAATATAGATGAAATACGAAGGTACTTTTGTTCGGAGTACACAGTCAAGTTGATTGCCCAAATGACCGGCATGAATTATGGTACCCTCTTAAACGGTAGTTATAAAATACTATTAGAACCCATTGCCTATGTTACTACCGGCGGTGTGAGGATGGCAATGACCGCCACCGA
>Ga0082212_10012248_pt1 | contig 10807 bp, 8 predicted proteins | sample TergutNt197P3_FD_71548 | JGI IMG/M metagenome (GOLD analysis project Ga0082212, IMG submission 71548) | Neocapritermes taracua P3 segment gut microbial communities from Petit-Saut dam, French Guiana - Nt197 P3 | ecosystem: Host-associated > Arthropoda: Insects > Digestive system > Gut ...
CGTGTTTGAACAGAAGTATTTTATCGACGATAAAGGTATCCGCAAAGAATATCGTTATGAAGTGGACGATGATAATATTCGTTACATTTTGGAGATACTGTATCACACCGGCGCTGACCCACAAACGCAAAAGGATGTAGAAACGGAATGGTGGTCAAGCGAATTATGGGAAGAGGTTATCGTGAAAAGAGATAAAAAGATTGCCATGCAGAAAAGAGCGCTTGAGGAAAAAGACAAGGCGCTCATGGAAAAGGATAAAGTGCTTGAAGAAAAGGAAAAAGAAAACGAAGAGTTGAAAAAACAGCTTTCAGCGTTGCAAAAATTAATAAAATAACACAGATGAACGACACCTGTAATTCAATCAAAATATCGGCAGTCATCATCACCTTTATTAATGAAAATATGGGACAAACCATACAAAGAAAAATCAAAATAAAATACGGTATTGCAAAATGAAACCACCGAAATATGTTTGATTTTTTGACCAGAAACGGATTGAAAGTGCATCCTAAAATTGACAGTAATACCTTCCTTCTTTGGGAGCCTTGTTCTAGAAACCATGCGGAAGTTACGCCGGGGTTCACAAAATATTTGTTAGACCTTGGTTACAGTGTATCGGTGCTGGTTGAGCCAGGGCGAATTGACGAGGGGCTATTTTCCCTGTTTGAAGAAAATGAACGTGTTTTTTTGAACTGTATGTCAAGGAAAAATATCAAGAAATTCCTTTTGAAATACGGATTTTCCGATGCTAAAGGGCTTTTGATTTCGACACTTACGAGTAAAATCAGGATAAAAGATATTCCACTTACGCCCGGACAGAAAATTTTATGCGTGTCCCATGACATCAAAGACGACGCAGCATTGATTGACGAAAATACCATCGCCCTGCGCAGCATGTACCACGGCGGGTTCAAGACTGTCGCCGTTAATCCACATTATTTCGGCGCGGTTACTATGTTGCCTAAAAACGATATTGTCAATTTCATCAGTGTGGGCGCGCTCAGGAAAAAGCGCCGCAACGTGAAGTTGCTTATAGAGGCGGCAAAAAAACTGTATCATGCGGGTGTGCGTGATTTCATGATTACGCTTGTTGGCAAAGGGAAGTTGTACAATTTGCCCAAACAATTGCGTCCGTTTTTCCGTATTCTTGGACGTCTTGAATTTCAGGAAATGTACAAAGAGATTCAACATGCCGATTTTTTTCTGCCGCTGCTTGATCCCCGCAACCCCAGGCATGACCGTTACATTACAACCGGAACCAGCGGAAGTTTTCAATTAATTTACGGTTTCCTTAAACCGCCAGTTATTGCTTCCCGCTTCGCCCCGATTAACGGTTTCGACGACAGTAACAGCATCATCTATGAAAACAATGCAGACCTTGCGGCTGCAATGGAAAAAGCCATGTGCATGACTACGGAAGAGTATGATATCATGCGGAGAAACCTGAAACGTTACACGGAAAATCTGTACTGCGAATCACTGGAAAACCTGCGCCATCTGATAGAAATGGATAAAAATAAACGTAAGCGTTATCTTTTCTTTGTTTCATTAGCATATTCTTTTTCGATATTACGTCCGCTACAGGAGGAAATATGGCGACGGGGCGGAGAAGCGGCATGGTTTATTGAAGAACCCTGCGAAGACCATTTGGAAGAAGGAGAACGGCGGTTGCATACCATTCGCGAAGTGACGGAGTACAACCCCATTGCCGTTTTTGCGCCCGGCAACTGGGTATATGATTTTTTCCCCGGCGTAAAGGTGCAGGTATTTCACGGTTACGCCATCAATAAACGTAACGAAAAAAACGATAAGGAGCATTTCACCATCAGGGGCTGGTTTGATATGTACTGTACGCAAGGAGCAAGCAGTACGCTCCGTTTCAGTGAATTAGAGAAAAAACACAGCTATTTCAAAATATATGAAACAGGTTGGTGCAAAGTGGATCCTTTTTTTGAAAAAACAGAAATTTCCGAAAAGGAACGACCGGTGATACTTTATGCGACAACATTCAGCAGCAGAATCACGTCGGCGCCGCATTTGCTGGAAACCATCACCCAATTGGCAGAAACCAAACCATGGGACTGGATCCTCACCTTCCATCCGAAACTTGATGATCCCGAATTAATCGAAAAATATAGACAGTTTGCCGAAACACATCCCAACGTTACCTTTTGCCGTCATATAGACGGGCTGAATACTTTCAGAAAAATAGATGCGATGCTGTGCGACAGTTCGTCAATAATTGTGGAAGTGATGCTGCTCGAAAAGCCGGTAGTTACTTTTCGCAACACTCATCCGGGAAATTTTCTTATCAACGTATTGCATGAAGCAGAGATCGGAGACGCCATCGAAAAAGCGCTCACCCGTCCTGCTGATTTGATGGAAAACATCAGGGCATACACCGCGCACCACGAATCGCACCGCGATGGACAAAACTCTGCCCGCGTACTGGATGCGGTTGATGATTTTATACTGAATTATAAAGGTAAGATACGGAAAAAGCCATTGAATCTGTTTCGCAGGATAGCATTGAGGTTGAGAATCAAATACTACAAACTTTAGCGGACAAAAATCTCCAACCCACCCTTCAACCAATCCTTAAATTCTTCCACATTTGATGTAAAGCCCATCGGATTACCTATTGTTTCGCCGTTAGTGTTGAGAATAGCGTGGTATGGAAATGCGTTCACCCGGTAACGGGTTATTTCCAAATCTGCATTTTTTTGTCCCATCGTTTTCTTCAGTTTTCCATCAAAAGTTGAAATGATATGTTCGCTTTCGGGTAGGGGAGTAGTATCGTCGGTATATAGGGCAAGCAGTATAAAACGGTCGTTCATCAGGCGGAGTATTTCAGGGTCAGGCCAGACGACAGCTTCCATTTCTCTACATTTGGCACAGGCGTGGCCTTTGAAGATCATCAGCACCGGTTTGTTCTTTTCTTTGGCGCAGGCAATGGCTTCGTCGTAATCAAAATAGCCTTGCAGTCCGTGCGGCCATGATAAATTGGCGTGGTCACTGTATTTGGGTACTCCGCATAGATGGTCGGGCGATTGCGACAGCATGGCTTGCATGGAAATGCCTGTCCGGTTGTTTTTGTCAACGGGCAATAATCCTGCAACGGCATTCAGCGGGGCGCCGAGTAATCCTGTGAACAGATACAACGCAAACACGAAACTCGCCGTAGCGATGAACAGGCGCGTTACATTAATATAATGTATATCGCCGTCGTGAGCGAACCGTAATTTGCCCAGCAGATAATAACCGGTGAGTGCGAAAAGCACAATCCAGATACAAAGAAAAACATCGCGTGTTATGATATTCCAACCCAGTCCTTTATCGGTGATGGACAGGAAATAGAATGAGAACGCCAGCATCACGAAGGCAAACACAACCTTCACAGAATTCATCCAACCGCCTGATTTGGGTATTTTTTTCATCAGTGAAGGGAAGAACGCCAGCAGCGTGAAAGGCAATGCAAATGCCAACCCAAAACCCAACATTCCCAATACAGGTTTGATGGCTAAACCTTGTGTAGACGCTACCAATATACCGCCCACAAACGGCCCTGTGCACGAAAAAGAGATCACCACCAAAGCCAGAGCCATGAAAAATGCAGAGATATAACCGCCCTTATCGGCTTTACGGTCTATTTTATTGGCCAATGAACCACCCAGCGTGATTTCAAATAATCCGAAAAATGATAGCGCAAAAGCGATGAATATACCGGCGAAAATCAGGTTGGTGAGCCAATGCGCTACTAACGCATTGATGATGTCTGCCCGTTTGGTAAGCGCAACAATGACGCCTATTGATGTATAAATCAAAATGATAGATAATCCAAAAATCAACGCTTTAATGATACAGGCCGAGCGTTTGGCCGTATCGCGCATGAAGAACGACACCGTCATCGGAATCATTGGGTAAACGCACGGGGTGAGTACGCCTCCGAAACCGGCTAATAACGCCATCAGAAAAAATGCCCACAACGACAAATCTCCGCCAGAAGTTGCAGAAGCGCTCATATTCATGTCAGATGAGGGTAGGGATAGGGTAGGAGAGGAGAGGGGCTCAACTTCTGTTGCTTGTTGCTCGCTTTCCGTAGAAGCGTTTTCGGTGGAAATTTGTGCAAGCGGATTGCCTTCCACTTTTTCGAGAATCGGAATACTTTCCGTTTGGGTATTTGATGGAGCCGGAGGATTGATTTTTATTTCAAGTTCAATCTGTTTGGGAGGCAGACAACTCTTGTCGTCGCAACACATGTATTCTACTTCTGCCTTCACGGTGAAATTTTCGGGCTTCAATATTTTGATTTTTTGCCGGAAAACAGCGATGATGTGAAATTTCCCGATGATCATTTTGAAATACGGATCTTCCTTTACTTCAGGTTTGGTTACCTGTTCTATGCCGCTCATCAACTCAAACGCCGGATTGCTTTCGAATGAAAAAGATGTTGCAATAGGGCCGCCTTCAGGTATATCAATAGCATACATTGACCATCCCGACTCGATGGTGGCAGTGAATTTCAAGTCGGCGCCGGTTGCCGTCAGATTTTCAACCGACAATTGCCATTTTACAGGGTCATATATTTGAGCCGATAAGGATAACGACCAAAGTATCAATAATATTAGTAATTTATTTTTCATTTACCATTAATAATTTATCATTAAACATTACTATCTGATAATTTCCTCCCCGTCCTTGCTAAAAAATTTCGTTTCAAAGAACGAAAAAGACGAATCCGCTACCAACTTAATATAACAACGTAATTTCCTGCACCATTTCCAACGCATCGAAAACAGTCCTTTGGTGAGATATGCAGCGATGTACGGGTGAACCCGCAACGAAACATATTTCAGTTTATCCTGTTCAATCACATACGACAGCGTATTGAACAACTCATCATCAAACAGGATACTGGGTACGATTTCGCCGCTTCCCTTGCATAGCGGGCATTTTTCCACTACACGCTCGTTCAGTTCGGGACGTACACGTTGACGGGTAATCTGCATCAGGCCGAATTTGCTCACCGGCAATATATTATGTTTGGCGCGATCATCCGTCATCGCCTCTTTCATCTTTTCGTACAGTTGTTGACGATGTTCCGCCGTGTACATGTCGATAAAATCGATCACGATGATGCCGCCCATATCGCGCAAACGCAATTGCTGGGCGATATGTTGCGCTGCAAGAAGATTTACCTCCAAGGCATTGGTTTCCTGATCGTTGCCAAGTTTTGCGCGGTTGCCGCTGTTCACATCAATTACGTGTAACGCCTCGGTATGTTCGATAATCAGATATGCTCCGTTTTTTATTGAAACCGTTCTGCCGAATAATGCCTTGATCTGCTTGTTGATGCCGAACCGTTCAAGGATAGGTACGCCGCCTTTTACCAGTTTGAGTATTTTCCCTGTTTCGGGCGCTATAGAAGATAAATATTCCTTGATTTGGGAATAATAATGCTCGTCGTTTACGTAAATATTGGTGAAGGTGACGTTGAGCAGGTCGCGCAGTATGGTCGACGTGCGGTTCATCTCGCCTAAAAACAATCGAGGCGGCTTGGCGTCTTTCAAATCTTCAAAGGCGTTTTCCCACTTTTTCACTAATTCGTGTAGTTCTTCTTCGAGTGTTTCGGCTGATTTGCCTTCGGCCACAGTACGAATGATAACGCCGTAATGTTTTGGTTTGATGCTTTGTATCAGCGTGCGAAGACGTTTCTTTTCATCGGCCGACGATATTTTTTGCGAAATGGAAACTTTATCCGAAAACGGAATCAGTACGATATGCCGCCCTGCAATGGATATTTCGGAACTCAGTCGGGGGCCTTTGGTGGAAATAGGCTCTTTAGCCACTTGTACCAGAACCACTTGCCCTACATTGAGCGTGTCGGCAATTTTTCCTTTTTTGTCAATGTCCGGTTCGGGTTTGATCCGTTGCATGGAAGGCGCTTTCCCTTTTCGCTGGATAGCCGTCTCAAGATACTTCTGTAACGTTTGTATTTGAGGGCCTAAATCAAGGTAATGCAAAAACGCATCCTTTTCATAGCCAACATCCACAAATGCAGCATTCAACCCGGGCATAATCTTTTTCACTTTGCCCAGATATACATCACCTACCGAAAATTGCAGATTGCTTTTCTCCTTGTTCAGCTCAACTAACTGCTTGTCTTTTACATGCGCAATAACAATTTCGGAAGGGGTTACATCAATGATTAATTCGTTACTCACAACCCTATAAATGAAACCTAAATCAAAAGAAACCTAAAATCATCCCAAGGAAAAATTTTAGGTTCTTCTATTACTAACACAATAGTAAATACTGATTATTTCTTTTTGTGTCTGTTCTTTCTCAAGCGTTTTTTACGCTTGTGGGTTGCCATTTTATGTCTCTTTCTTTTTTTTCCGCTTGGCATTGGTTTTTCTTTTATCCAAATTGATTTACACCAACTTGTTATTTCACATTACTTTTCACTTTGCCAACAAACGATTTAGCCGGTTTAAATGCCGGAATGTTGTGGGCAGGTATAATAATAGTTGTGTTTTTGGATATGTTCCGGGCGGTTTTCTGAGCTCTTTCTTTGACGATAAAACTTCCGAATCCTCTCAGGTATACATTCTGGTTCTTTGCCAGAGATCCTTTTACGCTTTCCATGAAAGCTTCCACTGTTTTTTGAACAGTAACTTTTTCTATTCCAGTACCTTTGGAAATTTCGCTTACAATATCTGCTTTGGTCATGTCTTTAATTTTATTGATTATTTATTTAGGTTTTAAAATTTTTCAGGCTGCAAATATATGCTCTTTTTATTGATTATTCAAATATAACACACATTTTTGCAATATTTTTTTGAAAAAATTGAAATGATTGGTCAAAAATTAGTGGATTGGTACGAAATCAATAAACGGAATTTACCATGGCGGGATACCGAAGACCCTTATTTAGTGTGGGTTTCGGAAGTTATTTTGCAGCAAACGCGCGTGGCACAAGGATTAGATTATTATTGTCGTTTTGTCGATGCGTTCCCTGATATTTTTTCGTTGGCTCGTGCCGATTTGGACGATGTTCTGAAAATATGGCAGGGTTTGGGCTATTACTCGCGGGCGCGAAACATGTTTTATGCCGCACAGCATATTATTAATGTATACCAGGGAAAATTCCCGTCAACTTACGATAAACTGCTTACTATAAGAGGTATAGGAGATTACACGGCGTCGGCTATTGCTTCGCTTGCTTTCGGACAGGCCGTTCCCGTTATTGATGGCAACGTGAACCGCGTAATAGCCCGTTTGTTTGGCATACAGCAACCCGTTAACAAACCTGCCGGACAGAAAGAAATCCGTGCTCATGCCGAAAAGTTGATGCTTCGCGATGTTTCGGGAACATACAATCAAGCCATCATGGAGTTTGGCGCCCTGCAATGTGTTCCGAAAAATCCCGATTGCAAGGGTTGTATCTTCAAACAGATTTGTGTTGCGTTCCAAAGCGGATTAGTCGGTGTGTTACCCGCAAAAGTAAAGACAGCAAAGATGACTACCCGTTATTTTCACTATCTGCATGTGAAGTTTGGCAATCATACCTATATCCGGCAACGTACCGACGGCGATATTTGGACCGGATTGTACGAATTTCCCATGATTGAAACCGATACGGAGACTACCCTTGCCGAATTGAGTCGCACTCCTGCATGGCAATCATACTTCGCCGGACAAACGCCGCTTGTAAATGCGGCATCCCATGAGGTGACACACCGGCTAACACATCGTATTCTGAAAATCAGATTTTACAAAATAACTGTAAGTCAACTTATTTACGGAGAAAATATTATCGAAATACCGGCAAACGATATATACCGTTATGCAGTGCCAATAGTAATTGATAAATATCTGAAAATGTGAAACTTTTTATTATCGATCATGTTTTTTACGAAAACTTTTATACTTTTGTCCCGTAGAATACTTTTTTAAAAAGAGAAGATATGGAGAAATCATTAAATAAACTTTTTGAAAACTGCTTTAAAGAGCACTGGGACTACCTCGCTTTGTCGAACTATAAAGGTGAAAAGTTGTTGTACAAAGATGTTGCGCGCAGAATTGAGAAGTTACACATCGTATTTGAAGAGTGCGGACTGAAAAAGGGCGATAAGGTGGCGATATGCGGCCGCAACCAGGCCAACTGGGCGGTAGTTTATCTGGCTACCTTAACATACGGAGCGGTTGTTGTGCCTATTTTACATGAGTTTAAGGAAAGCGCCGTGCATCACATTGTGACTCATTCCGAATCGAGGATTCTCTTTGTGAGCAGTCACGTGTGGGAAGGATTGACAGAAATGGAAATGCCAAATCTGGAAGCGGCGATTCTGATTTCCGACTTTTCCATTCCTTATGCAAAAGACAATCATATCCTGGAGGTCAGCGAGAACCTGAACGAACGATTCGGGAAAAAATATCCGAAGAACTTCAGGCCGGAACATATTAAATATCATATTGACGAGCCTGAAGAATTAGCAATCATCAATTATACTTCAGGAACCACAGGTTTTTCCAAAGGCGTTATGCTGCCTTACCGCAGTTTGTATTCAAACGTACTATTCGGCAAGGAGGTTCTTCCGGAGGTAACCACAGGCTCAGACGTGGTTTCCATGTTGCCGATGGCGCATGTGTACGGCATGGCGTTTGAATTTGTTTTTGAAATGACCGTGGGCGCTCATGTTCACTTTCTTACCAGAATGCCTTCGCCAAAGATCATTATGGAAGCCTTTGCGACGGTACGGCCTAAAATCATTATCGCCGTACCCCTGATTATCGAAAAGATTTATAAAACCCGACTGCAACCATTGTTAAATAAAATGTCCATGAGGGTTTTGCTGCGATTGCCGGTGATAGAACAAAAGGTGCGGAACAAAATCCACGATTCGCTGATCAACGTATTTGGCGGCAACTTTGTTGAACTGATTATCGGGGGAGCTCCCTTTAATCTGGAAGCGGAGCATTTTTTTAAGAAAATTGGTTTTCCTTATACGGTAGGATACGGAATGACTGAGTGCGGGCCGATTATCACTTATGCTCCCTGGCGCAAAAATAAGACATTTTCCTGTGGCTATGCCGCTCCCCGTATGGAAGTAAGAATCGATTCAGTTGACCCTGCAAATATTCCGGGAGAAATTCAAACACGCGGCGACAATGTGATGTTGGGGTATTATAAGGAACCGGATACTACCGCAGAGGCTTTTACTGAGGATGGCTGGCTGCGAACCGGCGATATGGGCACCATGGACGATGAGGGTTTTGTATTTATCAAAGGTCGTTGCAAAACCATGATATTGGGAGCATCGGGGCAAAATATCTATCCCGAAGAGATAGAAAGCGCATTAAATAATATGCCGTATGTTGCCGAATCTTTGGTGATAGAAAAAGATAGGAAATTAGTAGCCCTGGTTTATCCCAATGTCGAATCGGTGGGAGAAGCGCAGTTAACCGATCAGCAATTGGAGGAAATTATGGGTGAAAACTTGCGTATGCTCAACGAAGAGCAGCCGAATTATGCAAAAGTAGCCCGGATTCAGATATTTCCGGAGGAGTTTGAAAAAACGCCTAAAAAGAGTATCAAACGTTATCTGTATCAGAATAATTAATGACTATGAACGACAACACCAACAAAAAAGGAGGACTCGGAACTCTTCCGGTCTATTTCACGGCAGTTACCACCATTCTGGGCGCGATTTTGTTTTTGCGGTTTGGTACGGCCGTCGGGACGCTCGGATTTTGGGGCGCAATAAGTATCGTTGTTCTGGGGCATCTGATTACGATTCCCACCGCGCTTGCCATTTCCGAAATTGCCACCAATACGCGGGTTGAAGGCGGCGGCGAGTACTTCATCATTTCCCGTTCGTTCGGGCTGAAAATCGGTTCCACCATCGGGATTGCGCTCTATTTTTCGCAGGCGATCAGCATTGCATTTTATATTATTGCGTTTACCGAATCGTTTGCGCCGCTGTTTCAATGGGTGCAAACGAGTTTGAATTTTGCGCTGCCGCGGCGTGCGATGTATTCTCTTGCGATCCATTGGGGCATGAAGCCGACGTGGTAGACGCCTATGTGTTGATTGGGAATTAAGACATACCTTGTGTTTGTTGCTTGCTCAATTTGCTCCAGCAAGAGGTTTGCCTGTTTTACCATTTTGCCGGGGGCAAAGGGCCAGTAAGAGCCGACGCCTTCGCTGCCGATTCCTTCGGAGCTGATGATGCTTGGGTTGTTGTGGCCTCTTGGGGCTACAAGGCGCCAGAGCCAGGCAAGGGATGGCGGTATGATGTGGAACATTCCGAGGATGCCGTAGCTGGGTTCGTTCAGGCTGCAGGGTGGAGTTCTGACTCCGAAGCTCCGGATGTCCACTTCTACCGGCTCTTTTACGATGTTTTCAATCATCCAGCGTGGCATTATTACGCGCGGGTTCGGGCAGACTTCTCCGCTTGAGTCCAGCGAGTGTTCCCAGATGAGACAGGTGGAATTGGGAGCGCCCTGGATGTTCAGGAACACCAGCGGTTCTTTCGGGTGGATACATATTTTTTCATAAAACGGAACCATGCCGTATTCTGTTATGTTGTCTACGCGCAAAAACCATCCGTCTTCTGCGTCGGTGATGACCAGTTTTTTGCTGTCGTTTTGGAACTTGGGATGGCACATCGCCATGTCGTCTGCGACAAGTTCGAGCTGGCAGGTTTCATGCAGGTTTATGTAAAACTTTTCTTTTGTTTCGAGATTTTGTCCTACGACAATTTGGCCGTCGGAATTGTGGTGGATGTTTTCACCCACTTCA
>Ga0082212_10012249_pt1 | contig 10807 bp, 14 predicted proteins | sample TergutNt197P3_FD_71548 | JGI IMG/M metagenome (GOLD analysis project Ga0082212, IMG submission 71548) | Neocapritermes taracua P3 segment gut microbial communities from Petit-Saut dam, French Guiana - Nt197 P3 | ecosystem: Host-associated > Arthropoda: Insects > Digestive system > Gut ...
TGACGGTTGCCGATTTGGGATTAATTATCTTTATGGCGTTCATCATACGGCGGCGATCGAAAGAAATCGGCATACGGAAAGTTCATGGGGCAAGTGTAGCCGGCATTATCCGAATGCTCAACCTGAATTTTATCCGGTATATTGCATTGGCGTTTGTTATTGCTGTTCCTGTGGCGTGGTATGTCATGCACCGCTGGTTGGAGCGGTTTGCTTACCGGACATCGCTCGATTGGTGGATATTTGCCCTGGCGGGATTAAGCGTTCTGCTCATCTCGGTGGTTTCCGTGTCGGTACAGAGTGGACGTGCGGCAACAGCGAATCCGGTGGAGGCGATTGCAAGACAGTAAAGTGTTGGCGGTGAAATTGAGGTGAGCAAAGCGGGGCTTCGCTGGCATAAATGAAATTTATTTGTTCTTTTGATAATTCTTTGGGTATAAGGTTACGGCTGACAGCAGAAGTATGAATATGATAATTGATTTTTGCCAATTCTCGCTTTGCTGTCCATCCTAATGCTTTTTGTTCGTTTTCCTTGAGACGTTGAAACTCTTTAACAACATACAATTCAAATTCAACAGAAACCCAACTTGCAAACTTAAACGCAATATCTTTATGTGCAAATGTACCACCATAACGCCCCGATTTTGAAACAAGTCCAATAGCATTCGTCGTTTCTACCCATTTTTGAGGAGAAAGCGTAAAAGCATTTGCCCCCGCCTCGTTTTTAAACCCCTCGAATTCGAGGGGTTTAAAATTTGGATTATACAAATATTCCCAAATTCCTAAATATTCAATCGTGTTTCTATTTCTCATCCAATTGGCTATTACCCCATTAGCGTCATCGGGATTTTTCACTTTTGCAATATCCGTAAGCGAAATATAATCTATCTCGTCTATTTTGATAATCGTTATATCCGATTCTTTTACTGTTATTTTTGCCATATTATTTCTAAATTTTCTATAAATGCAAAGATATATTTTTTTTCAAATAAAAGAGTGGCTTAACAAAAAATTCCTTCAGATAACCTGAACCCTTACCCGGAAGATGCTCTGCTTTTGCCATTAGAAAAATAAAGCCCCCACTTCGTTGACAAGCGGGAGCTTTGCTGCTAAAGACGACGGAAGCCGGAGCTTCCGCCGAACGGTACTTGCATTATTTGCACGTTATGACCAACAAATGTCGATTTCGGTCGACCGAAATCGACATTAATCAATAACAACCCATCTGTGCGCTGTCGATATAAACGCATAAGGCACATGAAATTAATATCTTATAATGGTTTCGCAAACCCTTATTTATAAAAGCCACCCTTAGTAGCCGAGTGAATATATCTCCTCCCTCTCCCCTTATTCCCTTATTCTTGCCTTTAATAAGGGAATAAGGGAGGGGAGGAGGGGCATCTGTTTTCTACTAAGTTCCTATGTTTGTACCGGCTTATGAAAAAAGAGCATAAGTCAAAAGTATTATTTATCTTTGAATAAAAATTGCGAGTACAGTAAATAATAACAAATAACTTATGCGAGTACAAAGAAAAGAATTAAATTTCAAAGGACAAAACATTTATGTAGGCATAGATGTCCACAAGAAGGATTGGAAAGTAAGCATTCAGTCCGAATCGCTCACTTACCGAACGTTTACCCAACCTCCAAGGGTTGCCGCTTTAGTACAGCATCTGCATCAAAATTTTCCCGAAGCGACGTATTATTCAGCGTATGAATCGGGGTTCAGCGGCTTTTGGGCACACCGGGAATTAATCGTAGAAGGCGTGAATAACATTGTCGTTCATGCAGCCGATGTTCCAACCACACAGAAGGAGCGAGCCTTCAAGACCGATAAACGGGACTGTCGTAAAATAGCCCGCTCCCTGTGTAGCAGGGAATTGGAAGCGATACATATCCCGTCATCGAAAACACAGGAGGACAGAAGTTTGGTCAGGTTACGGCTGAGTTTTCGCAAAGACTTGACCCGGCAAAAGAACAGGGTAAAATCCATGCTGAATTTTTACGGAAAAGAAATTCCCGAACAATTTACCTCTTCCAGCTATTGGTCAAAAGCCTTTACGCAATGGCTTAAAGCGGTAAAGTTTGAAACCGGTTCAGCCGAAGAGGCGCTGAAATTACTCATCGAGCAGGTAGAACATCTTCGTTCCTCCCTGTTGGCAGTAACACGGAAAATCCGAAAATTGGCAGCGAGCCAGGAGTATTGTGCTAATATGCAGTTGATGCTCGGACTTCCCGGTGTCGGCTTGGTCACCGGTATTGCTTTTTTAACACAGTTAGAAAGCATAGACAGATTCCCCAACACGGACAGTTTGGCAGCTTATCTCGGGTTGATACCCAACTGTCATTCTACAGGCGATAAAGACAATACGGGAGAAATGACTTATCGTGGCAATAAATGGTTACGGGAATTATTGATTGAAAGTGCATGGACGGCGGCCCGTTCCGATCCTGCTCTGCATTTGTCTTATATTAATCTCTGTAAACGGATGGAGGCCAACAAGGCGATTATCCGTATTGCAAGAAAATTATTGAACAGAATGTATTATGTCTTAAAAAACAAACGTGAATACAAAAAAGGTATCGTACAATAAAAAGAGTGCTCGAACAGTCTTAAAAAACGACCGCTTAAAACAACCTGCATGGAATATGCTTTACTAAGGGTGCGGCTTTTTTACTTTGTTCGAAAGGAAACAGGCAATTGTCAGTGAACAAGTCTGTCAAACAGAAATAAAGTTTATCTACAGATAGAGATTGTTTGAGCATCTTTTAAACGCTGTTACAGGATGATCGAAAATTTGGATGACAACATAGAAAAAATACGGGAGAACGGATGCAAGCCAATAAGGCGATTGATCCATATTGCCGGAAAATTATTGAACAGAATGTATTATATCTTAAAAAATAAACGTGAATACAAAAAAGGTATCGTACAATAAAAAGAGTGCTCGAACAGTCTTAAAAAATGACCGCTTAAAACAACTTGCACGAAAGGTGCTTTACTAAGGGTGCGGCTTTTTTACTTTGCTCGAATTGAAACAGGAAATTGTAGTGAACAAGGCTGTTAAACAGGAATAAGGTTTATCTACTGATAGAAGATTGTTTGAGCATCTTTTTTCCATAGGGCTACACAAAACACGGTATTGGGTTTTCTTAGCCATAAGGTGTTATCTGTAACACGTAAAAAAGAGACAGTATGAAATATACCGTCTCCGGATTGTTACAGCGTAACACAGGAAGTTTATTGCTGACAGGTTGCTCCCCAGCAGAGCCTGTTTCTCCTTCAACTTCCTGAATACAAAAATAGTAAAAATATTGCTAATAAAACAGTATGGTTAAACTTTGTTAAATAATGCTCGAAAATTTGGATGACAACATAGAAGGTTGCTTTTTAGAATAAGGGTTTTCACGAACATCTTTATATGTTAATTATTTCTCATACCTATATAAGAAAAGTTTTTCTTATTTCTTTTTTTCATTTTACAGCGGAAAAGCGTAACTTTGCAGGGTAGTTATTTAAGTAATTTTAAATCATCAAAAAAAATATAAACATGAACACATCGTCAACAGCCTTATCTCAGGGTATGAAGAGATCAAAAAGCCACAGAAAGTTGGCTTCGTCGGAATACCTGCAATGGGAAAATATACAAAAACAGTTTCCCGACAGGTTTGTACTTTTGGAAAACCCTGTTTTCAAAACGAATTCACCGGTTCTTATCGGTGGTATTTTACGATACAAAAACCGTTCGATCGACAAGGTGATTGGAGTCGCAAATGCATTGTCTTTAAATCATCAAACCGTAAAATACACGGGCGGTAAATTAAATGAAACCGATATTAATTTTATTCTATGAAATATGACGGGTAAATGCAAAAATACTTAACTTGAAAGAATTTAAAGCCTTTGGAAAAGATATAAAAAATTTCAAAGTAGCTGTGTTGCCTTTACCTCTGCAAATATTGGCAGATGGTTTGTTGGGAGTTGATTTTCTGCAATTATTCAAAAATATTTCCATTCATTTTGATGCGGGGCAAATAGAAGTTAATTGATACGAGAATAACAAAAAAAGCCCCACGCCGAAACGCAGGACTTTCCCATTAACAAATTAAACTCAAAATCACTTTTTATTGTCTCTCGGACGGTTATTATTCCGTCTGTCGCCCCCACGGTTTCCGCCGCGATTATCATTCCGATCTCGGTTACCGCCGCGATTATCATTCCGGTCGCGATTGCCGCCGCGATCTCGGTCGCCGCGATTATCACCGCGATTCCGGTCGCCTCGTTCGCCCCGATCCCGGTTGCCGCGGTTTTCCCCGCCGCCGTGTCCGGATTCTTTCATATTAGCGAATTGCGGCGACAAATCGCGCTTGCCGTAAATTTCGCCGCGACAGATCCAAACTTTTACGCCCAGCAAGCCGACTTTCGTCAAAGCTTCAGCCAGCGCATAATCGATATCTGCACGCAGAGTATGCAAGGGCGTTCTTCCTTCCTTATACATTTCGGAACGTGCCATTTCGGCGCCGTTCAAGCGGCCGGAAATCTGCACTTTGATGCCTTCGGCTCCCATACGCATGGTCGAAGCAATCGCCGTTTTGATAGCGCGGCGATAAGCCATTTTGCTTTCCAACTGACGGGCGATATTGTTCGCCACAATGGTTGCATCCAGTTCCGGACGTTTTACCTCGAAGATATTGATTTGAATTTCCTTGTCGGTAATCTTCTTCAATTCTTCCTTCAATTTATCTACTTCCTGACCTCCTTTACCGATGATAACGCCCGGACGAGCGGTACAAACGGTAATAGTTACCAGTTTCAATGTACGTTCAATAACAATACGAGATACACTTGCTTTGGAAAGACGGGCATTCAAATATTTACGGATCTTGCTGTCCTCATACAAAGTATCGCCATAATTATTGCCGCCATACCAGTTTGAATCCCATCCGCGGATGATACCCAAACGATTACTTATCGGATTTACTTTCTGTCCCATGAGCAATTAATTTTGTATTTCGTTTTTTGTATCTACAAACAAAGTAACATGGTTCGAACGCTTCCGGATTCGATATCCCCTACCCTGCGGAGCCGGACGCATCCGTTTCAACATTGTAGAAGAATCCACGCTGACCGATGTTACAAACAATTCGCCATCGTTGGCTTGCCGGCCTGTTTTTTGTTGCCAGTTGGCAATGGCCGATTTAAGCAGTTTTTCCACTTTGGCGGCAGCCTCTTTATTCGAATATTTCAGAACGCCCAAGGCGCGAAACACTTCCATCCCGCGAATCATGTCTGCAACCAGACGCATCTTGCGGGGCGAAGTCGGCACATTGTTCAATTTGGCGAAATATTCCGTTTTGCGGGCTTCTTTTTTATTATCTGCTGTTATTCTTTTTCTAGCACCCATAATTTTTTACTTTTTCTTGTTACCGGCATGTCCGCGGAATTGGCGGGTGGGCGAAAATTCACCTAACTTATGTCCTACCATATTTTCCGTGATATACACAGGAATAAATTTATTACCATTGTGAACTGCAACCGTATGCCCGACAAAATCAGGCGAAATCATTGAAGCTCTTGCCCATGTCTTGATAACAGACTTCTTGCCTGTTTCATTCATCGCCAGAATTTTCTTTTCCAGCTTGAGATTGATATAGGGTCCTTTTTTTAATGAACGACTCATAATTTACGCTTAATTTATCAGGTTATTTTTTTCTCTTTTCAATAATATACTTCGAAGAATGTTTCTTCGGCGCTCTTGTCTTCAATCCTTTAGAATACAATCCCTTGCGAGATCTCGGATGTCCTCCGGACGCACGTCCTTCGCCACCGCCCATCGGGTGATCGACCGGATTCATTACTACCCCGCGAACACGCGGACGACGTCCCAGCCAACGGGTGCGGCCTGCTTTCCCTGATTTTTCCAGGGCATGATCGGAGTTGCCTACACTGCCTACGGTAGCTTTACAGGCTGACAGTATTTTCCGCGTTTCGCCCGACGGCATTTTGAGGATAGCATAATCGCCTTCCCGCGAAACCAACTGTGCGAACGCTCCTGCCGAGCGAGCCATCTTTGCTCCCTGTCCCGGACGCAATTCAATGTTGTGAACTACCGTACCTAACGGAATATTTGCCAAAGGAAGCGCGTTGCCTATTTCCGGCGCTACATTCTTCCCCGAAATCACTGTTTGGTTGACTTCCAAGCCGTTAGGAGCAATGATATACGTTTTTTCTCCATCGGCATAAAACAACAGCGCAATGCGAGCCGACCGGTTCGGGTCGTATTCGATTGTTTTCACTGTTGCAGGAACCCCATCTTTGTTTCTCTTGAAATCGATGAAACGGTATTTCCGTTTATGACCACCGCCGATTTGCCGCATCGTCATGTGTCCTTCTTCATTCCGGCCACCCGATTTGCGCATACCGTAAACAAGAGATTTTTCCGGTACAGAAGCAGTGATTTCACTAAATGTACCGATAATCTTGTGTCTTTGCCCCGGTGTTGTGGGCTTTAATTTACGAATTCCCATTAATTTATTGTGAGTTAAATATTTTTAAAGAAATCAATAACGTCGCCATCTTTCAGCGTAACAATCGCTTTTTTGAAGGCGGCTTCTCTTCCCGTAACTGTTCCCGATTTGGTATAGCGCGATTTGCGTTTACCATCGTAATTCATTGTGTTGACTTTTATAACCTTCACATCATACATTTCTTCGATAGCTGTCTTTATTTCCAATTTATTAGCATCGGGAGAAACGCGAAAACCGACACGATTGGGCATTTTTTCCGTAATCGCCGTTTGTTTTTCTGTTACAACAGGTTTAATAATAATTCCCATGATAATTTTCCTCCTTTACTTAAAAATTATTTAAAGCGCTTACCGAGCTTTCCAATACTACCAAATGAGCAGCATCCAATACTTTATATGTATTCAGTTCGGAAACGGTGGTTACATTTGCTTTTTGCACATTGCGTGCCGACAAAAAGATGTTGTCGTTATTTTCCGGAAGTATGACCAGCATTTTTTTACCGGTAAGATTCAGGTTCTCGGTCAAAGCCAAAAACTCTTTGGTTTTCGGGGCTTCGAACGAAAAATCTTCGACAACCGTTATCGCGTCTTCGCGCACTTTATAGGATAAAGCCGACCGGCGAGCCAGCGCTTTTTCTTTCTTATTCAGTTTGAACGAATAATCCCGTGGTTTCGGACCGAATACGCGACCGCCGCCCATAACCGGCGATTTGATATCGCCATGACGAGCGCCGCCGCCGCCTTTTTGACGACCTATTTTGCGGGTGCTTCCGGCTATTTCGCTCCGTTCCTTACTCTTTGCTGTTCCCTGACGTTTGTTTGCCATGTATTGTTTCACATCCATGTAGATGACATGGTCATTCGGTTCAATCCCAAAAACGCCTTCCTTGAGGGTTACCTTTCGTCCGGTATCCTCTCCTTTGATGTTAAATACGCTTATTTCCATTACTTTTGAACTACTACGATTGAACCTTTCGCTCCGGGAATCGAGCCTTTGACCAGCATCAGATTATGTTCCGGAATCAACTTAATTACTTCCAAATTTTGAACGGTAACCCGCTCGTTGCCCATTTGACCGGCCATGCGAGTACCTTTAAATACCTTAGCAGGATACGAACAGGCTCCGATAGAACCCGGATGCCGTTGACGGTCGCTCTGACCTAACGTCGCTTCTCCTACTCCACTGAATCCATGGCGGCGCATAACCCCCTGGAATCCTTTTCCTTTCGATGTCCCGATGACATCCACGAACCCTTCGCCGTTGAAGTAATCCACAGTGATTACATCTCCGGCTTTGTACTCGCCTTGTCCCTTGAACTCAACCAAGTGCCGCTTGGGGGTTACGCCGGCTTTTTTGAAGTGTCCCATTTCAGGTTTGGTGGTGTGTTTGTCCTTTTTGTCCTGAAACCCTAACTGAACAGCTTCGTAACCGTCTCTATCGACGGATTTTACCTGAGTAACCACGCAAGGACCTACTTCGATAACAGTGCATGGAAGATTTTTTCCCTCGGCACTGAAAACGGATGTCATTCCGATTTTCTTTCCAATTAATCCTGGCATTTCAATTACTTTATAATTAATACTTTCAATTCCCTTTGTACTATAGTGTACAAAATGGGACGCAAAGGTAGGAATAATTCTTTGGAAAAAAAACAAAAATGGGTTAAATCTTTTTTTCAGTGTTATAAAAACGTGTTGTGATTAACTATTCCGAGCGTCGTCGATAGAAATCCGAAGGATTTAATATGAATAACCCCCAATAAAGCGTAGCGATTGGGGGTAATGAAACATACCCACTACCACCTCAACCCGAAGGGTTGAACTTATCGGATATGGCTTATTCAACCCTTCGGGTTGGGGAGGGGGAGGATTCTTGCTTTACCCCCAATCGCTTCGCTTCATTGGGGGTTATTCATATTTAACCCTTTGGGTTGTGAGTGTCAGTGCATTTCGTCTGTTAGACAATCATACACTCATCAAGTATCCTAACCGTCTCTTTTTTATATGTCCGGCGATTATACGTTTCGCCCTGACACATCCAACAGCTACATGGCGTTCTCACGGATTTATACACAGGATTCCAATTAGCCTTGTATAAATCAATCCAGCGTGGATTTCTAACTCTTTCTCCTTCATTAAGAATAAATTCACCACAATACGTAGCATGCAACCGCATTTTAGCTGCATAAATTCGATTTCTTTGCTCAATTCTCCAATGTTTGTTTCTTTTTTCCATCATCACGTTCAATTATTGTTAGTATGAACGTGTTTGGTATAAGCGATAGAAACGAGTGATTGATAATTGTATTCATCGGATTTGAAGTATTTATTATTGTAATATGCCGTAAAGGTAATGCAAATCGGATAAAAATCAATACCTTTGCGTAAAATAATTTTTACAATACAATGTCAATAAACAAACTCATATTAGGCGACAACCTCGAAATCCTGAAAACGCTCGATAGTGAAAGTGTGGATTTAATTTATCTTGACCCGCCGTTTTTCAGTAATCGCAATTACGAGGTAATTTGGGGCGACAAAGGTGAAATACGAAGTTTTCAAGACCGTTGGGCAGGTGGAATGGATCATTATATCGCATGGCTCAAAGAGCGTGTAGAACAAATGCACCGAATTTTGAAACCTGCCGGGAGTATCTTTTTGCATTGTGATTGGCATGCAAATGCTTACATTCGGGTAGATATTCTGGATAAATTATTTGGAATAAAAAATTTCCTCAATGAAATTACTTGGAAACGAACAACCACCCATAATGATACCAAACGGGGCAAACAATTTGGTCGTGTCAGTGATACAATCTTTTTTTATGCAAAAGACATTAAAAAGTTTAAATTTTATCCGCAATTTGAACGCTATACAAGTGATTATTTAGCATCATCCTATAATAAAATGGATGCTGACGGAAGACGTTTTAAGACTTCCGACCTTTCAGCAGCAAAACCGGGACATAATGATTGGAACGGGATTCTTCCTCCTAAAGGGCGATACTGGGCATATTCCAAAGAGAATATGGACGAATTTGAACAACAAGGACTAATATATTATTCTGAAAATGGGAAACCTTATTTGAAACAGTATTTAGACGAGATGCCCGGCAACAGTGTAGATGATTTTTGGACAAATTGTGTATTTAGAAATAAAGCTGAGCGAGTTGGGTATCCAACTCAAAAACCTGAATCTTTACTTGAACGTATTATAAAATGTTCCACCAACGAAGGTGATATAGTTCTTGACCCTTTTGTTGGCGGCGGTACAACCGTTACCGTTGCCGATAAACTCAACCGCAAATGGATAGGCATCGACCAATCCGTTCAAGCAATAAAAGTGACCGAATTGCGCCTTGACAAGCAGCGTAATTTATTCAGTTCGCCCTTTACCGTACAGTTACATAAATACGACTACGACACGCTGCGCTACACAAACGCCTTTGAATTTGAGAGTTGGATAGTGCAACAATTTGGCGGCACAAGCAATACCAAACAACGCGGCGACTTCGGATTGGACGGCAAGATGCCCGACAACACTCCCATACAGGTCAAGCGCAGCGACAACGTGGGGCGCAACGTGATCGACAACTTCTTCGCCGCTGTCCAGCGCAGCGACAAGAAGCTGTTCGAGCGAAACGTGGCGGAGCGCCGCCCCGTGGGCTACATCATCGCCTTCTCGTTCGGAAAGGGTGCGGTCGAGGAAGTGGCGCGCCTGAAGCTGAAGGAAAACATTGTTATTGAGTTGGTTACGGTAGAAAAAATCGTGCCGATCGCTAAAAAACCCGCCGTCACGGTCGAGATAAACGAGCTCGCGCGGGATGCCAAGGGGGTGCGCGAGATAGAATTTATCGCGTCGGGGCGCAGCGAGGCCGGCATCGAATTTTACAGCTGGGATTTTGCTTATAATGCCGAGAAGGGATTCAAGCCTTCGATGATCATCGACAAAGACGGCAGGCAAACGCATTCGTTCAAAGCCGGTGTGCACACCATCGCCGTGAAGGTTGTGGACAGCGAAGGGCTGGAAAGTATCGAAATCGTGACATTGAAGATAAACGGCGCTGTGAAAAAACTGACCCCTGACCTCTGACCCCTTTTTATAACCATGAAAACCCTCGTTAAAGGAAACGAAGCCGTCGTCATCGGCGCTCTGGTCGCCGGGTGCGACGCTTATTTTGGCTACCCCATCACGCCGGCCAGCGAAATCGCGCACAGCGCGTCGGAATATTTTTTGAAGCTCAACAAGATTTTCATCCAGGCGGAGTGCGAAATCGGGGCCAT
>Ga0082212_10012250_pt1 | contig 10806 bp, 10 predicted proteins | sample TergutNt197P3_FD_71548 | JGI IMG/M metagenome (GOLD analysis project Ga0082212, IMG submission 71548) | Neocapritermes taracua P3 segment gut microbial communities from Petit-Saut dam, French Guiana - Nt197 P3 | ecosystem: Host-associated > Arthropoda: Insects > Digestive system > Gut ...
TGTATATGAGCAGCAGCAGATTGTAATACAGAAAAGGAAATATCCTGAAAAATTTATAAGGTTTCTGAAAGCAGTAGCCGATCCACTCAAGGCCGTGATCAAAGGTTGCTTTTGACGGGTGCTTTTTGCGCTCTGCGAAAACCTCAAACAGGTCGCTGCACCACAGCCGCATGCCGGATCCCAGGGACTCGCTGTGTTTGGCGATCCAGCGCTCCTGCCCGCGGACGCCCTTGCCAACCAAAAGCAGGGAAGGCGAGGCTTTTCGAATGGCTTCGATGAGTGTCGTTTCTTCCTGATGCCTGAAATAACCGGCATAGCGGCCTACTATGAGCAGCCTGGGAAATGTCTGGCGGATGTTTTTTTCGGTCTTCAGAAGAATTTTCTTTCTGCTTCCCAAAAGATAACTCGATTTTTCCCGCTTTTCCAGAATTGAAAGAATGCTGACTACAAATTCAAACGGCATATAGCGAATCGCTTTTTTGCCCGTAAGAAAACGCAGCACCCATATTGCGGAGCATAACTGCGCGATTATTGTAGCGAGAGCGGCGCCGCGGACGCCCATTTTGAGGGCGAATATGAAGACCGGGTCAAGCGAGATGTTGATGACGGCGCCGATAGCGACCGTCAGCATGCCGACCGTGCCGAAACCCTGCCCGTTGATAAAAGGGTTCATCCCCAGCCCTATCATCATGAAGACCGTTCCGATCGAGTAGTAGGCAATATATTCGCCTGCGTAGCGGTATGTGTCGTCGCTCGCGCCGAAAAGGTACAGTATCGGTTTTCGAAACAGTATGACCGCTGCGGCCATGAACATACCGAATATGAGCAGGAGAGCGAATGAGTTGCCCATTATGCGCTCCGCCTCTTCTTCATCGCCTTTTCCGCGCTCTATCGCGAAGAGAGGCCCGCCGCCTGTTCCACACATTGACGCAACGCTTGTCATGATGTGGATGACCGGAATAGTGACGCCTACCCCGGTGAGCGCAAGATGCTCTGCCCCGGGCATATGCCCGAGATAGACCCTGTCCACGATGCTGTAGAGGATGTTGATGAGCTGCGCAAGCGTCATGGGCAGCGCAAGCTGAAGGATAGCCTGTGATACGCGCCCCTTGGAAAAATCCCCTTTCTCAGTCCCCTGCGCCACTAGCTTCTCTTCCACTTGACGCCCTGCGGCGTATCTTCCAATATTATGCCCATTTCTGAAAGCTTGTCGCGGAGCGCGTCCGCTTCGGCCCAATTCTTGTCCTTTCTCGCTGCCTGGCGGGCGGCGATCAGGGATTCGATTTCCGCGTCGAGCGAGTCGCCGCCCTCGACGCCATATATAAGGCCGAGGACGCCGGTGAGCTCGCTGAACATATCGAGGGCGGCCCGGGCGAACGCCTTCGACGGCGCCGGGCCGGCTGCGATGCTGTTCCCCTCACGCACGAGCTCAAAAATTACGGATACGGCGTCCGCTGTGTTGAAGTCGTCGTCCATGGCGTCGCAGTACCGCGCGCGGTACCCAGGCAGCGAAGCGATAAACGCCTGCTCACCTTCCGCTAAATCGTCGCTTCCGTTATCCGCAAGGAACTCGAAGCTCCGTTTAGCGGTTTTCAGCCTTTCTAACGCGGCTGCGGACTGCATCAGTATCTCGCCTGAATAGTTGAGCGGGCTTCTGTAGTGGCTCATGAGCATGAACATGCGTATGCTCTCGTACCCGTATACCTCCGCAGCCTCGCGGACAGTGAAGAAGTTGCCGAGCGACTTTGACATTTTCTTGCTGTCAATGCTGATAAAACCGTTATGCATCCAGTAACGCACGAACTGACGCCCGCTGAAACCCTCGGACTGCGCAATTTCGTTCTCGTGGTGCGGGAAGATGAGATCCTGCCCGCCGCAGTGGATGTCGATCGTCTCGCCCAGGTACCTGTTCGCCATTGCCGAGCATTCTATGTGCCAGCCGGGCCGGCCCTGTCCCCAGGGTGAATCCCAGGATGGCTCGCCGGGTTTCGCGCCCTTCCACAGGGCGAAATCCGCCGGGTGCTCCTTAGCGTCCGCAGCATCGACGCGCGCGCCCGCAATAAGATCCTCCAGCGGCTGGTTGGAAAGCTTGCCGTAATCCGCAAAACTCGACGTCCTGAAATACACGTCGCTCCCCGCCTGATAAGCGGAGCCATTGGCAATCAGCCCCGTCACCATATCTATGATTTCTTTGACGTTCTCCGTCGCCTTGGGGTGGATAGTAGCGTCGCGCACTCCAAGCCCGTGTGCGTCCGTCAGATATTCTGCGATATATTTTTCCGCGACCTCCGCACTTGTGCACCCCTCTTCATTGGCGCGGTTGATGATCTTGTCGTCGATGTCGGTGAAGTTTTGGACGAAGGAGACATCCAACCCCCTGTATTCAAGGTATCGCCGAAGCACATCGAACATAATTATCGGCCGCGCGTTTCCAATATGTATATAGTTATAAACCGTCGGGCCGCAGGCATACATCTTCACCTTCCCCGGCGCCAGCGGCGCGAACTCCTCTTTCATCATACTCATCGTATTATATAGCTTCATAAACTTCAGTCTCTTTCCTCTACCGTTATCTAATTCTGCATTTTGCATTTTTAACTCTGCATTGCGGAGCTCTGCGCAGCCTAGCCGCGAGCCGCTGCTACAACTGTATCCTCCAGACCCCTCCTACGATGCTGCTCTCGGCGTCGCAGTAAGAGCATCTTTTCACGCCGCTGTCCTTCTCGCTGTCCGTGCATAGCTGCGGGAGGTACTGTTCGGATTGCGTAACGCAGGCGGGGTTGCAGCACATGAACCCCGCTGCGCTCTCCGGCAGGACCGGCGTCTGCCTCGGCAGGTTCGCCAGTTCGTGGAGCAGCGCCATCCTTATGAACATGCCGAACCGCGCCTGCTCGAAATAGACGGCGCGGGGGTCGCTGTCGACGTCCGGGGTTATCTCCCTGTAACGGGGCAGCGGATGCATTACAAGCATGTCGCTCTTCGCGCGTTCCAGCATATCCTGCGTGAGGACGTACGAGTCCTTGAGCACGTCGTATTCCGATGAGCTGGTGAACCGTTCGCGCTGGATGCGCGTCATATAGAGGACGTCGAGGCTGGGGATAGCCTCCGTCAAGTTTTCCATCTGCTCGAAATCCTGGCTGCAGGAGCGCATTGAGCTGAGAATGTATTCAGGCATGCGCAGCGACTCCGGCGATATCAGGCTGTAGCTTATGCCTTCAAACATGGAGAGCGCGTCTACAAGCGAATGGACAGTCCGCCCGTACTTCAAATCGCCGCACAATCCAACGCGTATGTTCTCTATCCCGCCGCGTTTGCGCGCGATCGTCGTCAGGTCTGTCAATGTCTGGGTCGGGTGAAAATGGCTTCCGTCGCCGGCGTTTATCACCGAAACTTCCGAATACAGCGCGGATGCTGCAGCGGCGCCCTCCTGAGGGCTTCTGATCACTATTGCATCGGAATAAGCTGCTGTGATCCTTATCGTGTCCGCAAGCGTCTCGCCCTTTGCAACCGATGTGCCCATTGGGTCTGAAAATCCGAATACGCTGCCGCCCAGCTTTAGCATTGCTGTCTGGAATGAGAAGTTTGTCCTTGTGCTGGGTTCATAGAACAGCGTAGCAAGCACTTTTCCGCGGCAGGACGCGCCGTAGTCGCCGGGATGCTCGATAATATCGCAGCATCGCGAGTACAGATCGTTCCACCATTGCCGGGGCATATCGCTCAATCCAACTAAATTCCGCACTGAAGCCGCTCCCTCTAAAACCCTTCGCTCAATTCTTCCCGCAATTGTACCACAGGGCACTTGACCGCTACAAGCATAAAAGTTACAATAAGATGATGTGACCGCTCCAAAACAGCATTTTTCAAAACACCTTCTGAGCTGTTACTGAAGCAAACGCAAAATAATGACGAAAGGACGTTTAGAAATGTCTGTATCAAAATACTTTGCCCTTGCGGGCGACAAGTCACGCGATGTCAGCAGTGCCGGGCGTTTCAGCGCGCAGTCGCCGATAACGGTGATGGACAGGAGTTTCTATGAAGGCTGTATTTACAGCGAAGCAAGCTGGTTGAAGGCCCCCGGTAAATGCGATGGGCTTGTGAAGCATGACTCCGACGAGCTGATGGTGTTCATAAGCGGAAATCCGGGCGACCCCGAGAACCTGAATGCCGAAATAACATTCCAAATCGAAAATGACACGCTGACACTCACGAAAACTTGCTTTGTGTTCGTACCGGCGGGGGCAGCGCACGGCAACCTGACGGTCAAGAGCCTGAGCAATCCTGTGTACCATTACACTTGTCACCTCAACACAGACACATACGTTGAAAAACCCGCCGCACCGGCTGCGGAGGAGGGAAAATACGCAAACAACTCCGTTGAAAAGTACGCGCCTGTGGATGGAAAAATGCCGACAGCGCCGGAAGGCTTCCTGACTCTGCTGCTTTGGATCGACGGCAAAAAACTGAGCGGCGCGCCCTATATGGAGGCGGTGTGGTTCAACACGGTAAACGACACCGGCCCGCCGGAGCATGAGCATGATTTCGACGAGTTCATCGGGTTTTTCGGGTCCGATCCGGACAACGCGGACGATCTTGGGGGAGAGATCAGCTTCTATGTCGACGGCGAGACATACTCATTTACGAAAAGCTGCCTGATATACATCCCGCGCGGAGTCACACACAGCCCGATACTGGTACCCAAGCTTGAGCGCCCGATCCTCCACTTCTCAGGCGGGAACGGAGGCGACTACATCCGCAGCGGAACAGACGAGTTTTAGTTTTGACGTGTTGCGCAATTGAGAATGAAAGGGATAATTATGATTACGGATTTGTTGAAGTTTACTATTAAAGAAGACGCTGCGGGAAAGGCAGTGCCGCTTTTCAAGGCGCAGATGGAGAATAACCTTGGCGACGCAGGGTGTGTGATGTCAAAGACTTTCAGGTCGAAAAATGAACCGAACTGCTTTTACATGCTGCTTGCATGGGAGAACCAGGCTGCGATCGACGCGCATCTGGAGACAGATCATGACTTGAAGTTCCGCGAAGGGCTGGACCCCCTGCTTGCCGGCCCGCCGGAATTTTTTGAATGGGAAGAGCTATAGGTTATAAGTGTTTTACATACAGCGAAAGGAATAAGTAATAGATGAAAAGGAAACTGCTGTCCGCAACACTCGCGCTTGTGCTGTGTATGTCGCTGTTTCCGGCAGCGGCTGCTGCTGGAGCCGAGCGCGGCGTTATACGCTTTGAGCAGATAATCGCGCCGCAGTACGAGGATGCGGGGAGGTTCTTTGAAGGGCTTGCCCCGGTAAAGCAGGGCGGCAAGTGGGGGTACATCAACGAGGCCAACGAAGTAGTCGTCGACTTCGCCTATGATTGGGCTAACTCATTTTCGGAAGGGTACGCGATCGTGGGGAAGTATGCCAGCGTTTCATACGAGCGCTACGACGACGAGGCAGAGAAGATCGTTCGCGACACTCTGGAAGTAGCCTACCTTGGGCGTATCGACAGCAGCGGCAACTACAAACCATTGAGGAATACGCAGTATTACCTGGAGACTAATACATATGCAGTCGGAACCATGACAGTATACCGCGACTGGTTTGATTACTCGCGCAGCCCGCATTACTACAACGGCTGGGTGAGCATTTGGGTGAGCGCCGAAGATCAAAGGGTGTTTGACATAAACGGGGAGCAGTTCAAAACTGCCGACGATGAAAGATACCAGGCGGTGAGCGTGCCTGCAGAAGGGCTTGTCTGCGCTATTGACCACGACAATGGCAGCGTCGTGTATCTGGACATGGCGGGGAACGTTGCAATAGAGTTCGATTACACGCTTTACGACGCAGCGTGGCAGGTAGTAGCGGATCCGGACGGGGAAGATTGGGACCGCGTCAGATACGGCAAGCAGATCACAGACGGTTTTTCATTCAACCAGGGTTTGGCGCTTGTTGCGGAGTATACATATGATTATGATACACAGGAAGAAAGCTACTTGCTGGGGTTCATAGACAGGCGCGGTAATTGGGCGATAAAGCCGCAGTTTGACTATTACTGGGTCGCGAATATCACAGGCGAGTGCAAGGCCTTCAACAGCGCAGGTCTGGCAGCGCTGGGCAAGGACGGCAAGCGCGGCGCGATAAACAAGGCGGGGGAAACAGTAATAAGCTTCATATACGATGACCTCCAGGTGTTCCACGAAGGCCTCGCGGCGTTCAAACAAGGCGAGCTGTACGGGTATATCGATGTCGATGGCAATGTGGCGATCCCGGCAATATACGAAGCCGCCAGCGGTTTCAGCGAGGGAATAGCGGTGGCGTATGATGGCGCGAGAGCTTTTCTCATCGACCGCAAAGGCAATAAGATACCGGGGGCGGACGCCATCGACCCGTCGAACTATTTCGGAACGTATTCCGACGGCGACGTATGGGTGCACCCGTTGTCCGGAAAATATGTGACTATCAGGGGGGACGGAAAATTCGGGTTCGGAACGATCTCCTACACGCCGCCTTTACCTGAGCCGCAGGAGATGGACTCATGGGCATACAGGGAAGTCATAGAAGCGGTCGAAGCGGGACTTGTTCCGGTGGAGCTGCAGAACATGTATCGCCACAATATAACGCGCTCTGAATACAGCCTGCTTGTAGTCACGTCCATATGCGCCATGCTGCGCAAGGATATATATGACTTTGTTCAAGAAGTTTCCGGGAAGGAGCTCGACGCATGGATGCAGGCCAACCCATTCTCGGACACTGCGGACGGCAACATAATAGCCGCATATGCGCTGGGGCTCGTGACAGGGTACGACGACGGCACGTTCAAGCCATACGACCGGATCTCGCGGCAGGAAGCGGCTGTGCTGCTATGGCGCGCCGCAGGGCTGCTCGGAATGGAAAACAGCAAAGCGGATGCGTCCGATTTCACCGACCGCGGGAGCGTGGCTGAATGGGCAGTAATGCAAGTCGACTATGTGAGTTACTTAGGCGTAATGAATGGAACAGGGGAAGGCATGTTCTCCCCGGCTGGTTTCTACACACGCCAGCAGTCTTATATGACTGTTTGGCGATTGTTTGAGGCTATGCAGGTATAGTGAGAACGGAGGACGCAGGGTATTAGTGAGTTGTTTGATGGAGTCGTTAAACTCATTAGAGATAAAAAAATAGCCGGTGAGACGGGCAGGTACCTCATCATCGGGGTGTTGACGACTCTGGTAAACTTCAGCATTTTCGCGATAATGACAAAAAAAATGAATATCGGCGTCACGGTCAGCAACGTGACGTCGATATCTGCTTCCATATTGTTTGCCTATGTGACGAACAAGCTCATTGTATTCAGACAACGCGGAAAAACCGGAGCCGGGTTACTCTTGGAGTTCGTTAAATTCGTCGGGTCAAGGTTATTTACGATGGCTCTTGACGTCGGCGTCGTGCTTCTTTTCGTCGACGTGTTCGGCCAAGACGAGCTCATAGGCAAAACAGTATCGCTGGTACTGGTTGTAATTGGTAACTATTTTATAAGTAAAATAATAGTCTTCACAAAGACCTGATCAATGACGCCTAACTACCCAGTTCCCTGTACATCGCAGGGGCGTCCGACTTGGTCGCGTGTTCGGAGACGGCCAGGACTTCGACCTTTGTTATGCGCTGGCCGAAGCGTATTTCAATAACGTCTCCGACCTTTACATCGTAAGACGCTTTCGCTGTCCGCCCGTTGACGCTGACGCGCTCGCTGTCGCAAGCTTCGTTCGCTATAGTGCGGCGCTTTATCAGCCGCGATACCTTTAGATATTTATCGAGACGCATATGGATCGCTCCCCGGGCTACACCAATAGCGGCGCACAGATTGCGCCGCTATCGCATTGTAGCTTATTATGAATTGACAGAATACTATTTCGCAACAGCGTCCTTGAGGGGCTTGCCTGGTTTGAACAGGGGCGTTCTCGTCGCGGGGATATCGATGACTTCCTTTGTCTTGGGGTTGCGCCCCGTACGGGCGGCGCGGTCTTTCACATCAAAGATGCCGAACCCTACGAGCTGAACTTTGTCCCCTGCGATAAGGGCGTCTGTTATTGCATCGATCGTCGCTGTGAGAGCTTTCTCACTGTCTTTCTTCGATAAGCCGGAATTAGCCGCGATTGCGCTGATAAGTTCTGATTTTTTCATAAATACGAATCCTCCTGATAATTTACATCTTCAGTTTGTAATATATTAAAGGAGAAGTTACTCCTCTAATTTCACCTGGCGGTAGATTTCGTCCATCCCGTCGAGGGACATGTCCTTAATATTCAGCCCTCTGTCCGCAGCGGCGTCTTCAACCCTTGTGAAGCGTGAAATGAACTTGTCGCTTGACAGCCCCAGAGCATGTTCAGGGTCTATACCGAAGAATCGCGCCACGTTGACTGCGGAAAAAAGCAGATCGCCTAACTCTTCCTCTATGCTCTCGCTGCCGCCGGAGCCGATCGCGCTTTGTAACTCTCCAAACTCTTCGCGCAAGGCTTCCATAGCTCCTGACCATTCGGGCCAGTCGAATCCGGCTTTTGCGGCCTTGCCCTGAATCTTCTCAGCGCGCCACAGAGCCGGTAAGCTGCGCGCTACTGAGTCCATGGAATCTGAAGCCCTGGTTTGGCGCTTTTCATTCTGCTTGATAGTGTCCCAGTTGAGCAGAACTTCGCTGCTGTTGTTGACAGAGACGTTGCCGAAAACATGTGGGTGACGCCTAATGAGTTTCTTGCAGGCCTCGTCCGCAATATCGTCAAGGGAAAAACTGCCGTTCTTTTCTTCTATATCCGCATGAAAGACCACTTGCATCAAGACGTCGCCAAGCTCCTCACGAAGATGTTCCGTATCGCGGCTGTCAATCGCCTCAGCAGCTTCATATGCCTCTTCAAGCAAATTGCGCCTGATGCTATCATGAGTCTGCTCAAAATCCCATGGACAGCCGCCGGGGCTGCGCAGTAATGAAATGATCTTTTTCAGGTCATAAACGTCATAGCTGGGTTTGTTTTCAAAATCTACCATACTTTTAGCCTTTCCGCAAGACGGTTTTTCAATTTTTGTGAATAAAAACAAAGAAAAATCAAAAAATCCCCAAAATCATTTGATTCTCAGGATTTTTGCAAACTTTTCGCCCTTGGGAAGGAGCTTCAGATCGTCCTCTGTGATGGCGCGGGTCACAACGACGAGAACCAGATATACGACGACGGATACGGCGATAGTCCCGCCAAGGCAGAGGATCGTAGACAGACGGCCTTCCCCGATAACAGACGGGACAAGCATGTCGAGCAGTCTATACAGCGCAAAGGCGACTGCAGCCATAGCAGCGGCGCATATAAACGGCTTTGCGAATGCGCTGCCAAGCCTGGGGCGATCCTTTATCCTGACAAAGATAAAAATGATATTCAATGCGGAAATGAGCGCATAACATGCCAATGTCCCGACCGGTGAGCCGGTAATGCCGAAATTCGGGTTGCCGACAAGGAAAAAGTCGAGAACGACCAGCGCCACGCCCCCCGCCGGGAAGGTGATCATTGTGATTCGCTCAAAACCATTTGCTTGCAGTATCGCAGTTGTGATAAACTGTAGGCACAGGAAGAATGACGCGGCGCCGAGAATGGTCAGGATGGTCGAAGCTGTCTGCCTTGAATCTGTGTACAGCGCTATCAGGATCGGCCTTGACAGCACCATGATCCCCGCGCTTGCGGGCATCGCAAGCAGGTTTACAAGCTTAACGGCGGACTTCATTATACCTCTTGTCTCATCGGTGTTTCTCCTGGCGATCGACGCGGCTATCGCCGGTACAATACTAACGGATACCGGTACGATGAGAGCCGACGGCAGATTATATACCGTCACGCATTTTGAGTACAAGCCAAACAGCGAGCTCGAGTCAAACTCGGAAAGTCCGAGCCCTGTTTGAAGTCTGCCCTGTACAAGGCTGCTGTCAATAGCTGCCATTATCGTCATGAAAGACGCTCCGATAGTTATAGGGATACATACCCTCATTAGCTCCCCGAATACGCTCAATCGGCCAGGAAGCTCGCTGTGGTCAGAATCAAGCCTCAGCCCGCCGTCCAGCTTGGATTTAAACCGGACCAACAGGGGAATGCATAGTCCAAGTCCTACTGTCACGCCTGTTATCGCCCCGGCCGCTACTACAGGAAGGTCATATCCGCGCCCGATGAGCCATAACGCGGCGGCGATGCCGAACACGGTCTTGCATGCAACCTCCACGACCTGAGACGCCGCTGTGGGGATCATGTACTCGAACCCCTGCGCATACCCCCGGTACACGGATATTATGCAACTGAAGAACACCGCGGGCGCGATGACGCGAATCCCGTTTGCGGCATTTGAGTTATTGATAAATCCTGCAAGCTTGTCTGCAAAAAAGAGCATAACAAGCATAGCGGCAGCGCCGATGAGAACAAATGCGGGCAGTGCGACTGAGAAGTATCGCCTGACAAGCGTGACGCGCCCCTTGGCGGCGTCTGAAGACACCATCCTCGACAATGCAACAGGAATCCCTGCTGTCGAAATCATAAGGAACAGCGCGTATATGCTGTAGGCTGACTGGAACACGCCATACCCGGCGTCGCCAAGGATCATAGTAATCGGGATCCTGTACACAGCCCCGGCTATCTTAACAAAAATCGAGGCAGCAGCGAGTATCGCAGCGCCTTTCAGGAAGTTTTGCTTTTTGGCAGTCTCCGGCATTTGTCTTTCTCCTTTGTCGCGCTGTATTCTACACCTGTGAAAGTAAAAATGCAATCAAAAAAAACACAGGCTGTTTATGCACCGGATTTTACATATTGTT
>Ga0082212_10012251_pt1 | contig 10806 bp, 6 predicted proteins | sample TergutNt197P3_FD_71548 | JGI IMG/M metagenome (GOLD analysis project Ga0082212, IMG submission 71548) | Neocapritermes taracua P3 segment gut microbial communities from Petit-Saut dam, French Guiana - Nt197 P3 | ecosystem: Host-associated > Arthropoda: Insects > Digestive system > Gut ...
GCGCGGGGGACATTTCTCTCTTCTTTGCCATCTGCTTTCTCTCCTTATCCTTGTATTTCTATTATACTCGGATCTGGAGTTTACACAAACTATCTTACACCATCGTCGAAGCCATGCGATTAACCGGAATATCTAAGTCCACCTTCTACAAAGTATCTCATATGAGACGCTTTTCGGCTATTTCATTAGGGTATACCGTAGTAGAGCAGTTGTGAATGAAAATATTCATTTATCAGACATTGACTTCACCTACTCAGTTGCGATATCAGGTGCGCTTCAATAGCGTGTTCAACCATTCTCTGTCTTATATAGCATGTATGTGAATCAGGAACATAATGACTGCCCGTCGATTCATAGCTCACCCCCGGACAAGTTCCTCCGCACAGGTACCTAGCCCAACATGTTCGGCATCCTAGAATGTTAGCAATACTCTTGTAGCTAACCATTGTATCTACCTGACTAGGGACAAGACCATTATAAATGTCTCCAAGATAGAACTGTTCATTCTCCACCACTCTCTGACATGCATATATCCTTCCGGAGCCATCTACGCAGAAGGTACTATCTCCGAAACCGCATATGCTCGGATACAACATAGGAGCTCCTATCTGACTGATATACTGACCGAATAATGATCTGAACATATAGTCATTTGAGAAGAACATTTCCTCGAGACCCCTAGTATATGTTTGCAATTCTTTGGGTGAAACTGTCGCTCTTGATACTGGGCTATACTCCACTAAGGCAGTGAGAATATCGGTAACTCCAGCTTCCTTAAGGTAAGAGGCGACAATTCTTGGATCGATACACGATGATGTTACCGTCGCGCTAGCGGTGACCTTTCCAAAAGTCTTAACAAACTGGTTAATGGCTGTTATTGATAGGTTGTAGGAATCTTCGCAAGAATCTGTATGAGGTCTTAATGCGTTATGGAGATCGCGATTACCATCAATACTCACCATGACGCTAAATCCATGATCGTACATAAACCTAGCTTTGACCTCATCTACATTGTAGCCATTGGTTGTGATTATGAATCGAACCTTCTTTCCCAGTGCGGCAGCCTGCGCTATGGCATATAATGTCAGTGTCTCTATTATATCCCAATTCATCATAGGTTCTCCGCCAAAATAGGTAATTGAATATGTCTCTACACTGGGATCTGCATTCTCGAGAAAAAAATCAATGGCCCGTTTACCCGTTTCCATGGTCATTAATGCATCCGTATCAGACTTACCAAATGAGCCTTGAGCGGCAAAGCAGTATGTACATTTGAGTTGGCAGGTATGAGATACATTGAGAACGATCGCACTTCTTTTAGCACCGTGGCCTCTTTCCGTCTCTTTCTCTTGAAAATAGCCCTTGTCACGAAGTGCTAATACTTCTGAAATGGCTAAGTTGGCATCCTCGCTGCTATTGCCATATAACAATAGCAAGCACTCTGCAGAGCGTATCGATTCCTCGTTAATAGATCCATGCCGATATACCTCTTCAAGCACTGTTGCCATTGAACGGCTTACAGCCATTATAGTTGCGCTCTTTACATCTAGTAATACCATGGACATTCTATCTCTAGTCAAATGCTGGAAATGCGGAAAAAACTTAAGCTCAATAGGCATTCTTATTCCTCCTAAATGCAGTGTTGTGGTGTTACTCTCATCTGTTCTTAGACAGTAAACATATATATCACGAGTATGAAAAGACCAGTTTTAGGTTCCGCAGTTACACCGCTGTCTTCTCGCTGGCAATGCTTTTGTGGGACTATTTTCTCAACCCTTTCTCATACAACTGCCTTCCTCTCTCCAACGCCAAGTTGGAATAGGGGTGAAATACTGCATTTACGTTATCTGGTCTTATGGCTACCAACCCTCCCACCGAGAACTCGACTATTGTCCCATCGCAAGGGGATATCCATTCTTTGATGTTGTAACCACCGAAGGTTATCAACTGCGCTATGACCTCGCCCTGCTTCACTGTATCTCCAAGCTGCTTGAAATAAAGCAGATCGACATCTTCATCTTCACTGGTAGGCAGTTGTAGTAGGCGTAGGTTCTCAATCCGCTCCCTGTATATCTCCATACTACCGCCATTCTCCATGTAATTCAGCCTCCTACGGCGCAGGGGGATGTTGCGTGCAAAAAACAGCTGGTTTACCGAGGCTACCCTTGTCGTTAGCAGAGGGAAGAGTGCCACCACGAGTGTGCTTAAGCAGACACCAAGAAAGATAGTGCAAAACAGTTCGGATAAGACCCCCTCATCTACGACTTTCATAAAGCTAAGCCGAGATGCTGCTAACCTCACTGCGAACCATGCGGCGAGTAAGCCAATGATAGCCGGTAGGTATGCTTCCAGGAGCAGCATGAGATTAAGCTGCATATCCGACCAACCTATGGTCTTGTGACTCGCTAATTCGCCTCGTCGTTCCAGAAAGGTCATCAGCGAGATGGTATACAGGGCAATGAACATGAATAGCAGGAGATGCCATGAGAGGTTTTGCCGAGCAACTAGATTAGTCAGATTCATTGCTCGCAGCAGTGCAGAAGGCGTACTCTCGCTGTAGATCAGAGCGCCGGGATAGGCATCGTGCATCCAATCCACCAAATGATCGAGTTGCGAAGTCTCTCTTTTATAGTTAATCAGGAAGGCGTTGCCATACTCGCGACCATCGATCTCCATAAGTTCGTCAAAGTGGCCGATGATTGGTGTGAACATGTCCTCACTGCTATAGATGCCGACCAATTGCATGGTGCGTGTCGTATTGTGCAGGACTCTGGCAGCGCGCCAGATCCTTCCTGATTGAATCATCTCGGTATAACTCTCTCTTTGGCGGTTGAAAGCGCGTATCTCGGTAGGCTTAACATAGTGAAGGAAGGCTACTGCTAACTCGTTGCCTAGCTGCAAATCCAATTTGGTTGCAAGACTGCGGGGTAGCACAATCTCGTTGGGGTTCATAACTTTACGTCCCTGTAGGGTTGCCTCGTCTAGGGAGAAGAATAGGCTGTCGGGCTTAATGCCGATTATCTCGGCAATACCCCAGGGACCGCTTGCAAGAGAGATCTCAGCTGCTTCGGAATATCCATATGGTTCGCGCTGAAACTTGGGTGCGGGCATCTCTTCGAGTTGCAGAGGTCGCTGATCCGCAAGCAGACGCACCATAACATCGAAGCAGGAGATTGGAAGAGGCTCCACCTCTGCGGAGATGAAAATATCATCATCACGGAGGTAGACACCATATACGATAAAGGCGAAGGTTGTCAGCATCACCAGAAGGACCTCGGTGAAAATGCGCCACTTGCGGTACAGCAGATTTTGACCAACCAGTCGGAGAATTGCTATTAGGGATGTCCCCAGGTTATTCACTCTGCGTCACCTCCATCACCGAAAGGTTTGCCAGCCTCAGGGCAGGGAGTATCGCAAAGAGCAAAGCGGCTCCTATGCTCGCTGCATATACCAATAGCGCATCCTGCAGGAAACGAATGAAGATTGCTGCGTAACCGTCTTTGGCTCCGGCAAATATCTGATTTAAGACTACCGGTAGACGCATTACAAGAAAACCTGCGCTGCTACCCATTGTGGAGAGCAGAGCTGACTCCGCCCAGACCATCTGTATAATCTCGATGCGACGTGAACCCACTGCCTTGAGTATTCCGATCTCCCGTTTGCGATCGCTGACCATAATCAGCAAGTTAGCCGCCATCACCAAGGCTGAATTAGCAAAAATCAGGACTACAGCAGGTAGACGCAGGTCGGCAGGTAATCCTTGGGGGTTCTCGATAGGTGCGATCTCCGAGCTTAAAGGGGTTGCTGCTAAGGACCACTCCAACTCACGGATGAGGCTGTTTAGGTGTTCTCTCTCTTCGAGAGGTAGATCAGGGTAGGTCAAGCGCTCAGATAAGAACTGTATGTTTGCGGTAATAATCAGGTCGGCATTGGCAAGATGTCCTTGTTGCAAGGCCTTCTCGGCCAAGCGTGGAACCGAGATTAGGGTATGGTCCGAGGTTTTGGGCTCTAGTTCCAAGGCTATGTCTTCCAGATAGGTGATGTCTGCTATCTGCAACGCAACCTCTGCAGGTATAAAGTCCGTTCCTCCCGAGGCTTCAGTCCATATTCTTTGCCACACGGGCAAAGGTACTTGAATTTCTTCCATTTTCCATTCGAGGGGGATGACGGTTCCTGAGGAAAGGGTGACCTCATCAATTACGAGGTTAAGAAGCCCCACAATCTGTAGCTCAAACTGCAGTGGATCAGTGAAATCAAAGAGATAAGAAGATCCGTTGTAACCTATCTTCGGGACTTCTACAGTGATTATCTTACCTACAAATGGTATGTCCGCGGCACTATCCGAGGTTGCTACCCGCGCCACGACGCAAGTAAAATCTGATTCACCAGAGGTGAACCAACGACTACCTCCGATGAGATAATTCTGAGGGTGACCGACAAGATTTTGATCGAGAGTATAGTCACGCCCGCGTAGATAGCGCAGCTGATTGCCCCAGTAGCCATTATGCCAGATGGGTATCTGGTACCTGGGATATACCGCAGTGATGTATTCGTTATCCGCGAGCTGCTGTAAGAACTCAGTGTCGAAAGGGGTATGTGAGCTGTTGTCGAGATAGCCGAAGTTTAAGATCTCGGGAAAGAAGTGCTCAATGGTGGTCATCATCTCGAATGGCAGTGAATGATAGGACAGAACATACTCCTGTTGAGCATAATCTGGCACAATCTTGCGATCGTAAAGGATCATCTCGCCGCCGAGTTGACCGCGAAAGATGGCAGCAGTACCCGAGGCGTAACCTCTGCTCAGGGAGATGGCAAAGGTGAGAAACCCAGCGGCAAAGGCAAATGAGATAAGAGTAAGAATACTTCGAGCCATATTACGCCATGTATTGGTAAGCCCTAAGCGAACAAAGACCATGGCTATTAGTTGTCCACATCTGCTATATCATCTGCTTCCCTTAGCTCGAGAAGTTTAGCTTCAATCGCGCTTTCGTAGAGCTTCAGATATAAATAGCAGTTAAAGGAACTCGCATAAGAAACGCTACCCTGTAGAAGATAGTTATCTGCCGGACAGGCGGCTGCACAAAGATAGCGAGCCCAGCATGATCTACATCCTGTCATCAGTTCTGCGATGACACTGTTTCGCAGTGAGACTAGTTTTTGCTCGTTAACTCCTTTATGTATAGATCCCAGATGAAACTCTTCGTTAGACGATAGTCGATGGCAGGCGTAGATTTCACCGGTCGAATCGACGCTCAACGCGTGCGAAAACGAGCAGCTCCACAATGACATATATCCACCATCAAGACGTGCCTTCACCGTTTCAAGCATCTGTATTTCAGGTAATGTCCTTTTTTGGAACAATAATGTGCTAAACTGATGTGTTACTTCTCTAAAAGCAGCATCGGAAAGACCTAGCTTATTGCCTAGTTCGCAGCTCACTACCCCGTGCATTGACGCGTCACACCCAGCTTCTAATAAATAGCGCTGCAGTTGCGGAACATCATAGCATAAGGATGTTATCGTTGATCTTCCACACACCTTCCCACAATACTGCTTAAGAACTGCAATGCTTTTTACAGTTTCATTATACGAATTTACCGTGCTCTTTTTATGTGGTCTCAGCTCGTTGTGTAAACATTCATCGCCATCTATGCTAACAAGCACACTGATTCTATGCTTTTTTATGAACTGAGCCATGTCTTCGTTTAACCCAACAGCGTTGGTTGTTAAGGCGAACGCAATCCTCTTATCTACTTCTCGTGCTTTTGCTTCGATATAGCTAGTCAAATCAACAATGGTATCCCAGTTTAATAGTGGTTCACCTCCGAAAAAAAACACTCTATACTCTTCGGAATCGTGATCGGCCATTTGAAAGAAGAAATCTATGGCTTTTCTCCCTATATCCTTGCTCATTAGTGGACTAAGAAGCGGATTGTTGTAGTCACCCCCACTTGCAAAGCAATATGCACAATTTAGCTGGCACGTTTGAGAAACATTAAGAGTTAACGAAGAAAGACGAGGGGCTTCGGGTAGTGACCTAGGGTTAAAACTTTTACAGCATTCTGAGAACAGCCCTCTACTCCTCAGTTCATCTACGATATCGCGACCTTTACTAATCACTTCGCTGCTGAACCCCTTATAAAGCAGCAGGCGCCTTGCTGATGCTAGGGCTTCATCGCTGAAAGTCCCGAAAACAATTGCTTCTTCGAGAATAGCTGCACTTATTTCATCGAGTTCCAAGAGAGAACCTGTCATCACATCAAAAACCACTATATTTTTCCTAGTGCTACTTAAATGCTTTAAATGATTAAAAAACTTAACATCAATGCTCATTGGTTACCCCCTATAAATCATAATTATCTAAGCCTACAAACACTAATCCAAGTACATCCTCGTATAGATGATGCACTTGGACTATAGCTGATGATCTCACAACACTATTGGCGCCCGAGAACAACGATACGCAAATAGCCTTATGCTATTGGGAGAGATTATTCCTCAGATTCTCTAGGAAACCAAAGGATTCCCTCGCAGGGGCACAGATAAACAGGACTGCCGCACGAATGGTCTTTGCAACGCTGCGGATTCTCTTGGTCTAATGCTTGCGGCTTGTTCAAGATAAGGTAAGACGGTACCACTTAGATCATCCTTTCTTTTAACATAACATCGTTTAAAGAGCACTATTCCAACACGCTAAGAGTATCACAGCTTGTGACGTCTGTCAAGCTATATTTACAACATGTATTTAGCGTTCAAAGCGAAGTAATGTATTTGCCGGCCTCGTATCAAGGAAGTTTTTATATCATCAAATTTTAATTGCATATATAATAATAGTCTTTTTGTCATCAAAAAAATAAAGCGAAGCGATGATGCCTCTGCGAGAGCAGGGGATTATTGATTCCACTGCATAAAGCACCTCCAGAGTGTCACGAAATCCAAAGACAGAAGCGAGAAACTCGGTAGTTTAACAGTAACCTAACCAAAAAGGAGCGTCTATCCCTTGCTGAGGCAAGGAATTTTTCTGTAGGTATTTGAACCAAAATATGTTGGCGATAGTTGACGTGTATGGTATAATCTCCTCAACATCTTGAATTTGGAGGTTGTCCCATGAACCTTAAACTATCTCCTAACCGAAAAACCGGTCGCACTTATCTCTCCATTGTTAGAGGTTATCGCGATAAAGAAACCGGTAAAGCGAGAGCTACTACTATTAAGTCCCTAGGCTATCTTGACGAACTCGAAAAGCTTTACCCCGATCCTATAGCTCACTTCCGTGAGGTCGCTCGTCAGATGACTGAAGAGCATGATGCAAAACGCTTTACTACTTTGTCTCTGAACCTAGACGAAACGCTGCCTCCAGATGTGGATCTCTCCAAGAACCTTGGCTATGCCGCTATTCTCCGTGTCTTCTACGAGCTTGATTTGCAGCGTTTCTTCGATAATGCTTCCAGAAGTAAACGCTTCGGGTTTAACTCTGGTTCTATTATGGCTCTCTTGGTTATCTCTCGTATACTTTCTCCCGGCTCTAAGAAGAAAGCTTTTGAACAAAAGGGACGCTATTTCGAGCGCTTCGACTTCTCTCTTGCTGATGTCTATCGCGCCCTCTCTCATTTCTCTTCTATATCTAAAGCTACGCAACGCCATATTAATAGTAGAATCATGGATCTTTATGGCAGGGATACTCATATCGTTTACTACGATGTTACCAATTTCTACTTCGAAATCAACGATGAAGACGAGGGTGATGGTGATCTTCGAAAACGCGGTGTCAGTAAAGAGCATCGCAAAGATCCCATAGTTCAGATGGGATTGGCTATGGATGCAGACGGTATTCCCTTACACTACGAACTCTTCCCTGGTAACATTCCGGATGTATCCACTTTTCGTGATGTGATTGGTGAAGTTAGGCGAAACTATAATACCGGTCGCATCATTGTGGTTGCCGATATGGGGTTAGTCTCTGGTGATAATATCTTCTATCTTACCGGTGGCGAGAAGAAGGAGAAAACTAACAATGGTTACGTCTTCAGCTTCTCGGTTCGTGGTGGTGCTCACGCTTTCCAGCAGTATGTTCTCGATCCCACCGATTACCGTGGCATGAACGGTGAACCGCTTACTCCTGATGCGGAGTTCATGGTTAAAAGCAGGTGTTGCGCCAGGCAGATCAATGTTACCCAGAAGGATGGTTCTATTGCTAAGAAGACGGTTTATGAAAAGCAGGTTGCTTTCTGGTCAAAAAAGTATGCTCTCAGAGCTCGCGCCGAACGTGAGAAGGTTCTCCTTAAGGCAGCAGCGATCATTCGCAACCCGGGTCAGTATTCCAGAACTACCTCTTATGGTGCTGCTAAATACATTAGGGGTATCTCTTTTGATAAGAAGACTGGTGAAGTTATTCAGTCAGCAGAGCACCCTGTCCTAGATGCTGATAAGATCGCTCATGATGCTCTCTTCGATGGTTACTATGCTATTGTTACCAGTGAATCTTCTCTTTCTCATATGGAGATTATTGATATCTACAGAGGGTTATGGGAGATCGAAGAGACTTTCAGCATTGCCAAAGGTACTCTCGAATCCAGACCAGTATATCTATCTCTCGAAGATAGGATCGAAGCACATTTCCTTAGCTGCTTCATCGCTTTGGTTATCATGCGCCTCTTGCAAAAGCTCACCGGAAGACGCTTCTCTTGTGATGTTATCGTCGATTGCCTCAACAGAATCAACTGTATTAATGAAGATGACAACCTCTATCTCTTTGGATACCGTGATAAGGTCTCGGATACCATTGGTGAAGCCTTAGGTATCGACTTCACTAAGAAGAGAATGCTCCTAAGTGAGATTAAGAGTCTACTCGCTCGATGCAAAGAACCATCTCTTCCTGTACAGAAAAAAAGCAGAAACCGACTGAAATAATACAGTTTCTGACTCGTTTTCGCGTCCATATCACAACACTTTTTGGTATAGATAATAGACCCTGTAAGCTAGGTCTTTCCTAGCCTCCAGGGTCTTTATAAACAATTGTGCTGTTAAAGTCAGGATTATAACGTTTGCACGCAACGTTGTCAAGCATGACCATTGTACTCCTGAAATCCGCAAAAGTGTAACTAGGTTGGAGTAATGGCGTCAGCAAGCTTAAGCAGTATGCGTTGAAGAGGTCCAAGTTCTGTGGTGACGCTTACATTGCTGTCTGAAACGCTAACCTGAGTTACGCACTCCATAGCCTCCATAACTTCTCGAATAGAGAGATACTTCAGTTCAGGAACATCTCTGGTTAGCAACCTCAATTTGCTGATAAGGATCAATGCCAAGAACTGTATGAAGAGACGGCTATCCATTGCTGGGGAAGAGTGAACTCGAAGTCGCCTCATGTCTAGACTGTTTTTTAAATCATCAAAGCAGTTCTCTACAATGTCCTTGCGGCGATAGATGTCCAGAAGTTCTCCAGAATCCATTACTTCATTGGTCATGATGGCATAGAAACCTGCATACATGTCGCGGTAATCCCTAATGGCATCATCATTATAGCTGACGATAAAGCCGGTCTCACTCTCGGTGATAATGAAAAACCGCTCGTAGAAGCGCTCGTTAGCAGTCTTGCGCTTGCCTGATTCCAACTCTTCTTTCATCCGTATTATCCGTCTAGTTAAGGCATCGATATCTTCAGCTTGTCTAATTGCATTGAAATAGAGATGCAGGTAACACTGATGCTTGCCGATGGTATGCGGATGCGAGATCATGTAAAGAGCTTCGTTTTCACCGGTCTGGCGATAGTGTTTTGGCGTAGCCACATCGTCAAAGAGTTTGGTGATGATAGTCTTTACCCAGTTGCGGTTGGAAGGAACTGCTGCAATGAAGCGAAACTGCTCTTCCACAAGCACCTTGATGTTGCGTTCACTATAGAAGCCTCGATCAAGCACAAGTACGGCATTAGTTGACTTCACAGGCTCCAAGAGACTAAGGGTGGTTCTTAGGGTGCTTACGTCGCTTATGTTACCGGGTAATCTGCGATAATAGGCAGGAAGACCACTATTTTGTCCATATAGCATAGCAAGATTGATTTGCTCCAAAGGCTCTTTATCTCGGTTATAGCCACCCTGAACATACTCGTTCGACTTAGCATAGGACGAGACAGAGGTGATGTCGTAGCAGAGATAGTCGAACTCGGTTAGCTGCTTTGTCCATAGATGCAAAAACCGTTCCCTTTGGTCTGCGCTAAGCTGTTGCAAGATTCTGCTGACCTGCTGGCTAGTTAAGGTTCTTCCCCAAGGATGATCATGGCTCTGGCTCCAAAACTCGCTTCGAGATAGTGGATGACCCTTCTGGATGATGAAGTATACTAGACTCATGATAGCATCGCAGATATCTGGAGCACATCTGCGCAAGGTCTTAGATAAGCCTATGCTAGCATCAAGTGCAGAGAGAAGAGTATTGGGTCCGCTAACCCTAACAGAAGCAAGCAAATCAGGATGGTGTTCTGTTAATCTATCGGTTTGATTTGCTTTCTTGGCTCTCTTAGAGGGGATGACTTCACCAGTGGTCTCATCTAACCGACCTAGACACACCTGACGGTTACGGGGAGCCTTCTTATCCTTGTCCCAGTAGCTTTCAACAGAATAGACATAGGCAACACCGTTAGGTTTACGATGAATCACTCTGCTTGGCATTTCTTCACTCCTACATAGTTATACTATATACCTATTATAACTATGTTCGGAGACGATGTCAAGGGGCTAATTACATATGGTGCCTCGGTTTTAGGAAGACCTAGTTACATTTTGTGCGGACTTCAGGTTACAACCAAAACACAGA
>Ga0082212_10012252_pt1 | contig 10805 bp, 10 predicted proteins | sample TergutNt197P3_FD_71548 | JGI IMG/M metagenome (GOLD analysis project Ga0082212, IMG submission 71548) | Neocapritermes taracua P3 segment gut microbial communities from Petit-Saut dam, French Guiana - Nt197 P3 | ecosystem: Host-associated > Arthropoda: Insects > Digestive system > Gut ...
GCCGCAATTACTGGCGGTATTAATCTATGGTCGGAGTGCGGGGACTTGAACCCCGGGCCTCTTGACCCCCAGTCAAGCACGCTACCAACTGCGCCACACCCCGATGTGTTGCAAATGCTAGGATTTTTCGTTTTTGATATCGCGTGTGTATGCAATATGTATGCAATAGGTTTTATATCGCATCGGTTATTTTCCTCAGGTCCTCTATGCTGACGTCCTGATTGTATCTTAACACTTCTTCTGGCGAATGTCCAATCAATTCTGTACTAAATGATTACCGCACAGTATTTTCAAAAAACGATATGGCCAGGTCGCAGTCCTTGTGGATTTGGGTTTTCAACTGTTCGACGCCATCAAACTTGATCTCCGGGCGTAGGTGGGAGTAGAACTCGATACGCACCTGGCGACCGTACAGATTGCCCTGAAAGTTAAGAATGTGCGTCTCCGCGGTGATTTTGCCGCCGTTTCCTACTGTCGGCCGGACGCCGACATTCGTAACCCCTATATGGGAACGCCCATCCTCGAGGTATGCTTTCGTCGCGTATACGCCAAAAGCGGGTATAAGCACGCCGTCGGAAAAACACATGTTGATAGTCGGCGTCCCGAGCGTCCTTCCGAGGCGGTACCCGTAGCGCACGACGTCCGTCAGCACGTGCGGGTGGCCGAGAAACATGTTGGCGGCTTCGATTTTTCCTGCTGATATAAGTTCCCGGATGTATGTAGAACTGCATGTTACACCGTCAAGCTTCACTTCCGGGATGATATCGCAGCCGACGCCCAGTTGCGAGCATTTCTGACGGAGCAGGTCGCTGTTTCCCTGCCCGCCGGCGCCGAACCTGAAGTCGTGGCCTGCTATGAGGTGGCGCGCCCCAAACTCATCGAACAGGTGCTCAATGAACTGATCCCACTGCATTTTTGCAGTTTCCCTGTCGAAGTGCAGGAAGATAATGTCGTCGATCCCGAAGACGCGGTGGATCAGCCCGGCCCTATCTTCGGGAGAGTTGATGAGCGGCACCGTTTCACCGCTCACCAAGCCTTGCGGGTGGGTGTCGAATGTAATAACCGACGGGACGATATCTTTATCCCGCCCAATCCGCAATACTTGCTTCATCAATGCCGAGTGCCCGATGTGGACGCCGTCAAAGAATCCCAGCGCTATTGCCCGTTTTTTTGCGTTCATTGCTGTGTAACCTCGAAAAATCTTTTTATAATCCTGGTCTCGCCCTTTACGATTTCCCCAAGCGCGAGGAATCCGTCGTCGGGCCCGTAGAGTCTATACATCCCGTCCGCATGCCCCATAATTCTCAGTTCGGCGCCGTTTATGCATTTGCGGGTATCCATCCCGTTTAGCGCGATTGCTTTGTACCCTGCGAAAATCGAGTCGGTCGGAAGTATTATCCCGCCCAAGTCGCCGGTGGAGCTTGCAGATTGTAAAACAGACTCGAGCGTGTGCGCGGCTTCAATCGTGTATGAGCACGCCCTCGTGCGGCGCAGCGACGACATCGCGGCCCCGCAGCCAAGGGATATGCCAATGTCGTGGCATAGCGTCCGTATATATGTGCCTTTTGAGCAGACTACCTTGAGGAGGTAGTCGGCCCCGCTGCCGCCGAGCAATTCGATTTCGTGTATGCGGACGTCCCTCGCTTCGCGCGGTACTGTGACTCCGCGGCGCGCAAGTTCGTACAGTTTTTTGCCATTTTGCTTGATGGCGGAGTACATAGGGGGGATCTGCTTCTGGGCGCCGCGGAACCGCATGATGGCCGCTTTGAGTTCATCTAAGGTGACATTCGGTGCTTTTTCTTCGATAGTGGCGCCCGTGATGTCCTGTGTGTCGGTGGTCAAACCGATCCTGATTCCCGCTATGTACTCTTTCTCGGCGTTCTCGCAAAATTCAGCGGCGCGGGTGGCGTGCCCTATGAAAAGAGGCAGCACCCCGGTTGCTATCGGGTCTAGTGTGCCGCCGTGGCCGATGCGTTTGGTTTTCAGTGCGCCCCGGAGTTTCGCGACGACGTCGTGCGAGGTCCAGCCCGCAGGTTTGTCAACGATGATTATCCCTGATATGTTAATAGCCGGTTCACCCCTGACTGTCTGCAACGCAGACAGAATGCACTCACAACGCGTGACCGGACAGTGTGAAGTGTAACCCCCGGGCCGGGTTCCCGGCAACCGGGTTCATGCTTGCGGGAAGTACCCGGTCAGTACTTCGAGCAGGGCTTCCTTTACCTCTGCCATGGTTTTATCGAGCGAGAATCCCGCCGCCATCGGATGGCCGCCCCCACCGAAATGCGCGCAGACCGAGTTTGCATTAATCGACGATCCGGTCCTGACTGATACTTTGCAGTCATTTTCCGATGTGAGTTCGCGTATGGTTATCCCTGCGAGGACGCCCTGGACAGAACCGGGGATGGACGCGATGTCGTCTATATCGTCTTCGGCGGCGCCCGCTTTCTCGATTATATCCCTTGTGATCGACGATATCGCTACTTTACCGTCGAAATAGAACTCAAGCCCGGAGAAGATGAAGCCTTCCAGCTTGATCCGGCCAATGGTCCTGGTCCTGAATAACTCCTTGTTCAGTTCCTTGTGGGACGCCCCGGCTTCTATAAGCGACGCGGCTACCCTCAACGTGTTCGCCGTCGTGTTTGCGAAAGCGAAGCATCCGGTATCGGTCGACAAGGCGACGTACAGGCGGTCGGCGGTTTTTTTGCTGACGCGCCCCGCCATCGCGATGGCAAGGTCGTATATGATTTCGCCGCACGACGCGGCGCTGCAGTCAATGTGCGTTCTTTCCGCATAATATGTGTTCGACGGGTGGTGGTCGATGCAGAGCGACACGCTATCTTTGTATCCCTCCCCGTTTGCAGGGAACAGCCCGTCGGAGGCGGTATCAATTGCAATGATGTTCTCAGGGCCATACGCGTCCGGCGCCCAGTAGTCCTCAACGAACGGGGCATAACGGGGCGTGGCCTCCGGATTGAATAGGATGTATGCGGTCTTGCCGCTCTCCAGGAGGATTTGAGCTAGCGCGCCCGCGCAGCCCAGCGTGTCGCCGTCGGGGCGCCTGTGGGTGATAATCAGGAAATTGTCTTTCAATTTCAGCCACTTGGCTGTCTCGTCCTTTGTCAGCGTGGTAGTTCCCATGACACTCCTAACGCGGGGCCCCGCCCCGCAACCCGCCGGATGTTTTACGCGGGGGCCCGCCCCCCGGCTTATCGATACCTGGCGTGCATCAATCCTCGTCGTACGGGATTTCCAGTTCATTCAGTATCGTATTTATCTTCGCGCCGTGTTCAATCGAGTGGTCGAGCACGAACTCGAGTTCAGGCGTGTGGCGCAGGCTGAGGGAGCGCCCGAGCTCGCGCCTCAGGAAGCCGGACGCCGACTTCAGCCCCTTGTTGAACTCAGCTTCGGATTTCAGGCCGTATACGCTCAGGTATATTTTCGCGTGGCTCAGGTCGCCTGTTGTGTTGACGCCTGTTACGCTGATCATTCCCTGGTTGATCCGCGGGTCCTTTATATTGCGCAGCAGTGCCGCAAGGACGCGCTGGATGTCTTCGTTGACTCTGGGCAGTTTATTTGACGGCATTTCGGTTTCCTCGGAAAGTTGATAATCTTGCGTTTCCCGCCGCTGTGATTGCACGGGCGTCAGTAATCTCCATATGCTTTCGCTCAGATCAGGATTTGCTCCATCACGAAGCATTCGATGACGTCGCCCTCTTTGACGTCGTTGAACTTCTCGAGCGTTATGCCGCATTCGTAGTTTGTCGCGACTTCTTTCACATCGTCTTTGAACCTGCGGAGCGACGCGATATCCCCTTCGTGCACGACGATGCCGTCCCTCACGATGCGGGCCGAACCGTTCCTGAGGATCTTGCCGCTCTGTACGTAGCAGCCGCAGATCGTTCCTATGCTGGAAGCCTTGTATAGCTGCCTGACCTCCGCCTGGCCGCAGACGACCTCGTGGTATTTAGGGGCGAGCATCCCTTTCATCGCAAGTTCGATCTCATTGATGCAGTCGTATATTATGCGGTACATCCGCATATCGACATTTGCGCGCGCGGCGCTTTCGCGCGAAGCGTTGTCCGGGCGGACATTGAACCCGACTATGATTGCCCCGCTGGTAGACGCCAGCATGACGTCCGACTCATTGATCGCGCCCACCCCGGAGTGGATGACGCGGACGCGGACTTCCTCATTCGTCAGCTTTTCAAGCGAGGATTTTATTGCTTCGGCGCTGCCTTGAACGTCTGCTTTGACTATGATGTTAAGGTCTTTGAGTTCGCCCTGTTTGATTTTCGAGAACAGGTCTTCCAGGGATACTTTGACCGTTGAGGTTTGCACGCCTTTTTTCTCCGCCTTGCGCTGCGATGCGAGTTTCAGCGCCATGCGTTCGTCGGTGACGACGTTGAACAGGTCTCCGGCGTCGGGGACTTCGGACATGCCGGATATCTCGACCGGGACTGACGGCCCTGCGCTCTCGACGCGTTCGCCTTGTTCCGTCATCATGACGCGCACGTTGCCGACGGCTGTCCCGGCGATGATCGTGTCGCCTTGTTTGAGCGTACCGTTCTGGACGAGTATTGTCATCAGCGGGCCCCTGCCTTTATCGAGGCGCGCTTCGATGACTGTGCCCCGGGCGAGCCTGTGCGGGTTGGCTTTCAGTTCCGCGAGCTCGGCGGTGAGGATTATCATTTCCAGGAGGTGGTCGATGCCTTCCCCGGTTTTTGCTGAGATCGGGCAAACCACGGTGTCGCCCCCCCATTCTTCGGGGACAAGGCCGTACTCTGTGAGCTGCTGCTTTATCTTGTCCGGGTTTGCCCCCGCGACGTCCATCTTGTTGATTGCCACGATTATCGGCGTCGAGGCTGCTTTGGCGTGGTCTATCGACTCGACAGTCTGCGGCATTATACCGTCATCGGCCGCTATCGTGAGTATCGCGATATCCGTGACTTTCGCGCCCCGGGCGCGCATCGCGGTGAAAGCTTCATGCCCGGGTGTATCGAGGAATGTAATCGGGTTGTCGTGTATATGGGTCTGGTAAGCCCCGATGTGCTGGGTTATCCCGCCGGCTTCGCCTTCCGCGACGCTTTCTTCGCGGATTTTGTCCAGCAGGGACGTCTTGCCGTGGTCCACGTGGCCCATGACGACCACCACAGGGGCGCGGGGTACGAGATCCTCTTCCATGTCCTCGCTGTCGTCGATGAGGCGTTCTTCGATGGTAATGACGACTTCGCGTTCCACTTTGCAGCCAAGCTCGATTGCAACGAGGGCGGCTGTGTCATGGTCGATTATTTCGGAGACCGACGCCATGACGCCCATTTTCATCAGTTGGCGGACGACTTCGGCTCCTGTTTTCTTCATTCGGATGGCCAGTTCGCCTACGCCGATCTCGTCGGGTATCAAGACTTTCAGTTGTGCTTTTTTCGCGACTTCAAGCTGGAGTCGGTTCATCCTGTCGCGCTCTTCCTGCCTGCGTTTCGCACCGGAGGCCATTGTTTGCTGCCGTTGCTGCCCCTTCCTTTGAATCTTCTCCTTGCCGCGTTTCATATTCTCGGCGCGGTCCGGGACGAGGTTGTCGAGGCGTTCGTCGTACTTTGCGATGTTGATTGTCGCGCCTGATGTGTCTATGACCCTTTTTTGCGGCGCCTGCCTTGGTGTGAACGGTTTGTCCGGCTTCCTTTGCGAAGGCGGCGGGGCAGCGCTGCTTTTTTGTTGTTGTTCTGATTGCGTGGGCCCTCCCGCGCCGCTATCTTCCTTTTCCTGCGTTCCGGTTTTCCCCTGGTTTTCTTTCCCCTCTTTGCGGGGCAGTTGGGCGGGCGGCGAGATTACCGCGTATATTTCCTCGATTGATTCGACTTGATTGTTGGTGGTCAGGTACTCAAAGATAATATCGAGCTCCTCTAATGTAAGGACCTGCATATGGTTCTTGGGCGTGGCCGCATACTCCGTCAGGATTTCTGTTATCTTCTTTGTTGGAAGTTTGAAATCCTTTGCGACTTCGTGGACGCGATATTTGAACATTGTACTCATCGTGCAGTCCTCCTTGATTTGCGCTTGCCTGTGCTTAGCAGGTTCAGGGTCTCGTCGTACCTGCCCGGTTCTGCTTCCGCCAGTCCTTTTATGAACCTTGCCGATAGTCCGGCGTCCAGTATGGCAACTGTCCCTGTCGGGGCGCGCCCGATAATACGCCCGAGTTCGAACTTGGTATAGGGTATTGCTGCGTGGGGGGTTCCGCTTTCCGCGGCGCCTGCGCGCACCCTGCGGAGCGAGCCGTCGGAGGCGTCGGACGCTGAGAGCACCAGCTTTGCGTCCCCTGTCCTGACTGCGGTGGCCACCGCTTCCCCGCCGATTGCGACGAGTCCGGCTTTTCTCGCTATTCCAAGTATCTGAAGGTTCTTATCCATCCTGTGCCCCGCAATGCGCGCCCCATTCCGCCACCGGGCGGTCGCTTTGATATGGGGCTTTGATTATCATGACCCGGCTGTGCGGGCGACGGCTGTCCGATTGGCGGTTACTTGGCGCTCACTGCGCTCATTTCGCTCATTTCGCTCATTGCGCTCACTACGCTCACTGCGCTCATTGCGCTCATTGCGCTCATTCCCCCGCCAGTTGCCCCAGCAGCGCGTCCGTGACGTCTTGCGGGATTTCCGCGCCGAACGCGCGCGACAAGGCTTTCGCCTTTATAAGCCTCTTCATGCAGTTTATATCAGGGCAAACATATGCGCCGCGTCCGGGGCTTTTCCCTGTGCGATCCAGGGATATCACGCCCTGTGGGGATTTAACAACGCGTATCAGTTCCCGTTTGGGTTTCATCTCGCGGCAGCCAAGACACTGCCGAAGCGGGGTTTTCTTCGGTCTGTTAACGTCCATCGCCTAAGCCTGCGACTCCGGCTTGATATCGATTTTGAAACCGGTCAGCCGCGCCGCGAGGCGGACATTTTGCCCTTCTTTTCCAATCGCGAGCGATAACTGGTTGTCCGGTACGACTACGCGGCAGGATTTCCCATCCTCCAGCACGGTCACAGATATGACCTCGGACGGGGCAAGGGCGGACGCGATAAACTCAGTGGGGTCGTCGTTGTACTTGACAATATCTATCTTCTCGCCGCCAAGCTCATTGACGATCGTATTTACCCTGAAGCCTTTCGGCCCAACGCAGGCCCCAATCGGCTCGATGTCCGGGTCGTTCGACGAAACCGCGATTTTTGTGCGGTTTCCGGCTTCGCGCGCTATGCTGCGGATTTCCACGATACCTTCGAATATCTCGGGTACTTCAAGCTCGAAAAGCCGCTTGACAAGGCCGGGGTGCGTCCTTGATATAAGTATCTGCGGGCCGCGCGAGGATTTCCTGACCTCGATGACGTAGACTTTGATCCTGTCGCCGTCCCTTAGCGGTTCGTTCGGTATGCGCTCACCGGATGAAAGCATAGCTTCCGTGTGTTCAGAGCTTGCGCCTATTTGTATCGACACGCCGCCTGTGCGGGGGTCGACGCGGGTTACGACCCCTGTCAGGATCTCATGCTCTTTTGATGTGAACTCGTCATAGATGATGTTCCGCTCGGCTTCCCTTATCCCCTGGATGATGACCTGCTTCGCGGCTTGCGCGGCTATCCGGCCGAATTTGCTCGTATCCACGGGTTCGTTGACTACATCACCCACGCCGACGCCCGGCGTGATAGCCTGGGCTTCCTCGACGGAACGTTGCGTGTTCGGGTTTTCGACTTCTTCAACTACCGTACGCTGCATGAACATGTCGACGGTCTTTTCCACGGGATCCAACAATACGCGAGCGCATTCCGCGCTGGCGGGGTAATCCTTTTTCAGCGCCGCGAGAAGCGCTTGCTCGATTTTTTCAAGCATATAGGTTTGCGGTATGCCTTTTTCCCTTTCGATATCCGCTATAGCAGAGAAAAATTCAGCGTTCATTGCTGTGCTCCTCTATGATCATTGTCTTGCTCCTTATCAATTATTTTCATTGCTCAACGGGCGCTTAAATAAAAACCTACGGCATCTTCAGCTTTAGCCGGACGTTTGCAATCTCTGCCGCTTCGAAGCTGTGCCGCGTGCCGGAAACGTCAAGTTCGATCCCGCCGCCTGTGCTGCCGGTGATGTTCCCGAGGAAGGTCTTCTGCCCGTTTCTGGACTTGTATAGTCTGACCTCGGCGTAGTGCCCTGTATAGTTCACATAGTCGGATCCACCCCTCAGTTTTCTTTCGACGCCGGCGCTCGAAACCTCGAATGTGTAGCTTCCCGGGATGAGGTCTTCTTTTTCGTCAAGTATGGGGTCCAGCTCGCGGCTGACCGCTTCGCACTGGTCGATGGAGACTCCGCCCGGGTGGTCTATATAGACCCTCAGATACCAGCCCCCGGCTTCTTTTACGTATTCGACGTCCCACAGCGAGCAGTTGTTTTTCTCCGCAATCGGGCCTGCCAGCGCCGATACGGCTTGTGCGATTTTGCTCATAAAAAACGCTCCTGACAACTTTGCAAGAAAAAGAGTGGGATTTCCCACTCGGTCAAGGATCTGTGCGCCAACGGGGCAACTATATCACAACATTTCAGCGATTGCAAGCTTTTTTTTGACATGCGCGGCGAGGTAGACGGCGGCATGCGCGGCGGGGGGACGGCAGCATGCGCGGCGGGGCTGGGTCTGGTGGTTACAAATCACGGTAGCCGTGATTTGTAACCCCGTCCCCGTACAAGCGGTTACCTAACCTTCGATGATACCGGAAAGGCCGCCCCATATCTCCCGGAACAGCGTCGCGTCCATTGCCTTAAGCTCCGGGGAAACCTCCGGCGCGAAAGGCAGCAGGTCGAGGATCTGGGTTTGCATGTCGATCCCGGGCGCTATCTCTATCAGCTCCAGCTTCTGATTATTGAGCTTGAATACGCAGCGCTCGGTGACGAACAGGACATTCTGGCCGGTTTGCTCAGCATATTTGCTGCTGAAAGTGATTTGCATCAAATCGTTTACGAACTTATTGCTCTTGCCTTCCTGCAAGACTTCCAGCCTGCCGTCCGCAGCCTTTACTTTTGCGCCGCTTGTGAATGTGCCGCAAAACACGATATTGTGGGTATTTTGCGAAATATTGATAAAGCCGCCGGGCCCGATAGGGCTTTTGCCGAGTTTACTGACATTGACATTGCCGCGGCAATCGACTTGCGCCGTCCCCAGAAAAGCGATATCCAACCCGCCGCCGTCATACAGGTCAAACATGCTGCCGTGATCCAAAATCGCCTCGGCGTTGTAGGTGGCGGCGAAGTCGAGGCCCCCTGCGGGGATGCCGCCATAACCGCCCAGCTCGGTCGTCAGGATGATGCTGTCGGCAAGCCCTTCTTCGGCTACAATATGGGCGACGCCTTCAGGCACCCCCTTGCCGAGGTTGACCATGGCGCCTTTCCGCAGTTCCATGGCGGCGCGCCGGTTGATCACTTTCCTGGCGTCAAGCGGTATCCTGGGCAGTTCCGTTGCAGGCACCCTCATGTCGCCGGAAAACGCGGGGTTATATAGTGTCTGCTGTGTCTGCATGTGGTACTCGGGTTTTGTCGTAACAACAACGTAATCGATCAATGACGCCGGGATTTTGACCCTCTTTGGGTGCAGGCTGTCCGCAGACGCTATGTACTTGACCTGGCATATAACGGTCCCGCCCCGGTTTTTGACCGCGCTTGCCAGACTGAGCTGTTCCATAAAGACGATCTCCTCGTCCATCGTCATATTGCCTTTTTCATCGCAGCATGTACAGCGGAGCAACGCGAAATCCGGTACAAGGTTTTTGTACCGCAGCCACTCTTCCCCATCGATTTCAATCAGTTCAATGATGTCTTCCTTGGTTATGCTGTTCGCTTTAGCGCCTTCTATGCGCGGGTCGACAAATGTGTGCAAGCCCACTTTGGTGATCACGCCGGGTTTGTTTCCGGAAACGGAGCGGTACATCTGCGGAAATACACCCTGGGGCAGCAGGTAGCACTCGGCTTTTTCCTCGGCTACCAGGTTGACCATGTACATTGCCGAACTGGTATGGGCGCAGATCAGCCTTGTGACAAGGCCGTCATAGGCGATAGAACTCGATCCGTTGCGGTTATCCTGATGGTCGCCGCAAGCGCAGGAGTGTATCAGTGTTATCCCCCCGGGGTGGCCTGTTTGCAGGAACCGGTCCCCTATTGCAAGAGCCACCTCCTGCGGCCAGCCGCTCAGGCCGATTGTGGCGGCCGCCACGACCGCCCCGTCAAATATCAGCTCCGCTGCTTGCTGCGCTGTGATTATCTTGCTCATAAGACGCTTCTCCTCACTCTTGGTAACCACCGGGCGAAGCGGGTCCGCGCAGTGGTTCCCTTGCATTTTTCTTTTTGGCTTGGCCGGGTTTTGATACACTATACCATAACTTCCATTGGAAGCCAAGCCTGACCGGACCGTGTGAAGTGTAACCGAAAATCCGCGGCCGGTAACTTATAGTTGAATTATCGGTGCATATTTTATATAATCACAAACGTGGGCTGCGCCCGCCGGGGGAGGTGACATTTATCAAAAAGAAGCTGCCGAGGTTATTTGAACCGAACACCAGCCTATACCTGATGATGCTCATAGCTTTCGCGGTGGCTACATTCTTCATCGGCTCCTTTTCCAAAATACTGGCAATCGTTGAAGTAGTCATCCTGGTCGCCCTCCTGATATACTCCCGCATCGTCGCGAAGAGGCGCACCGCCAAGATGCTGGCTTATCTGGAAACGATTTCGGGCAGCATGGACCTGACAGTGCGCGAGACCCCGCTTCCGGTCCTCATCTTCAGCCCGGATTCAGGCAA
>Ga0082212_10012253_pt1 | contig 10805 bp, 9 predicted proteins | sample TergutNt197P3_FD_71548 | JGI IMG/M metagenome (GOLD analysis project Ga0082212, IMG submission 71548) | Neocapritermes taracua P3 segment gut microbial communities from Petit-Saut dam, French Guiana - Nt197 P3 | ecosystem: Host-associated > Arthropoda: Insects > Digestive system > Gut ...
TTAATCGGCGGAGCGTCTTTAAAATCCGCTGATTTTACAGCGATAATCAACGCGGCTCAGTAGGGCAAGGGCTCTGCTCTTGCCGTGAATATATTTTATAAGGATATAAATTTTATGATTGCAGAAGAATTAAACTTCAAAACCCGCAGAAACCCGGCCGGGGCGGTCCCCGACGGGACTTTTGTCGATATAAAAATTACATTTGGTACTGATAATATAAAAAGCGTTAATCTCGTTGTAGTCTATAACGACGACGAGGACAACGCTAAATCTTATATCATGAACAAAAACAAAAATGATTTTACTTACACCCTTGAAGTTTCAAAAGGATTATATTTTTATTGGTTCGAATTTGAAAATCAACAAACGCAAAAATCTCAGAAATATCAAATCACAGTTTATGACAAGGATTACAAAACGCCTGATTTATTCAAGGGCGGGATTATGTATCATATATTTATCGACAGGTTCGCCAGGTCAGATTCGTGGACTCCCGAAATTCGCGACGGATTTTATATGCATGAATCAGTAAACGAAACCCCGTTTTATAAGCCCGACGAAAATGGCAAAATCAAAAATCACGACGTTTACGGCGGCAATCTTATGGGTATAATAGAAAAACTTGATTATCTGAAAGATTTATGCGTCGATATTATATATCTGAGCCCGGTATTCGAGGCAAACTCAAATCATAAATATAACACGGCGGATTTTACTAAAATAGACGGCATGTTCGGTAACGACGAAATATTTGACGAACTGATAAAACAAGCTGATAAACGCGGCATAAAAATAATACTCGATGGTGTGTTTAACCATACCGGAGACGACAGCGTTTATTTTAACAAATACGGCAGATATAACAGTCTGGGCGCGTATCAGTCGAAAGAATCTGAGTATTACGACTGGTATAGTTTTAATGACTGGGACAACGACCGTGACGATTATGATTCATGGTGGGGAGTAAAAAGCCTGCCGTCAATAAAAAAAGACCAGCCTGTTTTCAGGGCATTTATATGCGGCGTAAACGGTATCATAGAAAAATGGCTCAAACGCGGGGTATCAGGTTTCAGATTAGACGTAATCGACGAACTGTCGGACAGAATGGTTAAAGGCATATACAAAGCCATAAAAGAAACATCTCATAACAACGGCATAATCTACGGCGAAGTCTGGGAAGATGCGTCAAACAAAATAGCGTACGGTCAGAGACGGCAGTATTTACTCGGCGGTCAGCTCGATTCTGTCATGAATTACCCGTTGAAAGAAGCTATGATAAATTATCTGACAACCGGAAATTCACAGGTTATATCGGACATTATGGATACGCTCACCGAAAATTACCCGAAACAGAGCATAGACTGTCTTATGAACATACTCGGCACTCACGACACAATGCGAATACTGACAGCATTGGGGACAAAAGATTTCACGGACGACAAAGATATTATGGCAAAGTCAAAGCTTTCACAGGACGAGAAAACAACCGCGACTTTTTTATTAAAAGCCGCAGTTCTGATGCAGATGACGTTACCGGGAATTCCGTGCATATATTACGGGGACGAAGCGGGGCTTGAGGGTTACACCGACCCGTTTTGCAGGAGATTTTTCCCTTGGGACAATATCGACAAAGATATACACGATTTTTACAAAAAAATTTGCGCGGTAAGACATGAGAACAAGAAAATCTTCGCGGACGGCGAATATAATCTTGTGCGCGAAGAAAACGGTCTGTTCTGGTATAAAAGGGTAGGGCGCGCCGCCCCCGGCGCGCCGTTTGGACAAAATAATAATAAAGAAATATACGTTTGCGTGAATCTGTCCGGCGACGCTTATAATTTATATGATTTAAACAATAATTATACAAGTCTCATAACTAATAAACCCGTCACGGAAATAAACCCGAAATCGTTTGATATATTTATTCAAAAATATTGCTTTTAGATTTATTTTATGATATAATTAAAAAACTAAATAAATTCCAGTAAAATCAATAAAAAGGAAAATTGCCTTTTATGGAAAAGCAGACGAAAGACAAAAAAGAAAAAAAAGACAAAAATAAAGCGGCGTTTCAGGAAATAAAAAGACTGAAATCCGAGAATAAAAGACTTTCCCGCGATTTGAAACTCATCGGCAAAATCTTAGACAACGTACCCGTCGATGACGACGACGCGACAGCCGCCGATACCGAAAGCAAATGGGAAAATCTTTTGGAATCCGCGCATACTATCCAGCAAATCTATATCGACATGCTTTTGGAGTTCAGCCCCAATATCATAATACTTATCGACAACAGCGGCAAATTTGTCTTATGCGCCAAAGCTTTGCTCAAAGAAACAGGAATGCGTAATTTCGACTATATACAGGGACGGCATTTCAAAAGTATTTTCCCCGATATATTAGACCGTAAATCGTGCGGCAGGCTTATAGAATCAATAGACAAAGTTATAATCACAAGAAAATCGCTTGTGCTGAACGAATACGCCGATTTCGGCAGCAAAGGGTTCTCCAAATATTATACTATCGAATTAATGGCTATCGAAGGGTCTGCGGACAAATCTTTCGGGGTTACGTCCGGGGTACTGGCTGTATTTCATGATTTGACTGATTTTATGGCTGAAAAAGAACGCGCCGAAGCCGCAAACAGGGCAAAAGCCGATTTTCTTGCCACGGTATCGCATGAGATACGCACCCCGATGAACGCAATCATGGGAATGACTGAGTTTTTAAGCCGGACTTCTCTCGATTCCAGACAGAAAGAATACGTCAAAAACATAAAAAAATCGTCAAATTCGCTTATGGCGATAATCGACGATATTCTGGATTTCTCGCAAATCGAAACCGGCGAAATGAAAATAACCAAAAGCTATTACAATCTCCGCGAGCTTCTTGAAAATATATACGCTACGTATTTCCCGCTGTTCAAAACAAAAAATCTTGAGTTTTATTATTCTGTCTCAAAGACTATGCCCGAAATCGTTTACGGCGACGACAGGCATTTAAAACAGGTTCTCACGAATATACTGTCAAACGCTTTGAAATATACCCCTGAGGGTCACGTCGAATTTTTCGCGTGGGTGTCCGAAGAAAATATACTGCACGTCGGCGTTCACGACACGGGCATAGGCATACGCCCAAACGACGTGAAGAAACTCTTCGACCCCTTTGAGCAGCTTGACATAAGAAAAAAAGAAAACGTCGTCGGGACGGGTCTTGGGCTTGCGATAAGCCGCAAACTGTGCGAATTAATGGGCGGCGAACTGTCGGTCGAAAGTACATACGGGGCGGGAACCACGTTCTCAATCGACATACCGTGCATCGCAAAAGAAGAAAAAGCCGAAGATAGCCGCGAGCCTGAAGATTTAATCGAATTTTCAGCGTCCGAGGCAAAAGTGCTGGTCGTGGACGATATTGACATAAATTTATCGGTCGCCGAGGCTATGCTGCAAATTTTCGGGATAACCCCGGACTTGGCGTTAAAAGGCATGGACGCGGTCGAAATGGCTTCAAAAACCCGGTATGATATTATATTCATGGACCATATGATGCCGGAAATGGACGGCATCGAAACAATGCGGAGCATAAGAATGACAGGACCGGTATATTCTGACGTGCCGATAATCGTCCTTACCGCGAACGTTATAAACGACGCGAAAATAATGTTTCTGGAAAACGGATTTGACGGGTTTCTTCCAAAACCGCTTGAAATCAACGATTTGAATTTATGCCTCAGAAAGTTTCTTCCGCCGGAACTTATAAAAATATAATATGAGGAGGAAAATTTATGCCGAAAGAATATGAATTTATGAAAAGCGCGAAAGAAAAAGAAATGACCGACGACGAGTATAAGACAATACGCGGTGAATACGACCAGAAAGCGCAAACCTTAAGCAACCGGATAAAAAAGTTAATCTTCGCTTTGCTTATTATATACGCCGTATCTTTTATCGCGCTGTATCTCAGCATCACTTTTAACGGCGATATATCAGACGTATTCGGCGGTTATATATGGATTGCCATCGAGTTTCTGATTGTCATATTTCTGTACGACCCCAAAGAAGAAGAAGATAAAAAAACAACATATGAGACAGACAAAAAAATCTTATTGAACTCTGTGAAAAACAAAATAAAAATGAGCAAAATAAGATTGGGGCTTGTGATATTTTTCGGGATATTGTTCTTAATTTTAAATATTGTCTGGTGGATTATTTTCGGTTCTATAGAACCCGGAACATCGGTTGACGATTCGCTGATGATTTTCACGCAAGCTCTGAATCTATGCGTTTAATTTCTTCCTCAAGTTCGCATATTAATATTTCGTCCGCCTGACCGTCCAGTAAATCGTTTAAATTATTGATTTTTTCGCCAATCTCGTCGATTTTTTCGTCGAGATTTTCTGTTTTCTCATCGAGTTCGTCATATAATTCGTTTATTTTCCCGTCGATTTTGCCGATATATTCAGCTATTATCTTTTTATATTCTTCCAGCCGTGATTTTCTGCGTTCCGTTTCTTCAGTTAATATTTCTTTCTCTCTGATAAGTTCATATTTTTTTTGTATGTTAAAATCGAGTTCCTGCTGTATGTACACGCACATTCTGTTAGTTTTGCCGATGCCTGACATGATATTTTTTCCTCCGATATTATTATTTTATATAAATTATACAAAACATTCAAAAATTATAATATCGGATTATGTCGTTATATCAATTTGTTTTATTTGATTTTCGGCGGCGCGTTGGGGTCGCCGCGCCCTACATCCAGAATTTATCTATGCACTTTTGTATCGTCTCATATACTTTTTTGCCCCTGTATATATCGCCGCAGAGCGAATAAACGTCCCTGTATGAAATCTCGAAGAAACAGCCTTTTGCGGCTTTAAGGGTTTTTTCTATATGCGCCGAAAAAGATTTTTCGTCAAATATTTTATCTACGCCCAAATAATTCGGGAACGGTTTTCTGTGATATATTATATTCTTATCTTTGAGTTTTTCGCCTATATATTCTTCGTCACACCACGGCGAAATCGAGACTTTGCTTAAATTCTCATATTTTGAGACGCTCTTTTCCCAGATTGCGCTGACGCTCTCGCAGCAGCCGTAATTGAACCTGCCGTAGCGTCCGCTTATTTTTTTATAGTACGGGAAGAAAAATTCATAATACATATCCGGCGATATTTCAGATGTTTCCTGCGAGTCCATGTATCCCCACACATCGCCCATTGTGTAGGGACACGGTGTGCCGTGTCCGCGATTCACCGGGAGCAAATTCGTGAATCCATACGTTCCCTGCGCTACGCCTACGTTGAAATTATTCGGTCTGATATAATTATTTTTCTCGACAAAATCCCAGAGTTCTATATAATCATCTGAAAGCATTGTCATCATTTTATGAAACAATTCGGGGTAATCGCATATAGAAAACATCATTGTTTCAAGCCCCATGATATGATGTATATTCTGCGCGAGCGAGCAATACGGGCTGAACGCGATTTTCACGGGCATTATATCCCCGAATATTTCTTCTACCGTATTTTTGTAATTTACCGCGCCGTCAAAATTGCAGCTTATCGGGGATTTTTTTAGCTTATAAAAATCCTGTTCCAAATCTTTTATTGCGGGTTCAAATACATACGCGTGGGTTTCGCTAATACTTTTGGCTACTTTTACGTCTATATCAAACGGTTTAAGCCCCGCCCATATCCCGACAGTAAACTCTTTAGGCATAACTGTGTCGTCGTGTATGTATTCGTACTGGACCATGTTTGAGTGAAAACTATACTCTATATTTCTTGCGGTTTCGCTTTGGCATTTCGGCTGCCATAAATGCTCAAATTCTTTATTGAACGTCCCCTTTTCGAGAGTAACGACAGGTTCTTTGGTTTTGTAATCGTTATGGGCGTACCAAAGTTTTTCTTTTCTTCGCATTTCTTCGCTGTTTGCGATTTCTAATTGGTTTTTCGCGAGTTCACGGAGATAATCTTTTTCCCATTGTTCTATTATATTTTTATCGGTATTATCAGACATAATCGTTAATCCTTTCGTGGTTATAAAATTTGGTAATTATACTCGTTGCGTTTGAGAATAAACCTTTCCTGTAGGGGACGGCGTCCTCGACGTCCCGCCGATAAAATCAATGTATAATCAGATTTGCGGGCTGCCGGGGACGCCAGCCCCTACACAGACGTTTTTCAACCCTACGCATTATAACAAACCAATTATAACACAAAAAGCCCTCTGTTGTAAAGAGGACTTTTCGAGAGTTAAATTTTTATGTTATTCTATATGTCAATGCAATTTTAATCTATAATATTCCCGTCGCTGTCAACGATAATAATCTCATGCGTATTTTCTGCGGACAGTCCGGCTAATATGCCGTCGGCTTCTTCCTGCGTTATTCTATTTTCCTGAATCCGCATGTCGAAATAATCCCTGACCAAATCATACAAGAGTTGATACGAAATCGCTCCGAAGCCCCTAACATCTTCGCCGTCGTCAGACTCATACCGGTATGAATATACATCAACTTCATACGAAACAGAACCGTCATCGTTTATTATCGGGTCGCCGTAGCCATTTATAACATAATATTCCACGTTATAATTTATAACTTTTTCTATACTGCCGTTGGTCACTACAGTGCCATACTGCGCGAGATTGCTTTCCATCAAAGCATAATTCCTGTCTTGTTCTTCCTGTGTAACATAAATAACTTCGTCGCCAATCGTAACCGTCGTGACAAAACCGTCTTGCAAGGCTTCATACAACGCAAGATTGCTTTCTATTTCTTCTTCTGAATACTCTATCCACGTTCCGTCGTCGTAATAATACCCCAACCCCGACCCTTTGTAAGATTCAGGGTTAATGAATACGAATGCGATTGGCTTATCCTCGATAAAAACCAGACCTACTACATTTACATCGCCATTTTTTATTTTTTCAAGCGCGGCTTCATACCATTTAACATTATCATAAGACAGTTCTTCTCTGTTATCATCTAACCATATTTTAAATTCGTCATAAGTCAGCCATTCTATCGGGGATATATCCGGGTCAAGTATATAGTCGTAGCTATCATCTGCTATATACCACACTACGCCGCCGTCGCTGCTTATCCTTACAACCTCATCGCCGTTTTTGTCTCTATACCCGATAGCGAGCGTTCCGCCGAACGGCAAATCTTCTGCAATGTCGTTGGTTTCGTTTTCATTTAGTTCCTGCATTTGCCATAAATCGCCGGAATCATAATCGTCTGTAATTATGTCTATCCCTTGGCTTGCAACCCCGCCGGTTTCGCTTATATTAGATATTATGTTTATATTCGAGAGAATATTTATTGCTCCAATCACAAGCGCAATCATCGCCGCCGCAGGGATTATCTTAAGCAGACTTGCTTTTATGCCTCTGTTTTTTGACGTTTTCTCGAATTTCAACGCCTTGTCAATCATATTTATTATAGTTTCTTCGCTTATATTATCCGTGAAATATTCTTTACTCATATCGTTGTCCCTCCTTTGAGCAAAAGTTTTTTGATTTTGTTTTTCAGCCTGTTAAGCCGTGCGTCAACCGCGTTGCGGTTAATGTTAAACGCTTTCGCGATTTCCTCAGGCGAATAAAAAAGTATATATCTGAAAGTAAACAAAGCGTTTTCCTGTTCGTTTAATTTTTTGACTATGCTTTCGACAAGCATTTGAAATTCGACTTTATTTTCGACGTCTATTTCTAACGGGTCGATTATATAGTCGATTTTTTCGTCGCCGATAAGCTCGCTGTTTTTTCGCGTATTGCCCTTGCAGTAATTCAACGCGACAGAGCGCGCGACTACCGCGACAAACGCGCTTATGCTCCCTCTTGTTTCGTTATACTGCTGCAATTTTTCCATAAGTCCCAGATATACGTCATGTACGCAGTCGTCAATATCGCGGTCCTGATTTGCGCCGTTTAAAATCCTCGCGACTATTTTACGTATCAGCGGATTATACCGGTCATAAAAACTATTGTTTATTTCAAATATCTTATCATTTTCCATAATTTCAGTTTCATTCACATTAATAAAATTTATACAGACCCGCTCCTTTCAGTTTTTGTTCAGTCTTTATTTTTATTTGATTTCTGACGCGTCTGTATATATATACAATTCAAACCCTTAAAATCTTACGCATATTTATAAAAAAACTTTTCGGGTCAAAATAAATTATAACATATTCACAAAAATATAACAACAGTTTGACAAATCCTGAAAATCGTGGTATAATAGAATCAAAAAGAAAAGAGTATAAAAACTTGAGAATTCCAATGAATGAAAATGAGTTCAATAAAGCCAAAATTGTTTTTGAGCAAAACGGCGGCAAAATGGAATCATCTGTTGAACTTGACAAATATCTTGATTTAAAAGGCGCAGACGCTATTACATTAAATGAAAATCTAATTATATTCAGACATGGCTCTCCGCCTACCGCATCTGAATTTTACGAAGAATTAATACATACATATCAGTTCAAACAAGGCAGAGTTTCGACAGGAATGACCGTAGAACTTGAAATAGAAGCAAAAGAAAAACTAATTATAAATCAAAAAAAATACGGCATACCAAATCACGAAAACGAACAGACAAAAAAGCAGTTAAACGATTTGAAACAGGCGTTAACCGGAGAACGGAGGGATTAATTATGTTTCAGACTACTATAAAAGAAGCAATTAAAATACCGGGATTGGATTATTTGCATTTAACAGGAATAAATTCGCAGGGAAACGCGAAAATCGGGGATTATATTACTGACGGAGAGTGGAATTATGAAATAATATCTATTCCGTTTGTCCGCAGAGCTACAGTTAAGCCGACTGACGAAGTCGATATTTGCATACGTCCCGGTGATTTTTCCATTGACAACCTTATAGGCAAAACGCTATATGCAATTCAACAATGAAAATTGCCTAATCAAACAACAAGCCCGACGTGATAAATGCGTCGGGCTTTTGTTTATATTAAAATAAATTATAACATATTCACAAAAATATAACAACAAAACTATAAAAATGTGTTATAATGCACATATCAAACCAAACAAAACAAACGAGGGATAATTATGTTTAAGGCAAATCTTTTATACAGCGACGAAGAATATATCTACAAAAAGCCCAAAATAATCGGGGAAAATGTTCTTGACGATTTAAAAGTCCCGAAAATATTCGATTTCTGCGCTTTTTTGAATTTCGACCAAATCAAAAAAAAGGACATAGACTATACTCTTGAAACGCTGAGAAATCCCTGTCAGCTAAAAAAAGATATTTTATTCAGGCAGGGAATTTTTAAAACTTTCCTGAACTCGAAAAATCTCGTAAACGATTTATACAAAGTCCTCGAAGATATAAATATCTTAAATAAAATAAAAGAAAACTATGATTTTTCTTACGGCAGCGAAAAAGACATAGAATATCTCAAAGCTGTAAATTATATGTTTTTTCTCAAAAGCTATAAATTATATTTGAATAATATTTATGCCGTCATGAAAAACAGCGGCGTTGATTTTAATAATACTGAAAATCCTGAAGATTCGGGATTATGCAGGTTTTTTTCTCAGGTCGAGCTTGAAAAAAATAAAATGGATTCCCCGGAAATCTCAGAACCTATAGAAAAATTCTTATCTTATTTCAAAGACAAGAAAAATATATCCGGTGAATTACGCACGCAAAACGGTATTTTCACGGTTTTGAATTTCGACACAGATATAAAAAATATAAAAAGCACTTATCCCGAAAAAATCCAATTTCTCGATTTGCTCAAAAGTGTCGAGGATTTTCTCGATATTTACAAATCCGAATACGAAATAAAAGAAAAAGGCAGGGGAATATCCGACGGCGGCGATAACGATACAGACGGCAACGCCAATATTGAGAGCGAGAGCGAAATATATCTGCCCGACAAATACACAAACTTTGAGAAACATTTTATCCTGCAATTAATATACGACGAAGAAATGGAAAACGAAGTCAATTTTACACCGCTTATCGAAAAAATAATCGAGATTCACGACGGTTTGGACGTTTCTTGTTTCTCTTTGATTTTTGACCAGATGAAATTTTACAGGACAATGTGCAAAGTTTTAAAAATAATCTCTGAATACTCGGAAAACGCTATATGTTATCCCGAAGTATATTCTGATTTTGAGAATATCGCGAAACTAAACATAAAAAATATTTTCGACCCCGTGATAGTCATACAAAAACTCGCCGATTTTCAAGAAAAGTATAGCACAAGAAATCTCCCCGACGGTAAAATCCCCGGCATTATCCCGAACGATATATCTTATGACAACAAAAACCTGTTTGTCATAACAGGTCCAAACAACGGCGGAAAGACCGCGTTTGTGCGAGCTGTCGGCATATCCGTGATTTTCTTCGGGGCAGGTTCGCCGGTTTTCGCGGGCAACGCCGAAATGACTGTCGGATTAAATATCCACTCGCATTTCACCGCGAACGAAACCCATATAAAAGAAAGCGGCAGGTTACAGGACGAAATAAACAGATTAAACAAAGTCATAGAATCCTGCGACAATTTCAGTTTTATTATATTAAACGAGACATTCGCCGGGACAAATTCGATAAAAGCATTGAGTTTATTCGAGGATTTTCTGAAAAGCTTAGAGAAAATAAAATTTTTATGCGTATATGTCACGCATTTTCACAATATCGCATTTAGTGTCGAGGACAATTTAGAGAAAGGCGAAGAATTATATGACAAATGTGACAATTTAATCGCGGTCATGGACAACGACAGCGGGGTACGCACATATAAAATTTTACCGGTC
>Ga0082212_10012254_pt1 | contig 10805 bp, 8 predicted proteins | sample TergutNt197P3_FD_71548 | JGI IMG/M metagenome (GOLD analysis project Ga0082212, IMG submission 71548) | Neocapritermes taracua P3 segment gut microbial communities from Petit-Saut dam, French Guiana - Nt197 P3 | ecosystem: Host-associated > Arthropoda: Insects > Digestive system > Gut ...
AACGATGGTTTTTCCCTGTTCGTCGTCGATAATCTGCGCGTAGATGTGGGAATTGCTTCGGAACACGCAGAGACGCGGACGATCCGAGTAACGTTTGACCAAATTGGACACTCGGAAAGCCCGATTTCGACGCTGACGATTGATTTGCTTGAATTTTTTCATGATGTGTTTGGTACCTTTCAAATTTCTTGCCCTCGCGGGGCATTTTACCATTCTTTTGCCTTGAATCCCTCCGGCGGCTTAATAATTTCGACGGCATCGCCGGATTGGACGATGACGTACAGCCCGTTTTCGTGGGCAGTTTCTTTGGCATCGCCCATAATAACTGCCCCAGCAACGGCACCGACATAATGCTTTTTAGCGTTGCCCTTCGCATTGGAATAAAGCCGGTATTTCTCCATCCGTTCGATATGTTTGCGGACATCTGTCGTTTCCAGCGTGGTTTTGACTTCAATCAAAACGGCAGTATCACCATCTTCCAACAACAAGTCAATCTGACCGCTGATGTTCAATTTTTTATTCACGAAAGGCAGACGGGGGAAACATTCTGTAACACCGTATCCGAACGCTTGGAATTTATCGACTATGTTTCCTTCGACCATACTCTCGACAACCCTCCCGACACTCGAACTGAGGTAGCCAACTTCCTTTTGGGTTTTCTTGAGTTGCTTGGCAGTCTCTTGGAATTTCTTGTCTGTTTCTCGGAACTTCCTGTCTGTTTCTCGAAACTTCCTGTCCGTTTCCCGGAATAATTCAAGTATCCCTTCGTAAGTCAATGGAACTTGTTGCGTGGACATTGTTGCCCTCCTTACACTTCCAACCGGTACCACTACTTCTTCGCCGCTGCCTTGCTTTCTTTGCGTCGGATAACTTCACCTTCATACTTGATTCCTTTACCCAAGTAAGGTTCGGCTTTACGGATCGACCGGACATCCGCCGCGAATTGACCAACCAGCTGCTTGTCAATCCCTTTGATGCTGACATGCGTCTGATCGGGGCACGTTACCGTCAACCCCTGCGGAACGGGTCTGTGAACTTCGTGAGCAAAACCGGCTCGAACCTGCAACGTTTCCCCCGACATGGCGAAGAGGTAGCCCGTTCCGAAAATTTCCAGTCTCCGCTCGTATCCTTTGGTAACCCCATCAACCATATTTTGGAACAACGCCCTGTACAAGCCGTGCATGGCGGCGGCTTCGCGGGTGTCATTTGCTCGTGAGACCTTGACCGAGTCCGATTCGATCTCTACCTTGACATTTGGACTAAACCACTGCGACAGTTTTCCGAGCGGTCCCTCGACGGTCAAGATTTGCTCATCAATGGCAACCTTTGCCCCCTGCGGAATCACTACCGGTTTTTTACCTATTCTTGACATTGTTGATTCTAACGATGTGCGCCGGAGTGCCGGCAAAATATATGTTACCAAATGGTGCAGATCACTTCTCCGCCGACGTTCCTCAATTTTGCTTCCCGATCACTCAACACGCCGCGGTTGGTGTTCAAAATTCGGATTCCCAGCCCGTTGAGCACCGGTTTGAGGTCGTCGGTAGCGGCATAGACCCGGCAACCCGGCTTGCTGATCCGACGGATATGGTTGACGATCTTTTCGCCGTTCGGACCATATTTCAGGTGGAGTCGGAGCATCGGTACCGGCTTTTCGTCCACAGTTTCCCAGTCCCAAATGTACCCTTCACGTTTCAAAACATCAGCGACCCCCTTTTTTTCAATAGAAAGGGGCATATCGACGGAAGGCTTTTCAATGCGGACAGCATTCCTAATTCTGGTCAGCATGTCGGCTATCGGATCGGTCATCATAATTGTTATTTCTCCACATTTACCCTGTGTTTTCTTTGCGATCTTTGCGTCCATGCGGCAAAAAACCACAGAGGCACAAAAATTGCAAAGTGCATTACCAACTCGCCTTTTTCACGCCAGGAATGTTTCCCTGATTGGCGAGGTTGCGGAAGCAGATTCGGCAGATACCAAATTTGCGATAGACGGCTCTCGGACGACCGCAGAGTTGGCATCGGTTCTCGGATCGCGTCGAAAATTTCGGCTTCCGCTGTGCTTTCAGTATTTTTGCTTTGCTTGCCATTGTCTTTTCCAGTGCGGACACTACACGCACACAGTTTCAGCACATTATAACGGCGGTTGCAAGCATGTCAAGCCCCCGGATTCTCTGATGGCAGCGCAAAATGCTTGTCCAACTCGAAGCATTGCCGATGACCGAGGAGACATTGGAATCGATTCTCCACGTGAATCGCGCCAAGCATGCCATTGGACGATAAACTGCGCATCCTTTTTCGATAAGTTTGTTATCTCAAAGGCAACAAAGAAAAATCACCGTTCAGTGGTATTGACCAATTCAAACGCCTTAAACAAACCGTAACCAATCACGTCGTATGCCGAACCCGGCGGTTGATGTTCGGGACCTCGCTGGAACGAGCCGGGCCACGCCGAACCGCGTAACCTGCCCGAATGGTGCGGACCCAAAAGGTTTTTCGGCGTGCCATACACCTGCACCGACACTTCGTTTTTACCCGGCTTGACGAACTTCGTAACATCCACCGACCACGGCGCACTCACGACATAACCAGCATCGTTGCCGTTGACGAACACCTTTGCCGTCGCCCCGTACCAACTGCGTTCCGGCAACTTCACGGAATAGGTTCCTTCGACTTTCGCAATCTCGAAACTTCGGGAATACTCTACCTTGCCCGCATAAAAAGGCATCCCCTGCCGATGCCAACCCTGCTCGTTTGCTCCGCGACCGAGACCGCTGCCGTCAACCAAATACCGAGCCCGACGGTCATGACTGTCGATCACCAATTCGCTCGATGCCTTCACCGTTACATTTTTAATCGGTACGAGTTTCGTCGGATCATCCTTGTCCTTGACGAGAAATTGCACTTCGGCAAGTCCGACGAAGCCGTTGTCCTCCGGCTTGGCATTTTCCGGTATCGGATAACTCGTCCCGGCATGGTTCGACAAGATTTTGAACTCGACTTTTTTGGTCGGCGGCAGCAGTCCTGATCGGAAAACAAAATTGATCACAGTGCCGATGGGCAGAGTTTCCACCAATGGTTCCGCGCTTTCATCAAGACCGGTGATTTTGACCGATTTCACGCCGCGTTTTTGCAGACCACGCTCGCAATAATTCCAAATTCGAATCGTCTCAATGGATTGCTCTTCGGCAAATTCGAACGTCAGTGTCGGCGAACGATCCGCCGGTATGCCCTGTCGATAACCAACACCGGCGGAGAGCCACGACACTCCTTCGAGTTCATCGCTGTGCCGCATTTCGAGAGGGAGTTCCGGCGTTTTCATCGTTAACGGTCGCGGCGGACAGACGACGAAGCCTTTGTCGATACTGTGCAACGAAAAATCGCCGAGCAGATACGCCGGTTCGAGTTCGTGATAGATTGTCATCGGCTTCGCCACGATTTTGACGGTGTTTTCGCCCGGTTTGACGAATTTCGAAATGTCGATTTTGCCGAAGGAGCGGTCGAGCCACCAGTCATTCGGTAGTGGTTTGATTTCGACATCGTTGCAGTAGATCGTGTACAAGTCGGCACGTTCGATGACGATGGCGAGAGAGCCGGCGACAGTGTCGCCGGTTGCGGGTTGCTCGGTTTGGAAAGCGACGGGTTTCCAGACAACGCCCTGCGACAAGGTAGGCAACGGGTGATACTCCGTACCATAATTCCCCTCCTTTGGAGGGGTGCCGCGCAGCGGCGGGGTGGTCATTGGTGGAACCACCCCTGCCCCTCCATTGAGGGGAATTACCACCCCGTCATTTTGCTGCGCAAAATGCCACCCCTCCACAGGAGGGGAATGTTTCTCACTGTCGCCGCCCGGCGGTCGGCGACCTACCTCTTCCGCCGGCTCTTCAATCACGAACCGATAGACCGCCTCGAAACCGCTGTCCTCCGGGAATTGCTTCGCGATCAATTCATCTTTGAACTGCACTTGATTGTCCCAAGGATTACCGGCGGCGAAGCCATGTTTTTGGTAAATCCATCGGTTCGCCTGCCAAGTATAGACATCCTTCCGCTCCTCGTTGCCGACTTTCACGTCTACGTAATCCAACGTCAACACGTTCTCCTCCAAACGCTTGACCGTGGTCTCGCTGCCGGGATGTACGATGGAAGCGGGCGGCTGTATCATCATTCCTACGGGCGGAATAAACATCTGTCCAGTGATTTCACCGAGTTCAGCCTGAGTAATTTGACGCAATTCTTCCATTCCGTCTTCCTGTTTAGAAATAACGAAAAGGCGACTCCCTCCCGGCGGCAACTTGAACAGGTATTGACGGTCTTTCCATTCCTTATTGTCTCTTATAAATGTTGCCCCGTTAACCCATGGCACCATCTTAATTTCTCCCGAAAAGAGATTCCATTCATCAACACGATGACTTGCAAACACTTCAGCAGAACGTATCACGGTTTCTTCAAGGCTTGTATTGCACATGAAGACGATTTCATAATCTTTGAGTTGTCGCCGATGTAAAAACAGATTGCGGGGGCGGGGCTGACGTTCAAGTTCAAACCTCATAAGTCCTATACTTTCGTTCCACTCTATGTTTTTAGGATTTTTTTTCAGTATTTCGAAATAACGGATTGCATCCGTGCTCGGTTCTGCTCCGTCCACTCGTGAAGGCAGGTTCTCCCCAGCGGCAACAAAGTGCTCTCCTGCGACAGAGACAACAATACCCCCTTTTTCTGCAAAGTCGGCAAGCAATTTCAACGTTGTGCTATTGATGTTCTCCATGTTCGGCAGAAAGACGGTATGGTATTCCGCATCGCCGATAGAGAAAGATCGAACTTCCCTTCCAACGTGACTCTCTGGATGATTTTTATGAAATTCTATTTTAAGCAATTTGTCGTTGACTTTGCCGAAGCGTGCGATTGTGTCCTCCGACGCAAGATCATATTCGACTCCCGTACGTTCAAGCATGTTCACCAACTCGGTAAAACTCCGTCCGATTTCGCCGAGTTTCGGATCACCCTGATACATCCACGCCGTTGTCGTCGGTTCGATCACGACAATTCGATTGACCTGCCGACCTTGCGACAACACGTAGGAAAGCCGCGTAAAGTAATCCGCCATCGTGTGATAACCTTCGAACCACGACGCATGATACGAAAAGGATTGCGGATGGTCACGCTTTCGGGCTCCTCTGATGGTCACGTAAGACAAATGCTCATTATTCGTGTTGACACCGAGAGCGTAAGACCAATCGCCGAGCCGCTTCATGTCCTCGAACCGCAAATCCCAGCCGCCTGCCCCGTAATTTTCCGAGAGCGTTCGGGAACGTCCCATCTGGTTCGCTATCGATGCCAACTCCTTGACAATACGGACGTTACCGAATTGCGCATTCGTCGAGCCGTCATTGTACGTATTCATGAGCAAGTCAATGGCGGGTCGCTGATGCCAAATGTACATTGCCATGTGGTCGGGTCCATACTTCGCATCGGGCCAATCATGTTCCATGTAATGACCGGTGAGTTGGAGACCATATTTTTCGCACCGCTCGAAGTAAGGTTTCGCCCAATTTTCGACGAAGAGTTCGAGCATCAGTTGGCAGTAGTTGTGCCGCACTTTTTTCCAATCGCCGACCGGCTTGTGCAGCGACGGCAAATTGTCGATGAGCGAATAGCCGAATTTCTTCTCGAACAGCACCGGCATTTCTTCGTTCCAGGAAATCCACGATCCCGCGTAGGGACCCGCCGGATGAGGTTCGTCCGTGAAAATGCCGGGAATGCGTTTGCCGAATTCCTGTCGGAGTTCCGGCACATTATTGTACGCATCCAACGTGAGGTCGAGAAATTTTTCGGTAACATCTTTTTTCAGGAGGTCGACGTACCATTTTCCGCCGAACCAGCCGCTCGGACCGGCAACTTGCACCTTGCCGAGCAGGTATTTTTGGTTGTTTTCAAGCGGCAACAATTTACCGTCTTTTTTGGCGGTTTCTGTGATGTTTTTTCCATCGGCATTGAAAACGTACCAAACGTCTGCACCAACGTTGTCCAGTTTTTCGACTTCCTCGAATCGAAGTCCTTTGCCTCGGCTGTCGGGCATTTCTTCGGGAACGAATCCGCCGGCGAAGCCGCTGGGATAGGAATTTTCGTCGTAAATCCAGACGTTCATGTCCAGTTTTTCCGCTTCTTCGAGAGCGATTTTCCAGAGTCGGAACCAATCATCGGTGAGGTACGGTGTCATCAAACCGGGTCGGGGATGAATCCAGACCTGCTTGACGTGTTGCTTTGCCAAGTCGCGAATGGTGGATCGAACCTGCTCTTCGGTGAGCAGATCGTTCCACGTCCAGAGAGGACCGGTGCTGTAATCCCGCGGCGGATTTTGGAATGTTTTCCGCAGTTCATCCAGCGTGGGATTCGTGATAGGATTCAGTTTGGAAACCTGTCCGAAGGTTGTCGTTGCGGACAGAATGATGAGGCAGAGGGAGAGAAAAGGCGTTCGCATAGAAAAGATGTTGATGAGAGGAGAGTGCCGATGCCGGTATTGTACTGGAATGGGATGGTAAATTCAAGACGATACCCGACGGGACTTGTCCGGTTGGGCGGTTTCAGGTAAAATGGGGGTCCTATACTGTTTCCTCTTCATTTCGTATTGATCATGTCTAATTGGATGACCGACCGAATCGTCGTTGTGCCGCTTGATTTATCAGAATTTTCCCTTAATGCGCTTGAAACAGCAAAGGATTTAGTAAACGATATTGTCAACATTCGTATCGTTCATGTGTTGCCGCCGATAGACCGCCCAACTCTCGATTCCGATCAGAGAGATGAGCAGACACGAGCCGTCATGAGTGCGTTTCTTCAAGATAGTGGCTATCCTAAGATGAACATCAACATTCGGTCCGGCGATCCGGTCAAACAAATTGTTCAGTTTGCCGAAGAGATCACGGCAGGGCTTATTGTCATGCCCTCACACGGTCGCGGCATGCTTACCGAAATGTTGCTTGGCTCTACGACGTACAGCGTCGTTCGCCGCGCTCATTGTCCTGTATTAGTTCTGAAACCCAAAAAATAAAGGAGATTTTCCGAATGTCGATTGATATTAACACCCTCACCGAACGGTACGTCAAAAAGAAAAAAGAGTACGAAATCGATAAACTCTTTCGTGCGCTCGTCAAATTGGAGGGAAGCGACCTCCACTTAAAAGAGGGTCGTCCGCCGTTCGTCCGAATCAGAGGGAAATTACGCTCATTGGATCGGGGTCCTATTGATGACGAAGAAATGACCCGAAGCATTTTGGCGATTATGGATGATCGCAACCGGAAAATTTTAACCGACACGGGCGGTGCCGACTTTTCGCACCAATGCGAAGTCGAAGGGGTAAACTGGCGATTCCGCGTCAACGTTTTGCAGCAAATGGGACACCTCGGAATGGTTGCCCGGAGAATCAACAATTTCATTCCCGAATTGGAAAAACTGCATTTGCCTCCATCGCTTTATAAGCAGTGTACACACGATCAAGGAATGATCCTTTTGGCTGGTGTGACCGGGTCGGGCAAAAGTACAACGATTGCCTCGATGCTCAATTACGTCAACAGAAACTACAATAAACACATTCTCACGTTGGAAGACCCTATTGAATTTCTTTTCTCCGATGATAAATGTCTCATTAACCAACGTGAAATAGGACAAGATGTAGTGGATTTCGGTATCGGTATGAAGCATGCGGTGCGGGAAGACCCTGATGTGATGCTCGTCGGTGAAATGCGTGACCGGGAAACGTTTGAGACGGCAATTCACGCTGCCGAGACAGGACACTTGGTTTTCGGAACGATTCACGCTTCATCGGCACCGAGTACGATTGGCCGTATTCTCGACCTTTTTCCTTCGTCGATGCACCGGGCAATCCGTAGTGCACTCGCCTTTAACATGAAGTGCATCGTGGCGCAGAAACTGCTCCCGTCGTCGAAGGAACTCTATGAGACAACGGGTTCTGCGCGGGTACCAACTGTTGAAATCATGATTTTCAATTCAACGATCCGTAAGTTAATTCTCGAAGAAAAAGACGAAAAACTAGCCGATGCGATTCGGATTGGAGTCACCGAAGGCATGCAGGACTTTACGGTCAGTCTCAAGAATCTGGTCGAACTTAAAAAGATTGATCGACCGACTGCTTTTGAGGTTGCTCCGAACGTTGAAGCCCTTAAAATGGCACTCAAAGGTATCGAAGTCAAAGAACCGGGAATTCTGTAAAGGGAATATGTCATGCCCAAACGATCAGCAAAAAAAATTACGAAGAAACCGTATCGGCGACCCGTAAAAAAGACAACGCGAAAGAGCAGTCTCTTCGCAAGTAAACATTTTGAAGGGGAATCGCCGAACGAACACCGTTTGCAGAAAATCTTGGCATCGGCAGGTTTCGGTAGCCGTCGGCAATGCGAAGAACTCATCGAACAAGGACGAGTCGAAATCAATGGCACCGTTGCCAAACTCGGCAGCAAAGTGGATCCGTTGCACGCAGAAATCAAAGTCGATGGCGAACGGCTCAAGTCGGCAAAGCCGGTTTATCTCGCTCTCTTCAAACCGAAAGGGTATCTTTGCACTGATTCCGATCAGCAAGGTCGGTCAAGAGCGATTGAATTGATTCCCGCTTCGTTTGGTCGATTGTTTCTGATTGGTCGGCTCGACAAAGACAGCGAAGGACTGATTTTGCTAACGAACGACGGCGCATTATCGGAGCGGCTCACGCACCCCAAATACGGAGTGCCGAAAGTCTATCGAGTACAGGTTGCCGGAGAATTGACGGAAGAAGGAATTCGGCAACTTCGGGAAGGGGTTTATCTTGCCGAAGGGTTTGCAAAAGTAGAAAATGCAATCATTAAAGGGCGATACAAACAGAGCACGATTTTGGAAATGACGCTCTCGGAAGGGATGAATCGGGAAGTCCGCCGACTGTTGGCACGGATCGGACACAAAGTTTTGTCGTTAATAAGAATTGCGGTAGGACCAGTGAAACTCGGCAAAATGACTCCAGGTGAATGGCGAAAGTTGACGCAATCCGAAGTGGAACGGCTTTACGCAGCGGGAAAGTAAGCCCAAAACATTTTTTAGCAAGGCGTGTTTCGTTACAAAAACGCCAATGAAATGCCTCGCTTTCGCCCGCCGCGAATTTTGACACGCTCTAATATCGGTGTATCTGTCGTATAAACCAATAACCGATGAGACCGATCCCGATATTGGCAGTCCAAACGCACATCGGCGGCAAAGTTCCATTCTTTGCTTGCGACAATCCGAACATCAGTAAAGGATAGTAGAGCAGTAGTATCGGCAAGAAGCAAGCGAAAAAACTGGAGAAGAAGTCCGACTTCCGCATCCAAATCGCCAGTGGTGCGCCGAGCAAAACAAAAAAGAAGCAACAGAATCCCGTCGCCCAACGTCGTGGCGGCTCGACCGACAGCCGGTCGATATGCGATTGTAACGAATGTATTCTGTTTTGAGCATTCTTGATCTGTCGTGTTGCTGTCCACGCATCAACAGACCCCATCGAAGCCCCAAATGTCCGATGTGCCGCTATAATCCGCCGTTGCTCCTCAATCTCTCCGACGGCTTTTTTTCGCGCGGCGTTGATATCGGAGAACCCCATATTAGAAGGACTGTCGCTCTTCCCATCAGGGACAATTTCTGATAATGGAATCAGAAACTCCCGATGTCCCCCCCTCAGGGAGCCCCAGTCGCTGGTAACATAAATGTCCTCGAATGTTACCGTCAGAATGTTTTTACTAAAATCTATTGCAATCCGTGCCGTCCGTGCTTCAATCGTTGCCGACTCTTTTTTCAACATAATCGTCGGTTCGATCAATCGGCGTTGATCATCCACGCCCCGAACAACAATGGTGATCTGTTTATCATCCGTTTCGAAGCGGTGGTTTTTCCGAAGTTGCCCAATAAGAATGTCCTCGGCACCACGATAGATGACGGTACTGATTCCTTTTGGTCCCCACGTTACTGATAATTCATTGATACCAACCCCGATAAGACTGACGATGAAGGCGAGCGCAAAGACCGGAAGTAAAAAGGTGTGAGGCGGCACGCCGAGGGCTTTGAGGGCAATGACTTCGTTGTTCCCAGACATTCGGGAAAAAAATATCGTAACCGCCAACAAGAGCGTAACGGGTAGCGAAATGGGGGACATCTTCGCAAAAACATACGGAATGAGTTGCCAAATATAGATTAACGGAAGGTGCTTATCGAGGGCTTGCTGGACGAGTCCGACGATGAGAAGCAAACAGGTGAACGCAACGAATCCGACAAGAAACGTCACGCCAAGTTCGCGGAGAATATACCGGACAATGATACCCATTGCAGAGTATTGTCCCGCATTTTACGGGAAAGGTCAAGAGCATGGAGCGGTGGCGTGGAATAAATTCACCCGCCACGTTGCAGTCCGATTGCGCAACAGTCTTGCCAAATTGGGAAATAGACAAGTTTCATATCGTTCTACCGTTGTGAAAACTCTCTGATTGGACGTAAGCGGCTGCGTCGCGAGCTGGCTGCCGAGCGAGAATTGCCGTCCCGACCAGTCCGTTTTTCTTTGCTCTTCTTGTCTTTCCTGAAGTTTTCGGAGTTTTTTTCATTTCGATATCTTCGGGGCTTATCAAGGGAATGGTCTATTGCTTTGCCAATTTTTAATTTTAGGATGTATATTTCCTACCCTTTCCTAACGTCACGCGGCGAGTCGCATTAGTTTTTCCAGTGCGAGAATAATTTTCGTTGTTAATCTTGCTCCCCGCAAAGCATCATAAAAATCCCTCGCCAGCATCGCCCGGCGCA
>Ga0082212_10012255_pt1 | contig 10804 bp, 8 predicted proteins | sample TergutNt197P3_FD_71548 | JGI IMG/M metagenome (GOLD analysis project Ga0082212, IMG submission 71548) | Neocapritermes taracua P3 segment gut microbial communities from Petit-Saut dam, French Guiana - Nt197 P3 | ecosystem: Host-associated > Arthropoda: Insects > Digestive system > Gut ...
GCTACCATAGATCTATAATCCCATATGTTGAACTCGTTGTACAACGAATAATGCCGAAATCGCTATTACTAGCAGGTCTTTTAGTTTTTTTAGGCTCAAAAGTCGAGAATTAGAGATAGAAGACCTAGAGTTAGAGCCACAGATTCCTCCTGCATAAGAATGAGCAGCAGAAGAAGAGACCGCTCCTGTGTTATAACAATTAGAGGTGGAGTTAATGTTATTGCCACAGATTCCTCCTGCATAAGAAGAATAAGAAGAAGAAGAACAAGAGACTGCGCCTGTGTTATAGCAATTAGAGATATAGCTATAACTAATGCTGATGATTCCTCCTGCAAAAGAAGAATAAGAAGAAGAAGAAAAAGAAGAAACCGCTCCTTTGTTATAGCAATTAGAGATAGAGCTAGAGGTGGAGTTATTGTTATAGCCACAGATTCCTCCAGCTTCAGAACCAGAAAGAGGAGAGGAAAAAGGAGATGAATAAGAAGTAGAAGAGATCGCTCCTGTGTTATAACAATTAGAGATAGAGCTATAGCTGTAGCTGCAGATTCCTCCTGCATAAGAAGTAGTATAAGGAGAAGAAGAAGAAGAAGAAGAGACTGCCCCTGTGTTATAACAATAAGAGACAGCGCTCATGTTATAACCACAGATTCCACCTGCATAGGAATCAGAATCAGAAGAATCAGAAGAATAAGAAGATGAAGAGATATCTCCTGTATTATAACAATTAGAGATAGGGCTATAGTTATTGCTACCGCTACGGCCGCAGATTCCTCCTGCATAAGAAGAAGCGGCAGCAGAAGAAGAGACATCTCCTGTGCTATAACAATTAGAGATAGAGCTAGAGCTAGAGATAAAGCCAGAGCTACCGCTATAACCGCAGATTCCTCCTGCATGAGAAGAAGCAGAAGAAGAAGAAGAAGAGATATCTCCTGTATTATAACAATTAGAGATAGAGCTAGAGATATAGCTAGAGCTAGAGCTAAACCCGCAAATTCCACCAGCATAACAAAAAACGGGATAGTATATGTCTATGTAAGTATCCTCTACACACACATTTTTAATTTCAGCATCTCCTATACAACCAAATAAGCCAGCATATCTGTAGGTGTCGCCTGTTATGGTTAAATTTTTGATTATATGCCCCTGGCCGTCGAAAACTCCTGTAAACATGCTTGCATTTGAATTCGTTGAATTATCCCCAATAGGAACCCACTGACCGTCATTAACCTTTGACAGATCAAGGTCATTCATTAGCACATATGACCCGCTGAGATTATTCCTTATATTCCACAAATCCTGCTCTGTGTAGATTTTAGTACCATCTGGATTTGGAGACTCAATTGGTTCTAGAAACTTTCCATTGCTGCCATAACCTGAAGTCTGGCCTTCCGCGAAAGCAATAATTCTCATCAATTCTGGCGAGTTTTCTGTGATGACAGCATCAAGATCGAATTCTAAATCTGGAACAAAGATTGGAACAGGTACTGCAAAAGTAGTCATTGGCAGTACGTTCATTAATAGTATAACGATTAACAATAGAGATATCAGCTTTTTCATAAGTATTGTTTTCCTCCTTCAATTTTTTGCTCGTCTATCCAGTATAATATAACGAACGTTTCATTCCATACTCTAAATATATATTAGGTAGCCAACCTAATTGTATTACCAATTTTTGGGAATGTCAACCTGATTTTTTTTGTATTCTCTTTTAAGCAATATAAACAAGCTAGAGTATTCTATTAACAATTCTCGGCTTATTTTGTAATGCAAAATTGTTTTTGTTCTCATGAACTATGATGATTTTGAATATTGGACGAGATAAATTTCTATAGCCCAAGCATATTATTGCATAGGGTTATTTTTCTGCTTTAATGGGGAAGAGGTGTTTATCGTATGTACAAAATCATTATCACGCTTGAGGAATTAAAAGAATATCTATCCGAAATAATGGTCGTAGCTTTCGACTTCGAGACAGCACCTTATGAAAAGTATCGAAAAGAGGAAAAAGCTGCACTAGATGCTCACAAGAGCCATATCGTCGGGATCAGCTTTTCGGTAGCCGAGGGTGATGGAGTATATTTGCCTATCACCCATCGTATAGGCCAAAACGCTACCGGGCTGATTGAGATTTGGGAGTGGCTGGCTGCTTTCTTTGCCGATCCTACCATCACCAAGATTGCCCACAACCTCGCCTTTGAATCAGCATTTCTCTATGCCCGTGGCATCGTGATCCAAGAGCCGGTATATGATACCATTGCCGCTGCGCAGCTGATCTATAAAAATGAGAAGGAGTTTCGTAGCCTCGGTGATTGCGGCTTAAAAACACTGGTATCGGAATATTTCCATGAGCATTTACCCTCATTTTCTGAAACCGTGAGCAGCCTGCATTTTGATGAACTTGATCCCGGTGCAGAAGCCACAATCCGCTATGCCTGTGCCGATGCAGATTATGCCCTTCGCCTGTACCATTTGCTCAACAACTGGTTTGACCGTTTTCTTCCCAAGCACCGCTTTATTGTTGAGAAAGTAGAATCTCCAACATCGGTCTATGTTGGAATGATGCGTTATGATGGCCTTCCTATAGACCGCCCGCTGATGGAGAGAAAAGGAGCAGAGGCTGCTCTCAAGCTGGCCGGAATCAAGGAGAAAATAGCCTTCATCATCGGGGATATCAATATCGGCGCAAATGCCAGCACAGTGGCCTTTAAGCGTTATTTATTTGATCACCTAAAGCTACCCAATATGAAGCTAACCGCCAAGGAGCAGAACGCCCTGGATGATGAAGCCATTATTTTGCTCAAAGAGTGGTGTGAAGGCAACCGTCCGGAACTGGTGGAGATGTTTTCTCTAGTGCAGGAATACCGCCGCTGGGGAAAGATCAAAGGAACATATATTGACGGATATTTGAAATATATCAACAGCGCCACCGGACGGCTCCACCCGGATTTGCTGCCTTTGGCCACCGAAACCGGGCGCTTTGCTTCCAAGAACCCCAACTGCCAGAATATGCCCCGTGCCGGTGCCGATGATATTGGTGTCCGCAACTTTATCACCGCGCCGGAAGGCAAGGTTCTGCTATCGCTGGACTTTTCCCAGATCGAACTCCGTGTTGGCGCTTTCTATTGCAAGGATGAAAAAATGCTGGAAATCTTCCAAACCGGCGGAGATATCCACTCATTGACCACAGCTGTTATTTATAAAATACCTCTTGCTGAAGCCGCAGATAAATCCCATCCCCTATATAAGGAAAGGCGTACTATTGCCAAAAACTGCAACTTCGGCACATTTTTTGGTCTCTTTCCCAAAGGGCTGCAACGTACCCTCAAGTTTAAGGCCGGACTGGAAGTGGATTTGGAGGAATGTGAAAGCATCATCCGTAATCTGAAGCTGGGGTATCCCCGTCTTTCCCGCTGGCAAGAGGAAATCAAAAAGCGGGCCGAATTCCGTAAATATACCGAAACCTGGCTGGGGCGGCGGCGCTCAATTCCGGATATTGCCTCATCCGTTTGGTCAAAAAAAGCATTCGCCCAGCGTGTCGCTATGAATACGCCTATCCAAGGCACCGCCGCAGATATCCTCAAACTTGCTCTGGGAAGGATTGCCCGGGGCTTGCCGGAACGCCCCTGGCTTCGCCCGATATTGCAGATTCATGATGAATTACTCTTCGAATTACCCGAAAATCGGGTAAAAGAAGCCGTTATTTTTATCAAAAACTGCATGGAAACAAAGCCTTTTGAGGTGTTTTCGGTACCGATTGTAGCAGATGCTTCCGTAGGCCGGAGGTTTGGCGAACTCCATGAGATGGAGGTAAATGTCGATGTCTGACTACTCCCTGCAAAAATTGGCTATTAATGCCGAGGAGTTTTTATCGGCCTTCTTTGAACCTGCCGAGAAAGTATGCCTCCGTGTTTTTAGTGATCGTGACGGAAGTGCCTTTTCCGGTCAAAAGATGGAGATTGAGCAGGGGATGTTTCAGAAAATCGAATATGCGCTTAAGGAGCATAACAATCAGAATCGCGGGATATTCTTTGTGGTCAATTATGGCGGCCATGAGGATAATCAGATAAAACGTGTCAATGCCCAGTTCGTGGAAATGGATGATACCACTCTTGAAGAGCAGTTGGCTCGGGTTCAGGGCTTTCCTCTGGAACCGTCACTGATCGTCAAGACTCGGAAATCCCTGCACTGCTACTGGCTGATGAAGGATGCTTCTGTGGAGAGATTCCGGCATATTCAAAAGCAGCTGGTGGCCCAGTTTTCCGGCGATCCCAATTGTATCAACGAATCAAGGGTTTTCCGACTCCCCGGTTTTATGCACTGCAAGGAAGAGCCACTCATGGTAGAGAGTATAAAGTTTAATCCCGAAATTCGTTACACCCAGGGTCAGCTTTCCGAAACTTTACCGGAAGTACCGTATGAGCCGGTGCCAGCTGGCTCCAGAGAACCGATTCGTGAAAAGGGAACCCAGAAAGGTCTTGTGATCACAGGTAAGCGCTGCCTGTTTTTACAGCACTGCAAGAGGAATGCCAAAACCCTCTCCGAACCCGACTGGTATGCCATGATCACCAACCTTGCCTTGTTCGAAGGTGGGGAAGATGCAATCCATAAACTGTCAAAACCCTATCCCCGTTATTCTTATGAACAAACCCAAGCCAAAATAGATCATTTCCATCAGTCCAGTACCAAGCCCATGACCTGTCAACGTATTGTCGAGCAAGGCTTCGATTGCTCCCGGATTGGTCAATGCAAATGCAAGGCTCCAGCTGGTTTGGCTTATTTTCCTCTTGATGTATCTGAACTTATAAAAGCTCTGGTCTCGATCAAGCCCAAAAATAACCCGGCGCTGGATATCCAGCTGGCCAGCGATTTCATCAGCGATTATCTCTTCAATGTGGAGCCCAGAGTGGCTGAGGTTTTCATCAATAACAACATCAAGGATCATTTCTCTTTCAAATCCAGTGATATAAAGCAGCTCCCAGCCTATTACAAAGAATTGTATAACAGGTTCTCTGCTACCCGCGAAGCACGTTCTATTAAGGCTGGAGTAGAGACCCCTCCCTGGTATGAGCCGCTTAGCAATGGAAAACATAAATTCTTGCCCGGCGCTCTGGCCGATCATCTCGCCGAAACCGATCCTGTCATCTATGTCGGGGAGAGCTATTACTTTTATGAGGGTGGCGTCTATATCTCCCATAACGATAAAGCTGCCCAGCGCCGGGTACGTTCATTAATGAACTCCCGTTATGCCCTGATCTCGGATATTAGGGATTCCGAAGCCCAGTGGCAGATATTGATCGATAAATCGGTACGGGAAATCAATGTGAACCCCTATTTGCTGAACTTCGAAAACGGAGTATATAATTTGCTCACTGATGAACTTACTCCCCATGACTCCAAAATCATGTCCACTATCCGGCTCGGTGGCAAATATGACCCAAATGCCGAGTGCCCGGTATTCCTCAAATATCTCTCAGACGTCCTACCAGAAACCGAGTTTCCGCTGGTACAGGAGATCATGGGCTATATGATGGTACCGGTCAATAAGGCCCAGAAATCCTTTGTCCTGGTAGGCAAACCGGAAAGCGGTAAATCCACCCTATTATATGTGGTGCAGGATTTACTTCTGCGCCAGGAGAACGTATCCAACCTAACCTGGCAGGCTTTGGATGAAAAGTTTGCTACGGTTCAGCTCTTCGGCAAGCTGGCGAATATCTTCGCCGACCTGCCCACTGCGGAAATCCGTGACACCGGTACCTTCAAAGCCATCACCGGAGAGGACTATATATCAGCACAGCACAAATTTAAGGATTATTTTTCCTTCAAACCCTTCTGTCGTCTGCTCTATTCTTGCAATAATATTCCCAAGAACTACTCTGACCGTTCGGATGGCTTCTACCGGCGCTTGTGCATAATTCGCTTTCCTAATACCATTACCCCCGAGAAGAGAGATGGGATGCTCAAGGAAAAACTGATGATGGAAAAGGATGGGATCATTGCCTGGTCGATGATTGGGCTCAAGCGCCTGATGGAGAACAACTACCAGTTCTCCGAGACCGAGCGTACCCGTTCAGAGCTTGCCAACTACAAAGCCGAGAACAGTTCTGTTGTGGCATTTGTGGAAGAATGCTGCGAAGTCAAGCCGGAGATTGAATGCCTGCGTGATGACTTATATATCATGTATCAGGAGTATTGCCAACAGAATGGATCTAAGAGTGTTTCCCAGAAACGCTTCAACAGTGAGATCGAAAGCAACTACAATGCCGAGCGTGGTTTTGAGAAAGTTTCCCGCCGGAAGGTCTTTATAGGCATCCGTCCCCAGTAACATTTACCGGCAAGCCATAGCGACAGCGGCTTGCTTTTTTCGCGCCAATCCGCGAACGGGTTGCGAACCACTTCGAACGGGTCTATCAACCACAAATCAATTAATATAGCAGGGAGTGAACGGGTTGAACCGCTTGGTGGCACCCATATGTTAAGAGTTCTCTCTGGACATATAGACTCAGAGAAGAAATATATATAATATAGCGAACCGGTTTTCCCGTTCAAACCCGTTCAACCTCGTCCAGGAAAGGAGTTTTTCTCATGCCATATAAGCTGCCCCATCCCTGTGCCTACCCCGGCTGCCCGGAGATAACTCATGGTCGCTACTGCGACAAGCATAAAACCATTGCCGGTCAGGAGTATAACAAGTATCAGCGCTCTCCCGATCACAACAAAATCTATGGCCGCCGCTGGCGCAACCTCAGAAGTATATATATTGCCAAGCATCCTCTCTGTGAAGAGTGCCTTAAGCATGACCGATATATTCCCGTTGCTGAAGTCCATCACATTGTCCCCACCGATCAAGGCGGTACCCATGCCGAAGATAATTTGGTGTCTCTTTGCCAATCTTGCCACACCAAAACCCGCTCCGACTGACCGGGAGGGGGGATTGAAATCTCTGGCTCTTTCCCTCCGGACATCGCCCCAGGGTTACGTGCGCAACTCTCGCGAAACCAAAATTTCCAAAACCGCCCGCAGATTATGATTTTGCAGGCGGTTTTTTGATTTCTGTAGCCCGATTTTTGATTATTTTTCTTAAAATGGGCCTTTTTCAAAATAGGCCAAGCTGTTTTTTGCGGAAATTTTCGCTTCAGGAGCTGCTTCTGGCGCTGAGAAGAAAAAGGGGCGCGCACTTGCAGGCCGGGACAGGCAGCGAAAAAAGTGGACGCGGCTTGAATTATTTGGAAACCCGGCTCATATATTTTTCCAAAGGGTCAAACCACAGGAGGGATAAGCCATGCCGAGCGGAGGAGCGCGCAAAGGAGCGGGCAGGAAACCAAAACCGCTGGCTGAGAAGCTGGCTGCCGGGAATCCGGGGCATAGACCGCTGAAAAAACTTGAGTTCGCGGGTAAGGGAAAAAATCAAATTGCCATACCGGAGTACCTTTCCGCCATGGAAAACGCCGGACATAGGGGTTTGGTTCCTTCACCCGTTCAAATATTCGGAGATATAGTCTGTTTCCTGGAGCCATCCAAGTGCCTCCACCTCATATCGCCCCAGCTCCTGGCCGATTACTCCTGCGCCAAATATTATCTTATCTGCGCCCAATACCAACTTTCCCAGATGGCGATCGTGGGCTATGAATCCACCGGCAGGCAGAAGAAGAACGGAGAGGATGCCACTGAGCTGAAGGTTTCCAGCTTCACCGAAGCCGTGCTGAAACTCCAGAAAAATGTCCTGGCTACCTGGGAGCCTATTTGGGATATCGTTAGCCAAAACAGTGAGCGGCTTATAAACAACCCGGAAGATGAGATTTTGCTGATGGTCATGGGCGGGAGAGTCCGGCGCAAACCCAGGAAGGAGGCCGTGAACAATGGAGAACCTGAATCTGCAGAAAATCCCGCTGGAGAAGCTGAACCCGGCAGCCTATAATCCCAGGCTGGATCTCCAGCCCGGTGATCCCATGTATGAAAAGCTGCTGGCTTCCGTGGAGGAGTTCGGTTATGTCGACCCCATTATCTGGAATCAGCGTACCGGCAATATCGTGGGCGGCCATCAGCGGCTGAAAGTGCTGAAATACCTGGGTCATACCGAGATCGAGGTTATTGTTCTTGACATAGATGAGCTTCGGGAAAGGGCGCTCAATGTGGCCCTCAACAAAGTCCAGGGTGAATTTGACCCGCCCAAACTGGCCGAATTGCTGGAGGATTTGGAGAAAAAGGGCTTCCGGGTGAACATCACCGGCTTTGACGCCCCGGAAATCGATAAATTGTTCCAACAGTACCGGCGGATGCAGGAGAGCAAGCAGGCTGAGGACGATTATAATCTCCAGGCGGAACTGGATGCCATTGAAAATCCGCTCACTCAGCCGGGAGATATTTGGATGGTTGGGCGGCACCGTCTGATGTGTGGAGACAGCACTGATGTCGGTCAGGTAGCCCGGCTCATGGACGGGAGAAAGGCGCGGCTGGCCTTCACCGACCCACCCTGGAACGTGGATTATGGCGGAGCAGCCCATCCCAGCTGGAAGCAGCGCTCCATCATGAATGACAAAATGTCCAGCGAGGATTTCTACGGCTTCCTGCTGGCGGCTTTCAAGTCCATCGCCTCCGTTTGCGAACCCGGTACCCCGATTTATGTGGTGATGAGCGCCCAGGAATGGCCCAATGTCCATGCCGCCCTCCTGGAGGCCAACTTTCACTGGTCATCGACCATTATCTGGGCCAAAGACAGACTCGTGATCTCCCGCAAGGATTATAATACCCAGTATGAGCCGATCTGGTATGGCTGGCTGGAGGGAGCGGCGCGGTTATGCCCGCTCCGGGATGCCCAGCAATCGGATTTGTGGCAGTTTGAACGTCCGGCCAAATCACCGGAGCATCCGACCATGAAGCCGGTGACTCTGGTGGCCCGATCAATCAATAACAGCAGCCATTTTGGCGATATTATCCTTGATCTGTTTGCCGGTTCCGGCACCACCCTCATAGCCGCCGAGCAATGTGAGCGCTCTTCCTGCCTGATGGAGTTAGATCCCAAATACTGCGATGTCATAGTCAAGAGAGCCATTTCTTTTTTCGGCAGTGATGACAGTATTTTCCTCCTGCGAAACGGGGAAAAACTGAGTTATTGCCAAGTACCTGATCCTTGAGTTTAGCTGCGACTTTATCCTCAGTAACTGGACACTATTGTGACTTGATTCATGCCGGTATCTACGGTATCATGGGCCTACCCTAAAGGGGAAAACACAATTTTAGGAGGCACCAAAATGAAACAGACATGGAATTTCAATCTGCGCGGGCAGGAGCGCAAATCACTGGTGAGCGCGATTTCGGAACTTTTGAATGCCAAAACAGAATATCTCGGCGCTCCCGGATTCCAGTACCATGTAGGCGATTATGAGATCGACAAAGAAGGCGCGGTGACCGGAGAATATAACCTGAACCTGATGGCGGGGCTGGCGGAACGGGGATTCGAACCGGAACCCGACAAAACTTTCCACCTGACCACCCCGAGAGGCACCCTGCTGATCCAAGAGCGTTTTGACACCGCTGCTAGAGCCGAGGCTGCCGGGTACGGCAACTATTTTCACCACGAAGGCCGGGATGTTTATATCAAGCCAAGCGGCAAGGGCGAACACTGCAAGCATTTCGCCTTGGTAGGTGAACCCTTCCCTGAAACGGAGCCGGAAGAGCCGGTAGATCCGGAGGCAGCCGCAGACAAAGTTTGTCTTGAGGTTCCGTTGGAGGGATTCAACCCGGAGAGCCTTGATAACCTCTGCAAAATGGTTTTGGCAAAAGAACCGCTTCTCAAAAAAGCTCTGGGTGTGGATGCTCTGCCCATCAAGATTACAGAGGACAGCATCAGATTCGATTGGTTCCCTGCCGCAGATAGCGATAGCCTGAATGCCTACTCCCAATTCCTTACTTGTCTCTGCGCCAAAGCCAAGGAAAAGAAGCGCGTCACTGCAAAGCCGCAGGAATCCTTCGAGAATGAGAAATTCGCCATGCGGGTTTGGCTGATCGGGCTGGGGCTTGTAGGCAAGAATCCGGAGTACGCACTGGCGAGAAAGCTAATGATGGCAAATCTCAGCGGAGATGCAGCTTGGCGCTATGGTAAACCGGAAAAGAAAGCTCCACAGGAGGAAATCCCTGCTCCAGAGGGAGAGGAGGCTGTTATACCGGCAGCGGAAGATGAAGTGCCTACGGAATAACAAGCCATGATAACCATAATCATTGACTTGCTAGTATTCCGAGACAGAGTTATACTGTGACCATAGCAAGGGGAGAACAAAAAACAGGGAGGTAGAAACCTATGAAACCGATGCTTTACGCAACTCCAAAGGGATTCGCCGAGGTGACCGGATACGGTGACGGCTACAAAGTGGAATATGATTCCAAAACCATTCCCACAGAAATTCTCAAAGATGACGGTGATTTTGCCAGCTGGGTATTTAAGAACAGGGCTCATTTTATGGGCAACTACAGAAAAGGCGAAAAACTAGCAGCCAAATAGACTGACCTTTGCTTAAACTAACACAAACAGCAACGCCCCCACGGGGGCTGTTGCTCGTTCAAAAAAGATACAGGGAGAGTTTATCCGATGGAAGAACCCCGCAGGCTCAAAAGCTATAAGCCCAGTCCCTTCAAGGCTCCCGGTTCCGTTTACAAGGAGCGCTTTGCGGATGCAGCGGTCTATTTTGTCAATAACCTCAAGCATACCAAGGGCAAGTGGTATGGCGCTCCCTTTGATCTGATCGATTGGCAGGAACGGATCATCCGCGATGTTTTCGGGATCGTCCGCCAGAATGACGAATGCCGTCAG
>Ga0082212_10012256_pt1 | contig 10803 bp, 8 predicted proteins | sample TergutNt197P3_FD_71548 | JGI IMG/M metagenome (GOLD analysis project Ga0082212, IMG submission 71548) | Neocapritermes taracua P3 segment gut microbial communities from Petit-Saut dam, French Guiana - Nt197 P3 | ecosystem: Host-associated > Arthropoda: Insects > Digestive system > Gut ...
GTAAGGTCGTGCGTGCGGTAGCGGATAAGCGGCGCGCCTTCCTTTTGCAATGTCGTAATGACCAGTTCCCCGCGCTCGCCCGCTTTTACCCGCTTGCCCGTCGCGGGATCAATAAGCTCGTAATACATATAGTCCGACCACATGTGCATGGCCGAATCATGCATACAGTTGATGCCGATGCCAGGCCCGTATATTTCCGTCAAACCGTAAATATCGTAAAGCTCCACGCCTAACTCGTCCGCTATGCGCGCGCGCATCTTTTTACCCCAGCGCTCAGAACCGATAACCCCTTTTTTCAGTTTGATCTTATCCTTCACGCCGCGCCGGGCGATTTCCTCGGCAATCAGAAGGGCGTATGACGAAGTGGCGGTGAACACCGTCGTCCCCATATCGATCATCATTTTTATCTGCCTGTCGGTATTGCCGGGGCCGAGCGGAAGCGCCATCGCGCCTAAAAGCTCCGCGCCCAGTTGAAACCCTATCCCCGCCGTCCAGAGACCGTAGCCCGGCGTAATCTGGATTTTGTCTTTCGCGGTGATTCCGGCAAATTCGTAACAGCGTTTGAACATCTTCGCCCAGTCCAGGACGTCTTTTCTCGTGTAGGGAATAATGACCGGCGTTCCGGTAGTCCCCGAAGACGAATGAACGCGCACGATGCGCTCTTCCGGAACCGCGGCGAGTCCAAGCGGGTAGGCGTCGCGCAGGTCGTCCTTGTCCGTAAACGGCAGTTTCTTAAAATCCGCCTCGGTTTTGATGTCCTCCGGGTGAATGTCCGCGAAATGTTTTTTGTAAAACGCACTTTTTTTCGCGTGTTTGATGTTTCTTCTGATTTCCGCCAGTATGTTTTCAGTCATCCTCATGATCGCATCCTTATTTATATTTGTAGGGGTGCAAGGGCGTTGCACGCAACGCCCCTACGCCCCTACATTCGCGCCGTAACGCAGCGCGGTAATGTTTATGTTGAGATATTTCGCGTCAAGTCTTTCCGCGAGCGCCGCTTCGATTTCATTCAAACCGAACGGGAACGCCCCGCGCGCCGCCGCCGCGCCGATAAGCGCGATGTTAAGACTCCGCGCGCCGCAGTTTTTAATAATGTCTTCGCCGCGAACCACGAAGGCGTTTGTGTATTCACTCAGCCACGCCGCGGCAACTGCGCCGTCATAATCGCCTTTTACCGAGGGAATAATCGGACGATCGCAGACGATGAACGTTCCGCCCGGTTTCAGAAAATCAACCGCCCTCAAAGCCTCGCCCGGTTTCAGAAAATCAACCGCCCTCAAAGCCTCGCCCGGTTCAAGGGCAAGAACTACATCCGCGCGCCCGAACGAAATAAGCGGAGAGGCTATATCCCTGCCCATGCGCACGTGGCTTGTCACGCTCCCACCGCGCTGCGCCATGCCTATCGTCTCGCTTCCGCGTACGTCAAAGCCCGCCGCCATTGCCGCCGCGCCCAAAACGCGCGCGGCAAGCACGGTTCCCTGCCCTCCCACGCCCGCGATAAGGCAGTTTACTTCCTTAACTCCTAACTCCTCACTCCTCACTCCTAACTCCTCACCCAGGGCGTTGCCCTGGGCTGTAATGCTACGCCCCTTCAGGGCGTTTGAACGCGCGCCTTGGGCGCGCTTCTAATTCCCAACAATGGCGTCAAAAGGACAAACGCTCCGGCAGAGTCCGCAGCCGGTGCAAAGCATGGCGTCAATAACGGTTTTCCTGTCCGCTCCGGTTGAAAGCGCTGGGCAGCCCAGCTTGCGTACGCACAACCCGCAGCCCCGGCACAAGGCCGGAGAAACCGAAAGAGCCTTTTCTTTTGGAACGATATTGACGCAGGGGCCTTCAAAAATAATTACGCGCGCGCCTTTCATATCCGCCGCGCGCGAGGCCGCCGCCTTGGCCGCCGCCAGGTCGAAAGCGTTCACGCGCTGTATGTCGTCCGCGCCGATTCCCTTTGCAAGTTCATAAATCGAAATCTTTTTGGCGGGTTCGCCCATGAGCGTCCGCGCCATGCCGGGGTGCGGCTGCCCGCCCGTCATCGCCGTCGTTCCGTTGTCAAGAATCACGATTACGACATTCGCGCCGTTATAAACCGCGTTGATAAGGCCCGCGACGCCGGTATGAAAAAAGGTTGAGTCGCCTATGAACGCGAAGTTTACAGCGTCCGGATCCGCCCGGTTGACGCCCTGAGCCATTGTAATGCCCGCTCCCATGCAAAGGCAGGTATCAACCATATCGAGCGGCTTGGCGTTGCCGAGCGTATAGCAGCCGATATCTCCGGAAAAAACGGCACGTCGCCCGGTCATGGCTTCCTTGACCGCGAAGAACGCGCCACGGTGCGGACAGCCGGCGCAAAGAACAGGCGGCCGGACTGGAAGCGGCGGCGCTTCAACTTTGATTTCCGGCGCGCCGTTATCTTTGCTGTTTCCATTATCACCGCTATAACTGCCGTCAATGCCAAGGAAATTTGAAATGGTTTTTACCAGTACGTCAACGGTGTTTTCTCCCGCGAGAGGCGTGTCGTCGGTTCCCTTGCCGCGAATTTTCACTCTTTTGCCGTAAAGCCCGCAAAGGCGTATGAGCGCGTCTTCGATAACCGGATCGAGTTCTTCAACGACAAGCGCTTCATCAAGCCCGTCAAGAAAATCAAGGCCGAGATGTTCCGCGAAAGGAATGGTTCCGGCTTTGAGCAGTTTGACGCCTCGCGCCGCTTCCCCGAAACCGCGTTCTTCAAGTATTCCCAATGCTTCGCGTACATAACAATAACTGACGCCGCCCGCGGCGATTCCCTTTTTCGCGCTTTCGCCGCCCGTCAGGCTGCTGTAAAGAATCAGTTCCCTCGAAAGCTGCCGCAGAGTTTGCTCGATGACGGGTTTGTTTTCATAGGCGAGACGCGGAAAAATGACCCAGCGTCCGTCGTCCTTTGAAAAGCCTTCGGGAACAGGACGCGGCAATTCCGGTGGAAGTTCCACGGACGCGTAGCTGTGGCAGACGCGCGTCGTGGGGCGCAGGATCACCGGCCGTCCGATTTTTTCCGAACACGCGAAAGCGTCCGCGACCATCGCGCATGCTTCCTCAGGCGTTGACGGGTCGAAAACGACCAGTTTGGCGAATTGTCCAAAGCGGCGCGTATCCTGCTCGTTTTGTGATGAAATGGGGCCGGGATCGTCCGCGACGACAACGACCATGCCAGCCTTGACGCCGATATAATTCAGGCTCATAAGCGGATCGGACGCTACGTTCAGCCCGACCTGTTTCATTGTCGCCATTGACCGCGCGCCGGCAATAGCCGCGCCGGCGGCGACTTCAAGCGCCGATTTTTCGTTTACCGACCATTCCGCGTAAACCCCGGCGTAGCGCAGCTTCGCGATGGTTTCCAGTATCTCAGACGACGGGGTTCCCGGATACCCCGCCGCCACGGCGACACCCGCGCGAATCGCGCCTTCGGCGATAGCCTCGTTTCCCATCAGCAGCTTCATTGCCAATTCATTTTCCTTAACGTAAAATTTAAACCCAGATGTTTCATAGGGGTTTGCCGCTCCTGCGACGCAGGCGGGCATGTATTATAAGGCGCGCACCGTGAGGGCGACAAAAGCATATTATACAACCGGATAACTTTATGGATAAATTTTTCCTGTGAAATATCTTGAAGTATAATTTTACGGTTCACAAAAGTTATGAGAAATATATACGACCTGGATAAACACGGCATAGCGCCTACGCGTCTGGAAGTCCTGCGATGGCAGAAGATTCCTGAGGGATCCGTATCTCCCAGAATCTCGCGGCTGATGGACGACGCCATTGGTTTATTTCAGGAACTGGCGCGGCCCGGCGGACTTGTGGACGATTCCAAAGCGGACGGATTTCCCGGCATTTACGAAGGCGGCGGCATGAACGCTCCGGATGGCCCGGTTCCGTCCATTGCCGCCCGCGCGGACGCGATAACTCTCATGGCTGCGACAATGGGCGACGCGCTTGCCTTAAAATGCGGCGAGCTTTTCGCGCAGGGACACGCCTCGCTTGGCTATATGCTTAACGTGGTCAGTTCCGCCGCGGCCGAACGGCTGGGCCGCCAGATGTGCCGTATTTTCCTTGAGAGTTTGCGTTCCGAATTGCGTGAAGCAAAAAATATCAAGGCGCAGTATTATTGTCCGGGGCATTGCGGATGGCATATTTCCGGACAGGAAAAGCTGTTGGCCGCACTTAATGCCGATGAAATCGGCATATCGCTCGGCGCTCATTGGGTAATGCATCCTTTTAAATCCATTTCCGGAATTCTGGCCGCCGCGCCGATAGAGGTTCACCGCTTCCGGCAAGGCTTTTCTTTTTGCCCCGATTGCCGCGAGCGCAAATGCGCCGAAAGGATCGAACTGCTGGAAACCGAATAATTGCGGCAAATTAACAGGAGATTTATGGAAAATATTCTAAACAGATTGCAGCGTGGAGAAATTATCGTTGGAGACGGCGCGCTTGGAACGCAGCTTATGCAGCGCGGGCTTAAACATGGCGAACCTCCGGAACTCTTCAATATTGAAAAGCCGCAGATTATCGAAGAAATCGCCGGGCTTTATTTTGACGCCGGCGCGGAAATTATCGAGACCAACACGTTTGGAGCTTCGCCGCTGCGCCTTGAACAGTTCTCGCTGGAAGGCAGGATGGAAGAGCTGAACAGCGCCGCGGTCGCCGCCGTGCGCAGGGTTGTCGGCGACAAGGCGTATATAGCAGGGTCTGTCGGGCCGTCCGCAAAAAATCTTGAACCTTTGGGCGACGCCGAGCCGGAACAGCTTTTCGACAGCTTCGCCGCGCAGATTCGCGCTCTTGCCGCAGCCGGCGCGGATATTATCTGTATAGAAACCATGATGGATACGGCGGAAGCCGTTCTAGCCGTCAAAGCGGCGCGTTCGGTCAGCGCGGAAATTCCCGTCATTGCTACAATGACTTTCAACAAAACGCCGCATGGCTTTTTCACGCTTATGAGAAATTCCATCAAAGACGCGGCCGCGGCGCTTGAAGACGCCGGGGCGGACATCGTCGGTTCCAACTGCGGCGACGGGATGGAAAACATGGTGGGCATAGCGCGGGAATTTCGTCAATGTACGAAACTCCCTATTATCATTCAGGGAAACGCGGGGCTGCCGGTGAATGGAGAAAACGGCCTCGTTTATCCGGACACTCCGGAATATATGGCCGGCAAAGCCGCCGAATTGCTGGAACTCGGCGCGCAAATCATAGGCGGCTGCTGCGGCACCACGCCGGAACATATCCGAGCCATACGTTCACTGGTTGACTCAATCAAGCCCCGATAACGGGGGAAAGCCCGAAAGATGCTTTATGCGTAAAATCAAATTTTATCGAAAAATAGATACTTTAATATCGACCCTCATGCTTATCCTTTTTGCCCTTGCGGCGGTCGTCGTCAGCATAATAATCCGGCATAACCTGCAGGGGATATACGAAAAGAATTTTACCGAACGCGTGACTCTTTCAAATACGCTCATCGCGACCCTGATTGACGGAGAAGATGTAAAACATTATGTAGAACTGCTCAGGGATAAAGACGGGGAATTTAAAAAAAGGCAGATTCAATTCCTTAACGACCGGGAAGAATTGAGACGCCTTCAGGAAAACAACGATTCTGAAGAAGAACAATTAATTTTATTAGACCGGCTAAAATCTTTCCATATGGATATGAGCGGTCTTAAATCGGACATTTACTGGTCTGTTATAAAAGATCTCCAGAATCTGAGGGATATAAGCCAAACAAAATACGTATATGTTTTTGCCGATACCGGCGTGGTTTCAGACGAGGGTGAAATACTCTACACCTATATTTTTGACGCCGATGACACCGGTGAATATGACGACGACGGCGACCCCGACGCGGATGGGCTTGGAACGGTAAGTGTTGGCGAAAATATCGTGCCTGAAATCTACAGAACAAAAAAACCGATGGAAACGGTTATGTACTATAAAGGTTTCTACGGAGAGCTTTACTATGCCTACGCTCCGGTTTTAGACGAGGACGGCAACGTAACAGCCATTCTGGGAACGGACGTTGACCTTGAAGAAATGCGTAACGAAATAAATAAATCAACGGCTTTATTTAATATTGTCTTCCTGTCCTTTTTTACCGTAATCATTTTAGTAATTTTCATTTTTGTTAACCGGAATATATCAAAACCGCTTGGAGATCTTACCAATACGGCGCAAAAACTGGCGGACGGCAATGTATACACCTTTATTCCTGATACCGCGCTGCGTCAGCGTACCGAACTTGGAGTACTGGCCCATGCCGTCAACGATATGATCGGCGTTTATCAAAACATGATAAAAAGCTCGGAAGAACTTTTCAAGGCCGCGAAAATCGGAAGGCTGGATGTCCGCAATGACGAATCAAACTATAAGGGCGACATAAAAAAAGTCGTAAAGCAAATCAATGATACCTTTGATTCAATGATACTGTACTTAAACAGTATCCCCGAAAGCGTTTTCATTATGAGCAAAAATTTTGAAATGTACTTTCGAAACGAGCAGTATGTTAATTTTTTCGGCGACATGACGGCGGCGGAATTTGTACGGAAAATGTTCCCGGATAATCAGGAAAACGGAGAACCTGAAAAACCATTTGCGCGGCTTCTGACGCAGGCAAACAACAACACGACAATATGGATAAACGACCTGTGTTTTTCAATAACCGTGAAAGAAATTGTTTTAAGTGAAACGGCCGAAAACAGCGTGCTTGTTATCGCCGTTGATATTACCGATCTGATGCGTGAAAAAGAAAACGCCCAGTCCGCGGCAAAAGCCAAGACCGATTTTCTCTCCCGCATGAGCCATGAAATGCGCACTCCGATGAACGCGATTATCGGCATGGCCAGGATCGCGGAAAACGCCGATAACGCATCCAAACTGAAACATTGCCTGGCAACCATCGGCAATTCATCCAGGCTGCTTTTGGGCATTATCAATGACGTACTGGATATGTCAAAAATCGAGGCCGGAAAATTCGAGCTGGAAAAAGCGCCGATGAATATTGAAAAAATGCTGATAAATATTTGCAATATTTTCAATGGAAGCATGGCGGACAAACATCAGCAATTCGATTTGATTAAGGGGGAAAACTTAGCCCTTTACTATACGGCGGATGAACTCAGGCTCTCGCAGGTAATCACCAATTTATTGTCAAACGCGGTAAAATTCACCCCTGAAAACGGGAAGATCGCCCTGACTGTCAACGAAATCGGCAGAAATATGGAAACGAGCACCCTGCGTTTTTCCATTTCCGATACGGGCATCGGCATGACGGGTGAACAGATCGGGCGCCTTTTTAATTCTTTTGAACAGGCGGACGGCAGCATAACGCGCAGATTCGGCGGTACGGGCCTCGGTCTGGCCATTTCAAAAACCATCGTGGAAAAAATGGACGGACGCCTCTGGGTGGAATCGGAATACGGATCGGGTTCAGAATTTATCTTTGAGATTCAATTGCAAATCGCGCCGGATCAGGACGCGGCGCAGGATGCCGCCGCCGCCGTGAAAATGCCGGAAATAATACCCGATTTATCCGGCGTAACCATGCTCCTTGCCGAAGATGTGGATATCAACCGCGAAATTTTTATCGAACTTTTGTCAAAGACGCGCATTTCCATAGATACCGCCGAAAACGGCTTAATAGCCGTTTCAAAATTCAGGGAAAATCCCGATAAATACGATCTGATTATGATGGATATCCAAATGCCCGAAATGGATGGCTATGAAGCCACCGGAACGATACGCGCCCTGGATATACCCAAAGCAAAATCAATCCCCATTATCGCGATGACGGCCAATGTCTTTAAGGAAGATATTGAACGCTGTCTTGCAAGCGGCATGAACGATCATTTGGCAAAACCGATTGATGAAGCGGCCGTAATGGAAAAGCTAATGATTTATACCTCGGCGGCGTCCTGATACCGCGAAAAGCGGGGGATTATCAGACACAATGCGTGGGTCGTTTTTATCAACCGTTCCAATAATAAAGCCAGGAACGCCATTTACTCCGAGTTTACTCGCAAGCTCAATATCTTTTTTTATTGCGTCTCTGTATTTCCCGGTATTCAGGCATTCTTCAAATTGCCCAATATTCAACGCCAATGACTTTGCGTATGAAGACAGATCCTTCAGCGCGTCCTGGCTTGCCATCATTTCTTCATGTATTTTCCAAAATTTTCCCTGGTCTTCCGCACATTGTTGTAAATTACATTTTGTTTTAATTTTCTGAATAGAAAATTAAAGTGTGGAGATCAGCTAATTCTCTCAAATCTTCTTGCGTCAACCAGCCAAAATCATAAGCTTCATGTAATTCATAAAATTTCCCTTCTTGCCAAACTATAATTTCGTTTGGGCCATTAAAAAGAAAATTTATATCGGCAACAACAATCGGTCTCATATTACCGGCATAACCAACGCCTTTAACGTCCATCGTTACCGGGATACTACCGTTGTAAGTACCGTAGTACACCTCAATCAAAACATCCTCAATAGTATTCCACGGACTATCACCATGAATATCCGTATGGTATTCTAAGTAATCCTGTCTTATCTGTCTTCCTAATTCCGTGTCATTAAAATCTACGCCTGAAGGGGGGATAACCGGCGTAGTTGGCTCATCTTTTGGCGATGTAGAAGATACATCTTTCCAATCGTTAGTAGTGCCAGATGATCCGCAGTTGCATAATGTTATCAGGCAAAATAACATCACAAAAACCAGCTTAACGTATGCTGGAATATTGAACAACAAAAAAGAACTTTTCGGCATAGTACACCTCTCTGTTATACTACAAAAAGTTTTGGAAGTTAGGGAAACGTTGTAATCGACCACGCCTAGAAGGCGTGGTCGATTACTCAGTATTTCCTTAGGGGCAATGGGCGGTCACTACCCCTAAATTCAATCTTCCATACGAAAATTATGTAGCACGATACGTTAACAGATGCGCATTTGTCAATATTTGCGCCGGCTTTTTTAGATGCAGCTTTGCCGTCCGTACCCGTATTTTCATCGAAGGGGTGCGCCAGACTGTACGCCAGAGTTATATCGCCCGCGTTAATGGCTACGGTAATCTCATGCAACCTGTGTTTATTACTTTTTCCTGAATTCGCCTTGATTTGCTCCTGAAATTTTTCGTTGTCGTCTTTTCGTTCCACTCCGTGATCCATACAAACCAGTTTCTTCCCATTCCGCTCCTGTTTTTCCAGCGGCGGATCCACCGCGCCGAGCATCTCGCTCAGTTTAATGATCGCAGCATCCTCAGGGTATTTTTGCCTCAACACCCCGATTAATTTGCTTACGGAGCTCTTGTCAAGTCCGTCCCGTCCTAATTCCGCAACTGAACCATTTGTTACGTCTTTTTTGAATTGATTCCCGGTATAGGACACCAGAACAGGTTTAAACCCGGATCTCGAAGTTAGAGCACTGCGCCTTGATCGAGCGTCGCTTTTGTCTCGGTCGCAAGCCTTGATTTCGGGGCTTGCGGCGGCCGCCTTTATTTACCGCCCGCCGGGGTTCCGTCGATCATGGCGCGCAAGCTTCCGGCTATGCGCAGGCCGGCGACCGTCGCCGTCACAATCGTCGCCGTCACCACAAAGGAAATTCCCGCCGCTACAGGCCATAGCGCGTTCGGGTGAATCAACTGCGCGGTTACGCCGACAATCGGGCCAAGCACCTGCCCGAGCCCGATAAGCGCCTCATGATAACCGCCGTGTTTAGTGCTACCTTTGCTGACAGCCATGCCGAAATAAAGGCTGGAAGCGTAAATCATTCCAAGAGACAGCCCAAGAAGAGTCTGCGCCAGCGCCATAAGCAGGAGGGCCGCGCCAAGCCCGATGCCAAATCCCGGTCCGGTTAATGATCCGGAAACGATGGTTCCCAAAAACCCCGCCAGCATTGTAACACCCGCGGCCAGAGTCAGTACGGGCCGGCGATGCCAGAACGTGGCGTTTCCGAGAACGATGAACGCCGCGGCGCGCGCCGCGAACCAGATGCTGCATTGCATCGTGGCAAGCGTCGGCGAAAGCCGCCCTATCGCGTCAAGCGTGGGAAGCGCCGGCGCGAGACTGAAAATAATCACATAGGTTGACGGCAGGGATATCCGCGAAAGCCACAGCGCCAGCCGGAACCGTCCGGCGTCTGATTCCGCGGATTCCCGGGCGGGGGATTCCGTTTTTCCGCCGCTTAAAACGGGGGCGGCGGTCTCCGCGGCGGCGAGCCTGGCGCGCAAAAATCGTCTCAATGTAATCATCGAGCCGGCCGCAAGCTGCACGGCGGCGACAATACCAAAGAACGCCCATGGCGGAAGATGCTGGATGACCGCGCCGCTTAAAGCCAGCGCAATCGCGCCGGAAACCGCCCATACGATGTTGTACCAGCCCAGGCGTCTGGAAAGCTGAGACTGATCGCCCGCGGCGGAAACAAGGCTTTCCAGAAGAGGCCACGACGCGCCAATCATGCCGGTTTCCACGGCGACGGTTACCGCCGTCGCGACAGCCCAGCCCGCGTTGGCGCAGAAACCCGCCGTTAGCGCCAAAAGCGACATAACGGCGTACAGCGCCTGCAGGGCGGCGATGCGTTTCCAGCGATCCGCCAGACGTTTCGCCGATAACGCGCCGCAGACATAAAGCGCTCCCTGCAAAACCGCCACGGCAAAATTTTCCCGCGCGGTCCACCCGAAACGGTGGGTCATATAGAAAAGCACGCCGACGGTGAGCAGCGTACCGGCGGCGGCATTGGCAGCCTCTGCGGCGAACAGCAAAAGCGGGCTGCGCCTGAGTGCGTCC
>Ga0082212_10012257_pt1 | contig 10803 bp, 9 predicted proteins | sample TergutNt197P3_FD_71548 | JGI IMG/M metagenome (GOLD analysis project Ga0082212, IMG submission 71548) | Neocapritermes taracua P3 segment gut microbial communities from Petit-Saut dam, French Guiana - Nt197 P3 | ecosystem: Host-associated > Arthropoda: Insects > Digestive system > Gut ...
CGCACAGGCTGGGACGGCGCCAGCGACCGGGCTGATTCACATTACTGCACATTTCGGCAATCACTATATCGCCAAACTTGCCCGATTTAATGTAATCGTATGCAGCATGGTAGTTAAGACCGCTACGCCGCTGCGAGCCTATCTGCACCACAATATTTCCGGCTTTGCAGGCTTTGAGCGTTTCGTTGACGTCGTCCATCGTTTCGCCGAGCGGTTTTTCGCAATAGGCGTCTTTCTTTGCTTTTGCCGCTTCCGTCAGGTGCATGGCGTGCTGAAAATCTGCCGTGCTGATGATGACGGCGTCAATCGTATTTTTTGCGTACAACTCTTCGTTGTTACGGTACGTTTCGATGTCCCATCCCGCTCTTTGCCTGATGAAGGCTTTGGCTTCGTCGCGACGACGATTCCAAATGTCTGAAACGGCGGTAAATTCGAAATTCAATTCCTTAGCGTAATTGATAAAACAAGGGGCAAGCGAACTTCTGAAACGATCTGAAAATCCGACAATAGCCACACGAACCTTGTCGTTGGCGCCCAACACCTGACCATAACTCTTGGCGCTCAAGCCTAAACCTGCGCCACCGATAGCCATTGCCGCCGACCCGGCTGACATTTTTTTAAGAAAATCTCTTCTGTTTTCCATGATTTGATTTTTGGTTGATGAATATGATGATAAATGTATTATGGAATTTTTCAGTTACAATTCCTTTATTTTGATGTTTTTATACGACACTTTATCGCCATGATCCTGAATCAGGATATGACCTTTGGCTATCTCTCCGTATCCCTTTTTGTCACGGAATTTCGATTTTTGTACCAGCGCTTTAAATTCATCGCTGCCCAGCACGTAAGTAAGCATCAGTTCTCCATTCAGCCAATGTTCTACATAACTGTCCTTACTGACAATCCGACCGGAATTCCACTCGCCTGTGGGATTTACTTTTTTCGTATCAGGCGCGTCTATCAATTCATACAATCCTGCTAACTTACAGCCCACAGTACCGTTATTTGTTTTAGAATCATCGATAACCTGATATTCAGGACCAAATCCATATCCACTGTTTGGAGCGCCTAACGATTCATTGACGAAATATTTGATACCGCTGTTAGCGCGGGGCGTCAGTTTAAAATCGAAAGTTAAATCGAAGTTACTGTACTCCCTGATTGTAATTAAATCGCCGCCATTTGCCGATTCTCCGCTCTTGTCCTTTTCCACTACCAGACAACCATTTTCCACGTACCATCCGCGCTCTGGAAGACTGTCGGTGTAAATACGCCGCCAGCCATTCATGGTTTCCCCATCGAAAAGAAGTTGCCATCCATCTTTTTTCTCCCTTTGGGTAAGTTGATTATCAATCGGGGCAGGATTACTGCAAGAGATAGCAAACAGGCAACAAACGGCGACTAATATTGAATACTTTAATAATATATTTCTCATTGTTTATTTTTTTTAAAGAAGTGTTCGCCGGCATGGCAAATACCGGCGAGCACGAAGATTCTCACACTGGATTACCTTGTTACACTTTGGGTTCCCAGCCTTTTTCATATTCCCGCCCCCAGAGTTGCTGCGCTGCCGGATTGTTGAGAATATGTCCGGTTTTCGGATCAATGGTAAGGATTTGCTTGGTACGCCATGCAATATTTCCCAGTTGTACCAGCAATGTACTCTTGTGACCGGTTTCGGCATCGCAGGTTGGTTTTTTCCCATCGCGGATACAATCGAGGAAGTTGGCAATGTGCATCTGGTCGAGGTTGCCTCCGGCGCTCACCGTATTGGTGGTGTCCGTGCTGTCGGTTGCATCCTTGCTGTCCTTGATCACCCTCCCCCTGTCGTCGTACACCGTATAGGAATTTCCGCCCGGGTTGATAATATTACCCTTTTCGCCGTAAAATACCACTCCGCGGTCGGCATTATTCACCTTGAAACCGCTTGCGCTGTAACCTTCCCATACAATCATTTTGTTTTCGGGAAATTCCATGGAGATGGACTGCGTGTCGGGTGTTTCCCAGTCATCCTTATAAGCGTAACGTCCGCCCTGCGACGATACCCTGACGGGAAATTCCACACCCAAGCCCCAACGCGCCACGTCAACTTCGTGCGTGCCGTTGTTGAGCGCTTCGCCGGTTCCCCAGTGCCACAGCCAGTGCCAGTTGTAGTGAATCAGACCGTCTTTGTAGGGGCGGCGCGGAGCAGGTCCTTGCCACAGTTCGTAATCTAACCACGATGGTACGGAAGCATCTTTAAAGATATTGGGTCCGCGTCTGCGGGCATACCATGTTTTTGCCATATATACATTACCGATGATGCCCGAACGTATATCGTTGACCATCTGAATCAAGCCGGTACCCGAACGGCGTTGAGCGCCCATTTGTACGATACGGTTGTATTTGGCGGCAGCCTTGATGAGCAGTTCGCCTTCGTTGGGGTTGTGGCAAAGCGGTTTTTCCACATACACATGCTTGCCCATGGCGCAACCGATGATGGCGGCAGGTGCATGCCAATGGTCGGGCATGGCAATCAAAAAAGCATCAACGCCCTTATCTTCCAAGGCCTTACGAAAATCTTTTTCGGCTTTGGGCTTTTGGGTTTGCACCTTGGCGACGTCTTCGACAGTTTTTGTCATGGCACGTTCGTCTACATCGCAGATGTACCCTATCTCACAGTCGGGCATCCGTGCAAATTTTTTCGCCATATCGTTACCGCGTCCATTGACGCCTGCTACGGCTATTACGATTTTTCTGCCGGGCTGCCCGTGGGCAAATACCGTCGGCATGGTCAGCCCTGAAAGTCCGATTCCGGCTGCGGCTAACCCTGAATTTTTGATAAAATCTCGTCTGATCATATACTATAAGAATTAAAAATTAAGAATTAAAAATTAAGAGTTTCCAGCCGCCTTTTCTCTGAGCGACTGTATAAATCCGTCCCAAAGTTCGTCTACGGTCATGCCGGTATATTCTTTGAACAGTTCAATGGAATATTTTCCGTTGCGGCAGGCTGCATTCAGCCTTTTGATGAATCCTGCATCGTGCGTGAGGACGATCCAGTTGAAAAAGGCTCCGGTGATCCGGTAACTGTCGGTATATTTCGCTCTGTCAGGATTAACGCGGCAGGTTCGCTCTCCGTTTCTTTCGTACACGAAAAATCTGAGGTAATCTGCGATACCTTCTGTTACCCAGCCATCTGTCCGATTGCCTCCTCTCCTGTATGCCTGAAGGATGTGAATCAGTTCATGTACCACTACGCCTACGTCATCGGGATTTTTACTGACTCTGTTGACCGATATGACGATTCGTCTTCCTGAGGCGTGTGCAACTCCATCCATGTGCCTGATAACAATCGTGATGGAATCGGCGGGCTGATAACCTTCGGAATCCAGTAACGCCACGAGGACAGGATATTGCTCTTTGGCGATAGCTGCAACCTTTTCCGCCCATTCCTCAGTTTCGGGAGCATCGGTGCAATCAATGGCGACCTTCAATGGCGGCAGAGGCTGTGCAACAAGATACGGGGCAAAAAACAATGAAACAGCAAAGAAAAGAATCCTCATCATTATTTCAGTTTTCTTATTTTCATGTTGCGAAACGATACCACATCGCCATGATCCTGCAACAGAATGGGCGTTCGAGCGGGCGTAGACCATTTTTCATCGTTTTTAAACTTGCTTTGGGCTTTCAGTGCATTGAAAGCAGGGGTACCACGCTCAAATTCAACGACTTTATTCCCGTTGAGCCAATGTTCCACATGGTTGCCCTTTGAAATAATCCGGGCATGGTTCCATTCGCCTACCGGTTTGTCCTTTTTACCCTTTTTAGGAATTGCTGGTGCAATTACATCATACAGACCGCCTTGCAGCCGTGTGCCGGGGTTTCCCAGTTTGGCGTCGGGATGATTTTCGTCGTCGAGGATTTGAAACTCGCAACCCAGATTGGTTCCGGGCAGAATGAAATACTTGACGCCGCTGTTGGCGCCTTTACTAATCTTAAATTCGAGCGACAATTCAAAATCCGAAAATTCTTCTTCGGTGATGACGTCGCCGCCTTTACCCGCCGGATCGATAGTCAATACTCCGTTTTCAATTACCCAGCCCTTTTCGGGGAAGGGTCTCCCTGCTCTAAAACTTTTCCATCCGGCGGATGTTTTTCCGTCAAAAAGGAGAACCCAGCCCTGCTTGATTTCCTTTTTGGACAGACTGGGAAGTTGCGCCTGCGCAGAACCCGCAAGCAGGCAAACGACAATACTTGCCGTTACAAAATTTTTCATGTTATTGATTTTCATGTTATTGATTTTTTGATATAATAATTATGATATTTAAAACTACGAAAATATTAAAAATTTTGATATGCGTATCATTATCTACAATAGAAAAATCCGCGAACATCTATGTTATTCGTGTCATCTGCGTTCCATGACTTTAGTTTATACGTTTTCCGGAATCACAAAAGGCGCCCGATAATTGTCTCTGAGGAACAGATTGGCAAATTCAGACTGTTCGCCGGTAAATCTCTCCGTTTGCGAATTAAAATTCAAAGCCGATCCCATATACATTTCTTCTTTTTCCGGATTCAGACCGTTGGCTTTGAGATGTTCTTCAAATCCAAGAAGCGCCTCGCTCAGGTGTTTGTAATTACCGGCAGTTTTTCGTATCTCTTCCAAACTGACGCATTTTCCTGTCTGGTAGGAAATATTCCCTTGATGGCTGATGATTGCCGACAAATGACCTTCCAGAATATCGGTTTTCAAATCTTCCCTTTTTCCGCTTTTCAATGCTTTAACAAAGTTGTACTGCGGTCCCACAGAAGGTTCGTTGAAACGTTTAACAAGAACGCCGTCGTTATCGTAAATGGAATTTCCAGCCAGATAACCTTTTTCGCAAAAAATATAAAAACTGCAATTCGCATCTCCGGTGTAAGGATGGTGAACTTTTTTTCCGGTTACCGTGTATCCTGTGAATCCATCCATATTATCCACACCTGTCCGTTCGCCCAAAGCGCGTGAATCGTATATCACCGGAATACCGTCATAGTCGTACCACGCAACCTGTGTATTGGGTACGTTCCCATCGTCGATATAACCGAACCGTCCGCCAAAACTGAATACCGTCTTCGGCAGGTCTGTTTTTCCAAAAGCCCACCGGCATATATCCATCTGATGCGGTCCGTTGTTGCCAAGTTCGGCATTTCCCGTGTGCCATTGCCAATGCCAGTCGTAATGCAGTTTTTGGCGCGGTAAAGGCATCATGGCAATCGGTCCTGAATGCAGGTCGTAATCGCAGGTTTTCGGAATTACTCCCGGTCCCATGATTTTTCCGATACTTTTGCGCCGTTTGTAATTCACAATACGCATATACTGTATCTTGCCCAGATTCTGATGCATGTAATCGATGGCGGCGGCAAGGCTGTTGTTGGATCGGCTGTCGAGGTCGGCTTGTACCAGCCGGTTGTATTTTCGGGCGGCTTCAACCATTTTTCTTCCTTCCCAGATGCTGTGCGATACGGGTTTTTCCACACAGACATGCTTCCCTGCCTGACAAGCCCAAACTGTGGCTAAGGCATGCCAGTAATTGGGCGTAATGATAGAAACAGCGTCGATGTCTTTGTTTTCGTAGAGTTTTCTTAAATCCTTATAACCCTCCGCTTTGATATTGTCTTTTGCCAGGGCTGCCAGTTCCCTGTCTAAGTAAGCGCTGTCGCAATCGCACAGCGCTGCAATTCTGACATCGCCGGTCTGGTTTTTGTAGGCGCTGATGTGCGTCCTGCCATGACCCCCAACTCCGATAACAGCAACATTGATACGGTCATTTGCCCCTTTGATGGGATATTGAGACGTACCGAAAGCATAATTTGAAAACATTAATCCTGCACTGCCTGCTAAAGTTGTTTTTAAAAAATCTCTTCTGTGAGTTTTCATAGAATCTATTTCAGTTTTCTGATTTTGATGTTTCGGAATGATGCCACGTTGCCATGCTCCTGCAACAGGATGGGTGATTGAACAGGAGTAGACCATTTTTCATTGTCTTTAAACTTGCTTTTGGCAACCATAGCCTTGAAAGCGTCGCTCCCACGCTCAAATTCCACTACTTTCTTTCCGTTGAGCCAGTGTTCTACATGTTTGCCTTTGGCGATTATGCGGGCGTGGTTCCATTCGCCGACAGGCTTGTTTTTCACGTTTTTCGGCGGAATTACATCGTACAGAGCGCCTTGCAGCTGAGTGCCATTAGCCCGCCGTTCGACGGGTATGCTTTCGTCGTCATATATCTGATATTCGCATCCAAGATTGCTCCCGGGCAGGATGAAATACTTGATACCGCTGTTGGCGCCTTTGGTAACGCGAAATTCCAACGAAAGTTCGAAATCCGAAAACTCTTCCGTAGTGATGATGTCGCCGGGTTTGCCCTCCGGATCGATAGTCAGCACACCGTTTTCAATGTCCCAGCCCTTTTCGGGGAATGGTCTGCCTGTTCTGTAACTTTTCCAGCCGGTGGACGTTTTTCCGTCAAAAAGGAGAACCCAGCCCTGCTTGATTTCCTTTTTGGTCAGGGTTGGAAGTTGCGCTTGGGTTAAATTTACAGGAAGAACGAGCGCAAGAAATAATACTAAAAACTTTTTCATGATGTATCAATTTATTTAAATAGCCCCCGAAGTTTTAACTCTCCGGAGGCTTATTGATTTCAAATAACGAAATTTATTGTTCAACATGATAATAAAGCCTGAAGTCAGAAACACAAGCCTTGTTATTATTTGTCATATTAAATTTCCAGCCTTGTACCTTTATATACCGGAATGTACATTCCCCAAGATCGGCAAGATGAGCCTGCCATTGACTCAAAGTAGGTTTCAGCGGAGGATTATATATTGTTGTTACCCATCCATTCGGAGTAGTAGGAACGCCATTTCTGTCAACGCCAAAATCAATCCGTTTAATGAACGTCCATTGGGTGTTAGGATCAAAATTAACAGCGCCGTCATAATGTGCGTTATGATCAGCTTTGTGCGGTCCCAGATAATTATCAGTTCCCCAAACATCTATACCGGAAAAATTCAATCCGCTTAGATTTGTTCCACTTTCTGCCTCATTTCTATGAACCCAGCACAGTCTGTTAAAAAGCGTTCTGTATGCCATATCTATGATAAACCCGGGTTCAATGCCCCCTCCGATATTGTTATTCTCTTTACCCTTTTTTGACATTCCCAGGTACGAAACCGTGCTTTCGTCAATGTGAGCATCTTCATACGGAACTCCGGGAACGCGGGTGCCATCCGTTGAAAGTTGACCGGCTAACGTAACGATTGTTTTCCAGTTTACTCTGTTAATGAACAATAAACCGTCTTCATCCACAGGCAAGGTGTTTGCGCTCTGTTCGTCGGTTTCAAATTCATCAGCCGATCCGAATGGAGTATACACCGAGTACCATGAAACGGGTTCGCCATGTTTGATACCGGGTAACAATGTAACAGGTTCGTTTCTGAGAACTTTCAATTCTGCCGGTACAGGATTTCCGGGATCCGTATAATCCATGTATTTAACTATGGAAAAAATCTGGGTCGGGTCAGACTCCGGTTGCCAGAAAACAGTAGCGCCTTCGGTCCATCCTACGCTTGAAACTCTGCGGTACAGGTTTTTCAAACCTCTTTTGTACTCCTCTACGCTATTCGTGGTGGTAGAGTATGTCCGTTTAAAGGTAACCGTATCAAGCACAAGAATTTCGCCTCTGAACGGCTGCACGCGAACACTGACATCAACTGTATAATCGGTATCTCCCTGCAGATTCATCATGTGAAAGTAAATATCCTCATCCGCAGGCACACTGCCCTTTCTCAGTTCGCCGTCCTTATCAAGATACTCGTATTCCATGCCGGTATATTTCATCAATGGACTGGAAATGTCCAGCCAGCTCAGCGTTGAGGAAAACGGCGAGGGGGAAATTTTGGGGTCGGGAATTCTGTCGTAAACATCCATATCGGTATCGACAAACGGCGTTTCGGCAACTTCCACGGGAATGGATTTGTTACCGTGCTCGTCCATGGTATATACGTAGAAACGATACATTCTCGACTGTGTGAGACCGTCGACGTTAACCCACGAACACACTGAATCCCATACACGGGGCTGTTCTTCGCCTACTACTTCCACGACGGTTTTTTTCGCCTTGCTCAATTTAAACTCACTGGACAGCAGCCTGCCCGCCTTGAACATTTCGAGTTCTATACGGTTATACCCGACTCTGGCAATCAATGTGTCGTATTTAGCAGGATACACATTTTCTTCGGTGGCGTATTCCTTGATATTGTCAAAAGAATTCTTACACGTAGCCAAACATGCCGCCGCCATAATAAAAAGCATTATTTTTTTCATGATGATTAATTTTTAACGGTTAAAAAATTCATTATACCTGTTTTTGTCATCTTTACTGCAATAAAAATTTCCGTACAGCGTTATTTCCGACAAACAGTTATTATTCGCTTTTTTATAATTATCTGCAAATGCCGATAATGACTGATAGCGGAACCAGCGGGCAGGCGGCGTGAATTTCGGATCATCGGGATACATGTATCCTTCATCGCCCCGTAAACCCCAGTCGGGATATTCAAAACTCGCTAACCCCCACGGAATAGGAATATAGATTTCTGAAGTATTCACCCAGGTACCTTTTACCGGTTCGCCGAAAATCATCCAGGTTTTACCGTCTGATACCGTTTCGTCTAAATACCACAGGCTGTAGTGCCCTACGTTTTCACCATCGCCATTGTCATAATAACGCCCGATCGGATTGCTTTGCGAGCCGCTATGACGCTGGTGGGTAATCACACGGCTCAACTCGTAATAATCGCCCAAATCGATGATCAGATTCCATTTGTTTCTATTGCTTCCTCTGACGCCGTCTTCCCCATATCCTCCGGCGTGCATATAATCATTCATATCGCCGAACTGGTCGATAAGACCGTTCATGACACGTTCGATCCTCCCGTTGGCGGCATTACCGAAAACCATACCAACCCAGTCAATCGAATCTTGCGCTAACGGTAATACCCATGTATCTTTTGGCAGTACTGCGTCTTTATACAATGTAAAGTCTTTAATATCAATTATGCCGGTGGAATTACCATAAGTGTCCTCAACATGTATTTTCATATTGAACGGTTCGTCGGGTCCAATATTCACTTCGCGGATAAACTGCCGGCTAACGGAATCTTTGGATGAAAACACAAATCTGACGTTCTTTTGAGGCATGGACGTTCTCGAGAAATCAATATCCACGCACACATTTACAGGAAATTCAAGCGGGTTTTTCCAGTCGATAAGAAAAGCGTTAAAGCCGGGACGAACTGTGATAAAATCTTTCACAGCCAGAATATTTGGTATCAGAGGCTTCACCTTAACCGGAACCCTGTCTGATTTCATACCCGACCGCGATTCGGAATACAAATGGAAGGTATATTCTATTGTATCGCCCATTCCGTACACATCAATCGAATCCTTATAGTAGGAAGCCGAAAATTTGAAAGTTTTGCCGTTGGCAGCCACATATTCTGCTATTACCTGCAACACCTTTTCATCATCCGGCGCAGTGAAGAACACGCGCGCACCCCCGTTCAGGGGTTTCACATCTTTCACCACAGGTTTACCCGGAACGGTTTTATCATCGGAACTGATGGCAAACCTTCCTTCTTCCTTGCAGGCTTCAAAAACAGACACTGCAAAGACTATCATCAGCATATATCTAAAAATCTTCATACAATTTTTAATTTTTGATTTTTGAATTATAAATTTTTGAATTATCTCCATCCCGGGTTCTGTATCAGTTTCCCCTGAATATTCAGTTCTTTAACATCTATGGGCCACAAACAGTCGGTAATGGAAAATTTACGAAGCTGTTTTAGCTGCAATTCATAAAAACTTTCATAGTCCATGCCCTCAGGATTCCAGCCATACACCGGCTGCGAAAATTCTTTCGGCGCTCTTTTGTGTCGAAGCATATCATAAAACCTGTGTCCTTCAAAGGCAAATTCATTGCCTCTTTCTTCGAGAATGATATCCCTCAGACCGTCTCTGTTTAAATGCTTATTGGGTGTACGCGACAGTTGCGATTCACCCCACGACCATTCTACAGGAGGTACCCCTGCTCTTGCCCGTACAAGGTTCAGCAACCGGTACACTTCACCTTCAGGATCAGGACCTTCATAATATTCGTTCAGCGCTTCGGCTTTCATCAGCAAAAGATCGGCATAACGGATGATAGGATACGGAAAGCGTTGCAGTCGCGTATGGTTTCCCGTATAGGATTCCGGATGTACGAGTTTCTGAACTCCTATTCCGGTTTCAAAATATCTGCCTGCTTCTCTGCTCATCTCCATCCCTCCATACGTGTTGTTATACATGATTAACGGACATCTCATGTAATGACTCCGCCAATAACCACCTGTAAAGCCCAGATTGGCATAAAAACGAAGTTCGCGATCGGCATGAATCAATGGTGTTTCATACCCGGGCTGTAATATCCCAGCCCATTGAACGTATTCGGGGTTAATGCTTTCAGGGTCATCAGGGTCTTCTCTTGGGGGTATTTCAAACGTGGCAAGCCTCGAATACATGTCGAATGAACGGTCCTCGGTAATGGGCAGACCGTTTTTGGTATAGTACCTTTCGAGCATGGCATACGTAGCACACAATGTTTGACGTCCATGTGAGTACTCGGTGGGATAAGCGCCGGGCGAAGAGACGAGCCAGTCTTGCCACATGCGTATCTGACTTTGTGAATGTATCATATTATCGCCTCCACCGGGTCCTTCGTTGTTGTTTAACTT
>Ga0082212_10012258_pt1 | contig 10802 bp, 14 predicted proteins | sample TergutNt197P3_FD_71548 | JGI IMG/M metagenome (GOLD analysis project Ga0082212, IMG submission 71548) | Neocapritermes taracua P3 segment gut microbial communities from Petit-Saut dam, French Guiana - Nt197 P3 | ecosystem: Host-associated > Arthropoda: Insects > Digestive system > Gut ...
TGCCCCTGTATAACCACTGCTTTGAACCCCGGAAGATGTGAAAGTGCCTTCCTCCGCAAGCGGTTCCCGCACCGGTCCATCGACCATCATAAATGGCGATGAGTTTGCGACAGAGTGAAACTCACCCTTAGAGGAGAGAAGCCGCTCTTGAATTTTTTTCAGCTTTTCCAGCTCGGTACTCAGGGCGATGATATAAACATTTTCCTTGCCCGCGATCGTCGCGGCCGAATCCCCGCTGCGAATCGTCGCGTTTAAAAGCATGGGGGACGGTACGCTCAAAAAAAGGATGCGGTAGGCGTGGGAGCTGTAATCCGCGGAAAGGCTATCAATGTCGAAACGGATGAGATGGTGGTTATTCCTTTTTATCCACCTACAAAAGCCTATATACCGCTATGCGCTTGACTTTTGGCATAAACACCCCCGGATGACTGCCAACGGTTTTCAAGCGTTTTTAGGCACTTTCTTTACCAAAACTTTACCACGGCCAACCGCCAAAAAGCCAATAAAATCGCCGCGCGCGGGAGGCATTTTGCTGGTTTTCTTAGCCACGGTTCCCCCTGATAACCCCCTGATGTGAGGAAATGTCAAAAAAGAAAGGATGAAATACGATGACCCCAAGGATGCGTACCCGAGATAACGCCATTGCACTACTGAGAGAGCTTGACCCAGGCACCGGCATGAGCCGCAACGCCATTGACCAGCTTATCCGAAAAGGCAAAGTACCTACCGTCAAGATAGGCAACAAAGTGCTACTGAACTTTGATACACTGCTTGATGTCGTGGCAAACGGTATTAATGACGATATCGAACCCGAACCATCCCCCGGCGGCATTCGCCGCATACCCGTGTAAGGCGGTGATGCTGAAAGTGTGATGACAAATGGCAAAACATGGCAACGTCTACTTTTTGCAGCTATCGCGGCTGATATTCAACGATGAACCGTACAAAAGCCTGTCCGTCAACGCGAAATGGCTGTATGTTGTACTGAAAGAGCTTGAGCAGCGGTATACAGGCACCAACCAGGACTATTTCTGGCGTATGAATAGAGATTTGGCGGAGGATACCGGCTTTTCGGAAAGAACGCTTGACAGAGCCAAGGCCGAACTATTGAAAACGGACTTGGTGAAGTCATGGCAAGCACATTTCATCCTTGACAAAGGCACATCGAAAGAAAGACTATCCACCAAGCATATTACATGCTATCGGGTGTTACGTAAGGAACTATAATAAACACGCGCGCGCGCGTACTGTTGTTGTTGTAGTTACTTACGTGATGTTAAGTTATACGGTATCCAATTCTTAGATACACATGAGTTCTTATATACGGGCGCAAATTTGGCGGTTTGCTACCGTGTAAATTTGGCGGTTTGCCCTAACCGTCAAAATTGCGGTTTGTTCTGATAGCAAAGCGTAAATTTGGCGGTTTGTATCATTGTTTATGTATATAGAAAGGAATTCGCTATGAACAAAAAGGTTATGGAAACGCAGCTTCAGGAAATTTCAGACCTGATTGCAGAAAAGCTAAAAGAAGCAGTCACGCAGATCAACCCGTGGGACAAGAACGCGACAAAAAGACTTGAGGCGGCGGCATATGCTATGCAAACGCTGGGAGAAGTAGGAGGGTGGTTTCCACATGACTAAGTATTGGGAAGACGAAACCCCGGTAACCATTACCACCGCAAAGAACGTTTTGCACTTTTACCCGGAGGCCATGCAGCTATCAGTCGCGCGTCCACCGTGGCAGGACAAAAACGGCGACGAAAAGCCGGGTAAAACGGTTGTGCTGAACGTCGCGGCTTTGCTTGATAGCGATATCGCCACCTTGCGGGAGGCGCGTGCGATATTCTACAAGATGTACACCGAAATTGACGAAAGGATGAGCCATGAATGATGCAAAAAAGGGACGCTGGCGGGAAGTTTATCAAAGGAACATCCGGCAACCCATCAGGCCGACCGGCGACGCCGGAGGATGTAAAAACCATGTTAAAATGCGCTACCGCGCCAGCCGTGCAGCTTCTCATTGACACGATGAACGACGTCAACACAAGGCCAGATTTACGCGTCCGGTGTGCGGAATTGGTGCTTGACCGGGTGCTGGGTAAGAGCGTGCAGCCGCTGGAGGCGGTTTTTTCAACGCCGTCATTGGATATGACCGAATTTACCGTTGATGAACTGAAAAAGCTGGCGGCGTTGGACGACGGAGGGAAAAATGAGCCAGAGAAACCAGAGAATAGCGCAAGCGGCGAGGAATGAACTTGCGCGGCGCAGCTTGCTTGACTTCGCCACGGCAACAGACCCGCGCTATTCCGCGTGTTGGTTCCATGAAATTCTATGCGAATACCTTGACCGCTTTGTAGCGAAGGGAATCAAGCGGTTGATGGTGTTCATGCCGCCGCGTCACGGGAAAAGCGAGCTTGTAAGCCGGAAGCTACCCGCCTACATATTTGGACGTGACCCGAACGCAAGCATTATTGCGGTATCCTATAGCGCGGACTTAGCGCAGCGCATGAACCGCGACGCGCAGCGGGTGATTGGCAGCGGAGCCTATGCGGAGGTGTTCCCCGGAACAACCCTGAGCGGCCAGAGTAACCAGCTTGTTTCCGGCGGTTCATATATCCGTAATAGTGACATATTCGAGATAGTAGGTCATCGTGGCGTGTATCGTTCGGCTGGCGTTGGCGGCGGTATTACCGGTATGGGCGGCGATTATATCATTATCGATGACCCGCAGAAAAACCGCGAGGATTCAGCAAGCCACGTGTTGCGTGATAAGCTATGGGAATGGTACACGTCCACCTTGTACACCAGACTTGAAAAGGACGGCGCAATACTGCTGACGATGACGCGCTGGCACATGGATGACCTGAGCGGGCGTCTTCTGAACCTGATGCAAAACGACCCGGATGCTGACCAGTGGACGGTGCTTAACTTTCCCGCTATAGCTGAGAGCGTGCGCCACCCGGATGACCCGCGCGCTGTAGGTGAAGCGTTATGGCCGGAAAGGTACACGGCGGAACATTTGGAAACCGTCAAGGCGTCGATTGGCTCATTTGATTGGAACTCATTGTACCAGCAGAGACCCGCGCCGATGGAAGGCGGTTTGTTTAACCGTGAACACTGGCAGCTATGGCGGGAACTGCCGCCTAAACTTACGGACTGGGTGCAATCGTGGGATTGCGCATTCAAGGCGACAAGCACAAGTGATTTTGTAGTGGGGCAAGTATGGGCGCGTGACGGCGCCAACTGCTATTTGATAGACCAGGTTCGCAAGCGCATGACGTTCACCGAAACCATGCAGGCAATCCGCGAACTATCGGAACTATATCCAACTACTCACAGGAAAATGATTGAGGATAAGGCAAACGGCAGCGCTGTTATTGACGCTCTAAGGCGCGAGATACCCGGCCTTATACCCGTAGAACCGCAAGGCGGTAAAGAATCGCGTGCGCAGTCTATCAGCGCCATGGTAGAGTCCGGCAACGTGTTCCTGCCGCATAAAGCGTCATGGCTGGGTGACTTTATCGAAGAATGCGCGGGTTTTCCGAACGCGTCGCACGACGATCAGGTGGACGCGATGTCACAGGCGCTTATTTACTACGGTCGAACGAGACGAACGCGGGAATATTTGGGATTAGAAGAACGCAAAGACCCAAGCGTAGGCCCCTATATTATTGTCCCATAATTGTGCAAGCGGCATGGTTATGGTATAATATAAAAAGTCCACCCGGACGTTAAACGGAGGTATTCATGGATGATATTATCACAACCGGCGAAGCCGGGAACCCCACAGCCCAGGAGGGCGCAAAGAACTTTTCGCAGGACGAAGTAAACCGCATTGTTTCTGAGCGGCTCATGAAAGAACGTGTAAAAATTGAGGCCGACCTTGCGAAAAGGGAGACTGACCTTACAAAAAGGGAATATACTTACGCCGCACGCGGCGTATTGGAAAAACTATACTATGGACACGATAAAGAGAATCCAACAGCTATACTTGATGTATTGAACGTGACGGATGTGGCTGGACTTGAACGCGCTCTTGCTATTATCGACAAGGCCGCAGGCCGAAAAAAGGTGGGCGCGCCTGTATGGACGCCACCGGGTGGCAAGGAACCCAGTGCGAATTCACAACTGCGCGACGCCTTTGGACTATCGAAACAGGCCACTACAGGAAAGCCAGACGGGCCGGTGTGGTGACCGAGTGTTACATTTTGACCGAAAGGATGATATTATATGGCAATAGAACTTGCAACCAGATATGTGCCGTTCGTGGATGAGATATTCACGACCGAATCAAAGAAAGCCAATGTCACCAACCAGGATTTTACATGGCAAAACGCGGAAACTATCCGGGTATACAGGATTACCACCGCGCCGATGAACGACTATGGCAGGACAGGCCCGCAGTCCGGCGTGTGGAGCCGCTACGGGCCGGTTGAGAGCCTTGACGCCACCACCCAGGCTATGACCCTGCGCAAAGACCGCAGTTTCACCTTCGCGATTGACCGTTTGGACAATGACGAAACCGTCGCCCAGCTTGCGGCGGCATCGGCGCTGGCGCGGCAGTTGCGTGAGGTTGTTGTACCGGAGATTGACACATGGGTATTTCAGCAGATGTGCGAAAATGCCGGACTGGTGGCGAACCCGGCGGAACTCACCGCGGCGAACATCTACACGAAAATTATTGAGGCGACAAACGCGGCGGACAACGCCGAAGTGCCGGAGATTAACCGCGTGTTGATGATTACGCCGGATGTGTACCTGCTCATGAAGCAAAGCACTGCTATCATGATGGAAACGAATATCGCGAACGACCTGCGCCTGCGTGGAGTCATTGCCATGCTGGATGGTATGCCGATACTGAGGGTACCCGCTGACCGCTTGCCGGATGATTTCGGATTCATGATTGCGCACCCGGTGGCGACCGTCGCGCCCGTCAAGCTGGAAAGCTACAAGATTCACCAAGACCCGCCTGGTATTTCCGGTTCGCTTGTGGAAGGCCGGGTAAACTATGACGCGTTTGTCCTGGATAACAAGGCAAAGGCTATCGTGTATCAGGCGACGGGGCCAGTGGAACCGTAAGCGGATAGACAACACCGAAACGCCCGTACAGGCTTTTTTACAGCTTGTACGGGCGTCCCTAGATGGCTAATCTATATTGAATCACTTGCATTATACACTGTACGCAGAAAATATGCAAGCACCAATTGACAAACCGCATTATCTACCGTAGACTTACACCGTGGGGCTGGGCCCCATGGGGCGTTGTCAATCTACGGTAGGCGGTTAGCCACCCCGAAAGGGGGTGGTATAAATCTTGAGCATATACGAAACGTTGACGTTGATGATCGCTTTCGCGATTCTGATAGTCTCGATTCTGAAGGCAAAAAGAAAATAACCGCCCTCCGGCCAAGGTAAGCGGTTATTTTCCGTTCAACTGAAGGCTAGCCGTCTATCGGCATCGCCCCTCTCTTGCATTATAACATGTTACCACCTTATTGCAAGCCTGGGAGGGCTTTTTCTTTTGGAAAGTGGTTGACTTTCATCCGTATATAATATATAATATCCGTATAAAAGTCATGGGGAGGTGGAAGATGTCACCAAGGACGGGCCGTCCGACAGATGACCGCAAGGGTATTAGGTTCGAGTTGCTGCTATCTGAAACGGACATGGAAAAGCTGGAGTATTGCGCTAAGGCGAATGGGCTTACCAAGGCGCAGGTTATCCGGCACAGTATCGACATGGTATACACGTTAACGAAGAAGGAAGCCCAAAACAAGTAGAACACCCGCTTTCCCCTTCCACAGTTGAGCGAGTGTTCACCACCAACCTTCAGGAGGCCGGTAAATTTATTTTATCACGCCTTCTGTAGGAAAACAACCTGACAGGAGGATTTTTCATGCCCAAAATTGAGGAGGCAAACCATATGCCAGATTACACCCTCACCCCCACAGACAACCCCATGCGCAACGCATCCGGCTGCAAGGATATGACGGCATATCTTGCGATACGCAATGCAAACCGGAATGAAACACCCACAATAAACAACGATAGCGGAGGAAAACCCATGCCCAAAAGAGCGTTGGCGTTATTGCGCACCGAGTGCGCCAATTACTATGACGGTGAATGCGTTATGCTTGATACCAAATGCCCACAATGTCATAGTGATAGTTTGATATGCAGCTGGTTCCGTGACGCCGTGCTACCATTGGACAAGGCGCTGCACGCGGAACTCACCGGCATCGGAAACGTACAGAAATGCGAATCATGCCAGCGTCCTTTCAAGCCCATATCGAACCGGGCGAAATATTGCGAAGAGTGCGCCGTGAGAGAACGGAAAAGGAGAGAGGCAACACGGCAGCGGGAACGGTATGCCAAAATACACGGGTAGTTTCTACGCATTTAGGCATTGAAAAACCCTTATAAATCAAGGCTTTCGGGAACCCAAAAACGGAAGGCAAGGTGTTTGTACCTAAAACCCAAAAAACGCGTCCTAAATGCGTAGAAAAATAATAGGAGGCTATCCCATGGACGTAACGCACAAACGCGATATCGAAGAAGTGGTATGTCACCTTATGAACACGGCGGCGATTGCGGAAGCTCTGACAGACAAGTACCTGTGTTGGAATCGTGAAACCGTAAAGGCCGAAGCCGAAACAATCACTTTCGGCGACCGACCCATTATCTATAACGTATTGACGTTCTACGGCGTCGTTTGTTCCTTGGCTGATGTCATATGGGAGCGGGTAACATGCGCAAAGGAATGGCTTGACGAAATTGTGATAGAAAACATGCATGAAGGGAAGGGCGGCGAATAGCCGCCCCTACCCCACCAGAAAGGTGATACTATGGCAAGCATAAAGAAAAGGACGAACAAGGCCGGGGAGGCGTCGTATCTTATTAGCGCATTCTTGTATGAGGATGCGAACGGGAAGCAAGTAACCAAAAGCATGACATGGAAACCCCCCGCAGGCATGAAGCCCACCGCAGCGGACAAGCAAGCCGAGAAGGAAGCCGTCCTATTTGAGGAAAAGGTGAAGAACGGTGTTATCACCGTTGACGGCAATATGAAATTTGCCGACTATGCGGCCAGGTGGATGGAGAACGCCGAAATCAAACCTACTACGCGCGAAAGGTTGATAGATTGTCTGGCGCATATCAATGCGGCGATCGGCCATATTCCGCTTGATAAGTTGCGCCCGGAGCATTTGCAGCGGTTCTATAAGAATTTACGCGAAGATGGAGTCAAGCATTCCCGCTGTTATGCCGCTTTGCCAACGCTAAAGCAAAGAATGAAGGATGCCGGGATCATACAAAAGACATTAGCTGATGCGTCGGGAATTACAAGAATCACGATGCGAAAGGCCATGAACGGCGAAAGGGTATCGCTTGACGTAGCAAGAGCGACGGCGGAAGCGCTTTCCGCGATGGGAGTCAATACAAATGAATTGGTTGTTTACGATTATGACTCGGCGAAGTTTTCACCGCTTACAATTCGAAGCTACCACGGAACCATAAAGGCAATACTGAACAACGCTAAAAAAATGCGCGTCATTTCGGATAACGTCACGGAGTATATGGACGCGCCTAAAGCTGAATACCCGGAAGCACGTTACATGGATGACGTACAGGCGCGGGAGTATCTTGTCATGCTGCTGAATGAGCCGGATATCCGCATAAGGACGGCGCTCATAATACTATTGTTCACAGGCTTGCGGCGTGCTGAACTTTGCGGCCTTGAGTGGCGCGACATAGACTTTGTGGAAGGTAAGATACACGTTCGCCGCACTTCAAATTATGCGCCAAAAATCGGGATATACGAATCAACGCCGAAAACTAAAGGAAGCGTCCGCAGCATATCGGTGAAGCCATACCTGCTTGATATCTTATGGCAGTACCAGGAATGGCAGAAAGAACGCGCGTTTGACTTAGGTGACGCGTGGATGAATGAGAAAGACAGGCTATTCACAACAAATGATGGAAGCCTGATAATGCCGTCAAGAATTCAGTATTGGGCGCAATGTTTTCATAAGAAAAGCGGCTTTCCATATATCAACCCGCATGCCTTGAGGCACACGGCACTATCCTTGCTGGTTGCATCCGGTGTGGATATCCGAACCGTACAATCTATCAGCGGCCATTCTAACGCCGCAACGTTGTTAAATATCTATAGCCACGCCATACAGAGCGCACAGGATAAGGCGATAGTAGCGCTTAACAACGTACTGCTACCACCGCCACAGGCCGCGCTACCGGCGGCACCCGGTGACGGGATAGAGTAACGAACCGCGATGCCATGACGGCCTTGTGCGACACCCGCGCAAGGCTACTTTTTTGCTTTCTTGGACAAAACTTGGACAAATCCCACGCATAAGCCTATTGAAAGTACCGCCATGCCTTGTATTTCCTAGCATTTCCGAATGGACAATATTATCCAAAAGCTATCGACTTGTTTCTCAATACAGTAAATCACGCGTCCGTCAAAAAGAAAGACGGAAAAATCACAAATTGGGATGACATCGCAAAGCCGATCAAAGAGCAATACGCTGAGTTTTTCGGTGAAGTCAAAAAAGAGGCCGCGCCGGTATGGACGCCGCCGGGTAAACAGCCGGATGCGCCAAAGGTTAACCTTACGGCGGCGCTATTCGGCACTAAACAAGAATGATAAGGAGTTATATATATGGCTAGTTTATTCGAATCTGATCCGCGCTGGGGCGCGCTTATCCCGCCTGAGGTTCAGACGGCTATTATTGAAGCAGCTATTCAGGGGTCCGATGTGTTGCGCAGGTTCCGGCGTTTGCCGAACATGACGGGCCGCCAGACCATCTTTAACGTGCGCTCTGGTTTGCCGACTGCCGGTGCTGTACGGCCTATCAGTGACGCTACAAACAACAAGAAGCCGGTGACAACGCAGAAATTTGACCCGCGCAACATGTACGCAGGAGAGTTTGCGGCAATCAAACTGTTTAACGACGCTGACCTTGCGGACGCGCTGTCTAACGGTAACGACATTATCCGCGAGGATATCCCGATTCTGTCCGCACAGTTTGGCGCAGCGATTGACCGTGCTGTTATCTGGGGCGATCCGGCATTTACTCCGTCCGAGTGGTCGAGTGTACCGTCGCTTTGGGAGCGTGCTGACGCGTCTGGAAACATCGTTGAGCAGACAAGCGCAGCGGCTACCTATCAAGAGATTTTTGGCACTGACGGCGTACGCGACAAGATCATTATGACTGGCTATATGCCTAATGGCGTTCTGTCCGCTGTCAATATGATGGGTATGCTTGACGGTATCACGGATAGCTCTGGACGGCCTATCTTTGTGGAGACGCTGCAAGGCACTTATCCGTACGCACTGCGTGGGTTCCCGCTTGACTTCTCACGCAACGGCTCTTGGGATATCGACAAGGCATACCTGCTCATGGCTGACTTTGACCGCCTTGTGTACAGTATTCGCGAAGACATAACGTGGCGTATTACGCGGGACGGCACTATTGAGGATGGAGCGGGCGTATCTCATAATCTGGCTCAGGAGAACATGACGGCCTTGATAATGCATATGCGGCTTGGCTGGCAGGTGCTTGATCCCGTGACACAGATGAGCAACAATCCCGTACCGTTCGCATTCTATGGGCCTGAGGTTGTACCTGGGCCGTAAGAGGTGACTTATGTTTAAGGCACTTATCAAATTTAGGGACACTGACGGGTACGTCTACGCCATTGGCGAGGCGTACCCTCACGGGTATGCGTCATGTGAACGCATTAAGCAACTAAGGACGGATGACAACCGCCTTGGGAGGCCCGTAATTGAGCTTGTAGACGTCGATGACGTTGACTGTGAGCATTCAACTACCGTTGACGCAAATACAGTAGAATCGCCTCCTACGGCATTTGACGGCATGACAAAGGCGCAACTGCTTGAATACGCGCAGGACAACGGAATACAGGCGAAGCAATCCATGAGCAAGGCGGAGATTTTGGAAGCGGTAAGGGGTGTGCAAGATGGATAAGCAGTCTCCATTCCTTGGCGTATACCAGACAAGCGAAGGTGAGTTGAAGGACTTGTTGACTGGTGAAACAGTGGAGGCGAGAGATATTAAGCCAAAGATGACACCATTCAACGGCGTATTTGTAGACTTGAACGGCGACAAGCATGATCTTGCTGATATTGCAGGCGGTGGAGGCGGAGGCGGTGAAAACACGCTTGTATGGCGTCCTAACGTCAACGTGACGGATGATGAGGCTATCCTATCATGGTCAAGGTCAAATGCTCCCGCTGCGCCTGATCCTGTGAATATCAAGGGGCCTCCTGGAAATCCAATCGTGGATGAGCATTTCATCCTTGATAATCTGACAATCAGTTCGCAGGATAGGTTCTTGATAAAGGAATTTGTCAGCGGCAGCGACACGATCCGCCACGTCCGTATACAAACCGGTACGCGCAGGGTGCAATATTCCGACGATGACGGCGCTCACTGGACGGACTGCACGTTTGATACCGTTATGCCAAATGCTATTGGCATGGCATACGGGAACGAAGTCGCGATCATCGTTGATGGAAGCAACAAATACTATCGAACAGAAGATGGCGTAAACTTTACGACGCTGCAATTCCCGGATTATGAATTAGCGCCTATAAATGTGGTGTCAATCACATTCGGGGTTGGACAGTTCCGGACGGTTTCCGGGCCGGAGAATCTTGCGGGGTGTTGGTCTGACGATCTGGGGCTGACGTTCTACCCGGTGGAAGGCGACAAGTTTGTTTCTGACGTAACGATTTTTAGCAACGGCATGTTCTGGCAGTT
>Ga0082212_10012259_pt1 | contig 10802 bp, 9 predicted proteins | sample TergutNt197P3_FD_71548 | JGI IMG/M metagenome (GOLD analysis project Ga0082212, IMG submission 71548) | Neocapritermes taracua P3 segment gut microbial communities from Petit-Saut dam, French Guiana - Nt197 P3 | ecosystem: Host-associated > Arthropoda: Insects > Digestive system > Gut ...
TTATTATTTTTTATTCGCTTTGTTCAGGCGGCCTGCCGCCGCCGTAATACAATAAAAGCAGGCCGATACGGGACGTTGTGGCGGTTTTTTCATAGAGGCTGCTGAAATAGCGGTACAAAACGCGCTCCGAGATATTTATCTCGGCGGCGAGTTCTTTGACCCCTTTATCGCTTACCAGTATCTTTTCCATAACGTCGGTTTCGCGGGGCGTGAATTGATACTTCGCCGCAAAATCTCCCAGGGTTTGTTTTTTGTCTCCGCCCTCCGGCTTGACCGGCTTCGCTGGTATCAAGTCGCCTTTCTGCCAAAACAGGACGAGAATCACGGTAAACACCAGGACGTTGGCGATGACGGCGGTTTTATTGTCGGCCGCGGCGAAGAACAACTCCGAAGGCGCGGCGGTCAGCCCGATCAGAAACGAACGGGACACACGCCCCATGCCCGCCCACAGCGCCGGGTCCGCGGATCTGGGCGCCAGGTCGAGAAAGCTGACCGTGAAGTAAACCACGTAAAAACCGGCGCTGAAATAGTAAAAGGCCATGCATATCGTGGGAGCCGAGTACAAAAACACTATTCCCAGAGTCGAAATCAGCGAACTGCAGAGTGCGGAGAGCGGCATGTAGGCGCGCTTGCGGACGTCGTAGAGCACTCCCGCGCACAGCTCTCCCACGCCTAACAAGAGGCGCGGCCATCCGGCGATGTCCAGCAGGCCCGAAGCGTGAAAGCTGGTGAGCACGCCGTCAAATATTCCAGCCAGCACGGACATGAACGCGACAACAGCCACCGTAATCCACAGGTCTCCTTGCGCGGCGGAGGGGACGCGCTCGTAAGGCAGGGGATTTTCAAACAGCCAATCGCGGGGCGGCCGCAGCACGACCGCGAAAAGAAGAGCCATTCCCGCCGCGGCGCATAATAAAAGCGCACCCTCCGTCACAGCGTAATACTGAACCACAAATTGCAGGCTCACCGCCAAAAAATAAGATATGCCCACGACCCGCCCGGTGTATTCGCTGCCTTGCAGGGCAACCGCGGCGTGATAGTGAACGAAGCCGCCGATATACCCCATCGAGAACGTGCAGACGCACGTCAGCGCCATAAACAACGCAGGGGGCGCCAAAAACAATATCGCGGACATGGAGCCGACGTACAAAACGCCGCCCGCCGCCAGCGCGGCGCGTCTCGCCGCTTCGCCGGCGAACAGGCGGCGGGAGAGAGCGAATGCAAGATATCCGAGCCCCGTAAAGATGATGCCGATCGAGTAATTGGCCACGACGGACGCGCTGCCCAGCACCACAGCCGCCCGGTCGTTGATCATCAACTCGCTCAGAAGAAACACAAAAAAGTACGCGGACAAAACGCCGATGAGAAAAATTTTCCCCGAACGCCGGATTTTGCTCACGACAAAACCTCCTCTGCCTCAATACATTTTACTTCACATTTACGCCGGTGGGGAAAAGTGGCGGAAAACTGACCCATCATTTGTGGACGGTTGGCGGAAAACTGACCTGCAAAAATTTCCGTTTTTGTATTTTCATAACTTATTGGAATTCCTGAAAGAGGACGAGGAAACATTGGTTCTCACGCGCAGATGGCTTGAAATTTTATTTTCGGTGAGCGAGCGATAAACAAGTCCGAAAATTTTTTGATCGGAGCGAACGTTATGGCAGCCAATACGGCGAACAACATGACAAACTACAAGAACCTCGAATTCAAATTGTTTGACTGCGCGTCGCAGCTAAAGGACATATACGCCGACAAAGGTCTGGCGGACGAATGGGGCGCGGAACTTGACGACGTTTTGGACCGTATACGGACGCGGCGTTTTTCCATCGCCGTCATGGGCGAGTTCAAACGCGGCAAGAGCACTTTCATCAACGCGCTGCTGGGCGCGCGCGTGCTCCCCGCCGATGTGACGCCGACGACCGCGACGTTGAACAGGATAACTTACGGAGACGCCCCGCGTGTCACTATACGTAACAAAGACGGCGCCGAGTACGAAATAAAACTTGACGAGATAGCGGACTACGTCACGAAATTGACGGAAGATGGCGAACGGCGCGCAGCTCAGATAGAGGAGGCCGTCGTCGCATACCCCACGGTAATATGCCAGAACCACATTGACATTCTTGACACGCCTGGGCTGAACGATGACGAGGCGATGACCGCGCTGAGTCTTGACGCCGCGTCGAAAGTCGACGCCGTGATACTCGTCATCTCCGCTCTGTCACCTTTTTCGGAACTTGAAGCGAAGTTCGCCGCGCGGCTCCTGACGCTCGCCAACATTCAGAATCTCTTTTTCGTAGCGAGTTTCATCGACAAGATAGACGAGGACGAGCGCGCGCAATTTCTTGAGAGCCTGAAAGAGCGCATCAGGACAAGCATAAAATCCGAACTGGCCTCGTCGGGAGCGGGATCTGAGATTTCGGAGAAGGCCGAACGGATTCTCCGCGGCATGAAACTGCTCGAAGTGTCTTCGACCGACGCGCTGAACGGAATAATCTCCGGCGACAACGCAAAGCTCAAATCCAGCCGCCTGGAAGTCCTCAAAGGCGAACTGTTCCAGTTTCTGACGTCGACTCAGGGCGCGGCGCTGATACGCAGGTCGCGCGAGGCGATTCTCCGCCACTGTGAAAACCTCCGAAAGATAAACAAAGAAGCGGCCGATTGTATCGGCGCTCGTTCGTCACGTCTCGCCACCAAGCCTAAACGCCTCGCGGAATATAAGGAAAACGGGCAATCGAGCTTGGAAAAGCGGCTTGCCGTCGTTCGCGAGGTAACGATCGAAACCGCGCTGCGAATAAACAAAGAAAAGAACGCGGCGGCAAGAGAAATAATGGACCTGCTGAAAACCAACCCAAACGCGGCCATGCCCATAGCGCGACTCGTAGCGGAGACAAACGCTCGCTTGAAAAGCCGGCTCCATGGCGAACTTCTTGAAAGCCTGAGAAACGCCGCGGCGAATTGCCTTGAAAGTTTCAACTCGAACGAGAGGGCCGTCGTCAGCGAAGCGCGCGCGGAGCTTGCGACGATTACAGGCGGCGCGGCTAGTGGCCTCCCCATATTCGACGAGGGTTTCAACGTACTTCTCATTGCCCGCGAACCGGCGTTTTTCTGGAGCGCCCGAACCGCAGCCGAGATAGCCGAAGCGCCGTCAGCCGATCGTCCCGCGCTTGCGCTCCGCTCAACCGACGAAGCTTTCAGCGCTTATTTGACCGGATGGACGGAGTTCGTCAACGAACTGTGCGACGGTATAGCGTCGTACGCGCGAATCGAGGCCGAACATTTCGTCCCGTCACTGATAGTGTCGGACCGCGAAACGAACGCGGCGAGCGCGGCGAAAAACGCGCTTGCCCTTAAAACTATCGATAAGGAGGACCGCAAGCTCGACGAAATATTCGCGTCTGTAAACGAGATTCCTGAACAGCTATAAGGAGGCGGAAATTAATGAACGACGATAACCTGAACAATTTCAGCAGTTACAGAAAACTGGTGATCGAGGTCTGCGCGGACTTGAGCAAGCTCGAAGGCTACTGCGGAGAACTGGGGCTCGCGAGTAATCTCGAAATGATACGAGAGGTAAAGGACCGTGTTTCGAACCAGAGCTTCAGCATCGCCATAGTCGGCGAGTTCAAACGCGGGAAAAGCACTCTCATAAACGCTCTTATGGGGCAGGAAATCCTTCCGACGGACATACTCCCATGCTCCGCGACGCTGAACCGCATCACTTACGCCGTCACACCCTCCGTGAAGGTCAGGTTCAGGGACGGGAACGAAGAAGCCGTGGCGATAGACCGCCTCGCCGAATACGTGACCAAGCTTACTGGTGAAGCGGAGCAGATGGCGGCAAACGTATCGGAGGCGACGGTGTTCTATCCGGTCAACTACTGCATGAACAACGTGGACATCATCGACACGCCCGGCCTCAACGACGACAAAAACATGACCGATGTCACGCTCTCCGTCCTCCCGAAGACCGATGCGGCGATAATGACGATTATGGCCACCTCTCCGTTCTCCGATTACGAGCGCGATTTCCTGGAAAATAAATTACTCACGAGCGACATGGGACGAGTGCTGTTCGTGGTGACGCGCATCGACAGCTACGACGACGAAGACGACGTGAAGCGCGTTCTCGACTCGATAACGTCCCGAATCGAGAAGTACATTATGGACAAGGCTGAAAAAACTTACGGCGCGGATTCGCCGGAGTTCGCCAACTTCAAACGCAAGATAGGCAAGCCCCGTGTGTTCGGAATCTCGGCGAAGCAGGCTGTCAAGGGCAAGCTCTCCGGTAACGCCGAGCTATTGGAAAAGAGCCGCTTCCCGGCGTTCGAGCGTGAACTTGAACGCTTCCTCACCGAGGAACGCGGCGCCGTTTTAATTCAGGTTCCGCTGAACCGGATCACGGCGTGCGCGTCCGAAATACTAAAGACTATTCAGATGAGGGAAAATGCCCTCGGCATGAAGAAAGAGGAATTCGAGGCGAGCTTGCAGAAAGCCCGTGCGGAATTTGAGGAGATACGCGCGAAGAAGACCGACGAGATAGACCGCCTCGCTGAAGCGGCGGAGGAGACGTTCCGTGCCTTATCTCCTATGCTCGGCAACTTCTGGACGGAACTTCAGGCGGCCGCCGACGCGGTGGTTTACGCCGCCCCGGTAACTCCCGAGGACGTGAAGTCCGACAGGATAGAGGCGACGCAGCAGCGCGTCGCGGGCGTCGTGTCGTCCGCAGTCGCAAAGCGCGCGCAGGAATTGACAGAGCGCATACAAGTCGAGATAGAGCGTAAAATCGACGCCGACCTCAGTAAGTCGCAGGAGTTCGGCGCGTACCTGCAAAACGCCGTCGGCGGCATACATGCAGCTTTTGCCCCGGCGGACGGCATCGACTCGAAGGACGCCGTCATAGGCGCGGCGATTACCGCGTTCGGCGGCTATGGAGTCGGCGGTATTTACATGGGGTGGAAGCAGGGAGGAATAAAAGGCGCGGCTGTCGGCGGCGTGGCGGGGTTCGCCGGCATGGTGGGCGGCGCGATGACCGCGAGCGCGGTGATGGGGATGCTGGGGATTGCCCTCGCGGGGCCGGCGATTTTGGTCGCGTGCGTCGCCGGCATAGTGGCGTCGACATTTTCAAGCAAATTCGTGCTTGGCAAATTGTTTACTTCCGACCACACGCAGAAGTTCCGGGAGTCGTTCGCCGACGCTGTGAACGCGCAGATAGCGGCGATGAAAGGGAGCGGCGATTTCGAAAGACAAGTCAAAGAACAGGTTTGGAACGCGTACAACGGCATGAAGGACAGCGTCGAGCGCGAGACGGAAGGGGTGCTCCGCGACACGGAAACGACTCTCGCGTCGCTGAACGAGCAGTTCGCCACACAGAATGTGACGACGGAGCACGAAAAAGAGCTGCTCAGGGAAATTGCGGAAGGCTGCGCGGCGATACTCGCGAACGCTGAAAAGCTGAACAAACAGCTCCTGCCTTTGGCATAGAATAAGGAGGTCACGGCATGGAAGCGACGGCAACGTTTAGCAACCCGACCGACTCGGTCGACATAAGTTTCGCCTCTTATCTCGCCGCGCGCGAGAAAGCGAGCAGAGAGCATACGATAGGCGGGGTTCCCGACTACGCGTTCGACCTCGACATTGAAATGCGCCGCCGGATAAACGCTATACCGGGCATAGCGGGATTTTTCAAAGCGATTACCGAGAACTACATTCCTTTTCAACGGCAGCAACTCAACATGCAGGCCGTGCTCTGCGGACCGAACCAGTACCCCGAAATCTATGAGATGGGCGCCGACTGTGCCCGGACACTCGGCGTCGGGATACCGCAAATTTTCATCAAGTACGACGTGGTGATGAACGCTTTCGCATTGGCAGTCGAAAACACCGAGCCGATAATTGTTCTCAATTCCCCTATCGTAGAACGCATGTCGCCCGGAGAACTTAAGACCATAATCGGTCACGAATGCGGACACCTCCACAACCTGCATGGCGTGTACAACGTGGCGTCCAACGTAATTTTGGAGGCGGTGTCGGGGGGCGCCAAAGCGATCCCAGGGCTTTCGCTGATCGTCGGTTTTCTCACAATGGGAGTCCAGTTGATGTTCAAGGACTGGTCGAGGTGCGCCGAAATCACCTGCGACCGCGCCGGGCTGATATGTTGCGGCGACGTGAAAGACGCGGTGATGGTCAACGCTAAATTAGCGATGGGCGGAGTGGACGCCCTGAAAAACATCAACATAGACGAATACCTCAAGCAGATAGATACCACACAGTCAACAGTGGGGCGCTTAATGGAGATTGAAGCGACTCACCCGCTCGCCCACAAACGCATTCTTGCGACTAAGCTCTTCTCACGGAGCGACCTCTACTGTCAATGGCGCCCCGACCAAAAGACGCCTGACACGCAGACCCTGCCTAAAACCGAGGTCGACAGGCGGTGCCGCGAGTTCATATCGGTGTTCAAAAAAGCGAAAAAGCAGAAGGGGGCGTAGGCAAAATGAGCGAAACAAACGACGAGAGATTCTATGAGGAACGGCTTGTCGCCGACTACGAATCGTCACGCGCGGCGCTCGACGCGGCGCTCGACGAACTCGACGCCGTACGTATAGACTCGCGCGCCCGCGAGGTGATGGGCACGGACTTCTGCGAATGGCTCCGCAGGTCGTGCGCTGAAATCAAACGGCGCGACGGAGACGCGTTCAACCTGGTCATCATAGGCGACTTCAAGCGGGGCAAGTCGACTTTTGTAAACGCGGTCTTACGCGACGACGTCGTCCATGTAAACGTCACGCCGGAGACGGTCACAATCAACCGCGTGTCGTACGCGCCGGAGGAGAGCGTGCAGGCTGTGCTGACGAACGGGCGTAAAATCGCGCTCTCTTACGAAGAAACGAAACGCGAGAAACTCGACGGGATAATTTCCCGGTTGCCGGCCGCCGTGAGCTACATCGACATAAAGATACCCAACGAGTCGCTGAAAGATATACGTATCGTGGACACGCCCGGAGTCGGCGACATCCTGAAACGGTTCGACTCGACCGTGAGCGACTACATACGCAGCGCCGACGCCATCATCTACGTTGTCTCCGCGCTTTCACCGCTGTCCGAAACGGAACAGGCCTTTTTGTGCGCGGCCATTCAGCCGCAGGACATATCTAAACTGTTCGTCGTAATAAACATGTGCGACGCGCTGGACAGTCCTGAAGAGGTGACACGCATCAAAAACCTCATAGCGGAGAGGATAAGCCGCATATTCCCCGAGAACTATGTCTACGCCGTTAGCGCGCTCGACGAACTCTGTCGCGTGAAGGGGAAGAACCGTCCCAACCCCAAGCTCGCCGCGCTCCTCGAATCGTCGTTCGACGAAATGAGCGGGACGCTGGAATCGGAGGTGTTCGACAAACGCGAGGTGATACGGCTTGAACGCGAGACGGCGATGCTGCGCGCGCTGTTCAAACAGGCCGGCGCGAAGATGGCCATGCTGGAGTCCGCGCTTGAAATCGAAGCGGGCCGTCACGCGTCCGTCCTCGGCGAATACGAGAACGAGAACAGCGCGCTTGCCAAAGAACTCGAAAACCAGAAGAGAAAAATACACGCCGAGATAAAGGACATGCGCAAGGAAGCCGTTGTATGGATGACGGCGTTTTTGGAACGTCTGAAAGCCGAGATTGACAACGCGCGGTCGTTTACCTTCGAACAGCTCGAAAAGAACTTTCACTTTTACATGATCGACGTGGTGCGCGCAGCCGTCCTGCAGTGCACGGAGACGCACCATCGCCGCCTCGCTGAGATGATAGACGCCGGACTGGACACGGTGTGGGGCGAATCGTCACAGAAGGCGGTCTCGCGCAAGATGGCGTCCGTTTATCAGGGCGTCGTTTGGACGGGGTTCGACACAGCGTCCATGGCGCTCGTAGCCGCCGAAGTCATCTTGCCTCAGTTGGGGCTGTTGACGCTCATTGGCCAGGCCTTCGTCGGCTTCGCGAAGTCGGCGAAGAGCGGCGCGGTCAGGACGAGTTTCATCGACACTGTAATATCCCATTACGGAGAGGTCGTGGACAGCGTTATGGAAAACGTGAAGAAAACTTACGCCGAATTCGACGACTTCGCGGACGAAACCCTGGAAAATTCGTACAGGAGCCGTCTTGAGGAGTCGATTGCCGCGGTCAGGCAAGCGTCGGAGATAGCCGCGCGAAACGATACGGAGCGCAAAGAAGCCGCCGCGGGGCTCGAAACGTTGAAAGCCAACTTCGCCAGGCTCGGCGAGCGCCTCGCGGTTTAGGGAGACAGCCATGATAATATGCAAATCGTGCGGAACTGCTAACGAGGACGAGACTTATTTCTGTGAAAAATGCGGCAAGCTGCTGGAGACAAGCGCGTCTTCCCCCTCGACTCAGGCTGCGGCAAGCTCTCACGCTCCGGTTCCCACTCCGCCCAACGCGGCGAACAGCTACTGCTCGAAGTGCGGCGCTAAAGCCGCCGTCGGGGCGTCGTTTTGTGCGGGCTGCGGGGAGCGCCTAGCCTCGCCAAACACGGTCCCAACTCAAGCAGTCATGCCTCAAACGGCTGCGCCTGTAACGGCGATGCCGACGACGTCCGCGCCGTCGCAAAAAATCTGCGAATTCAATGTAACTCCGTTCGCCATGAACATAAACCTCATGGTTGGGGCGATTGGGCCGCTCCGCGCCGGCAAGCTCGAAATATTCACGGACAAGGTCAATTTCACGCCCGGCAAAATGAATTTGGTAGACGCGAAACAGACGATACTGATGAGCGATATTGCCTCAGTCGAACTCTGCACCGTTATGATGCTTCAGACGGGTGTAAAGATCACGAAGCGCGGCGGCGAATCGTTCACCTACATAGCGGGAACAGGCGGCAAGCGGGAACAGATAGCCGACGCCATACGGCGGCAGCTTTAGAGAAACCGGACGCGGAAGAGCGCGATTTACGGGCATACGACCACGGGAATGGCCGTACAGAACGGCTTCGCGATCGCCTGCGAGAGGATGCGGCAATTAAATACTATCAGCTCTTCTTTGCTGCATTTTGCGTATAATATAGCTTACGAGCAAAAGCAATGTCCAGGCGACGAGGAGGAGCGTATGCTGTCAGGGAAAAAAGCCGTTTATTACATGTGTGACGAAGAAGATCGCCGGGGGCTTGTCTCTCGCACGGTATGGTCCATACTGAGAGAAAAAAATTTCATGGTTTCGTCAGGAATGACGTTCGGCAGCCGGGAAGTGTTTGTCCATAAGGATGAAAGGGACAACGAGTATTATTTTGTGCCGACCGAAGTTCCTGTTTGCTGGGATTATCTGAAGTATCTTCCGGAGATGAACGGGTATTTTTCGAATTTTGACGTTTCAGGCCTGATAACCTGGCATGAAGGCCCTAATGCGCCGGCCAAAGCGCTGACAGTCCATTCTATCGGCGACGTCAACGCGGGCGTTTACGGGCCGGCCAACCCGATTTACATGCGTAACCTTCTGCAGGCGATGGAAAGAAACCGCGTGGCGCTGGGCTTGGAGGACTACCAGACGGTGACGGAAGCGACTCATTGGTCCGGCGTCTATGTTACGGGAAGCTCGCCTGAACTGATCTTACAATACCCGGTACCCATGTTGGACATTGAAGTGGGAAGCGAAGAGGAAAGCTGGTCGAACCGAGCGGCCTGCCAGGCGCTTGCCGACGCGTTGACTCAGGTTTTCGACCATGACGGCAGGCGCGTTCACAATATTTTGTGCGTGGGCGGCGTACATTTCGATCCGAATTTCGCGCAGGCCGTGTTTACGCAGTGGAATGACGACGCGTTTGGCGTGACTCACATCATCGCGAATCAGTGGCTGGTGGGCGGCGAATATGAGAAAAAACACGGCTTCGATTTCGCCTGCGCGGCTATAGACGCGATTGCGGGCGGTATCGAGGCGATCGTTTTCCATGACAAAACGAAGGGCTGCTATAAAGATTTGGCGCGCGCTCTTGGCGAGAAATATAAGGTTCCGATATTGAAGCATCAGCTTCTTAGAAATCCGGCCGATATTTTCCGCCATTAAGAGGCCGATATGTTTTCAAAATTCCAGGAGATTATTTTTTCAAATTTTGTAAACAAAAATCTTCAAAAAAACTATAAAAACTGTGTGTTCCAAAGCTTACTTCTCTTTATTTGCGTGAGCCTTGTGCTATTACTGCATAGCTTATTTGGCGGTATAATCGTGGCGTCGCTTGGGGCAAGCAGCTTTATTTTATTTGTTACCCCTCACACGAATAGTTCCCGCGCCAGAAATTTATTAGGCGGTTATATTTGCGGAGCCGTTTCGGGAATATTGTTCAGTCTTTTACTTAATCAAATTTCCGGGTTCAGCTTTTCGGGAGTGGATTACGCGTTAATTTTTATATGCGCGGCAGCCTCGGCGCTCACGACATTTCTGATGGTTACGACTAACCTGATACACCCTCCTGCGGCGGCTTTTGCCTTGGGATTGTCAGCAGAGCCGGCGTGCATAAAAACTGCTGCGGCCGCCATGATCGGTGTAATAATACTTTGCACGGCCAGACACATGCTAAAAAAATATTTGAAGGATCTTATATAGCCGTACCTTGATAAGCCATAGGCCTGTGAACACGATAAATGAGGCAACACCGCTATTGAGAAAGGATGAAGTCATGCGCTGCCGAAGGCGAGGACAACAAAATGCCCGGAATCATCGAACCCGCAAAGTTGATTATCAAAAAGCTGGAACCCGATGTGGTGATGGAAAAAGCGTGAGATGTTCAACATTATGAACAAGCGGTTATTG
>Ga0082212_10012260_pt1 | contig 10802 bp, 6 predicted proteins | sample TergutNt197P3_FD_71548 | JGI IMG/M metagenome (GOLD analysis project Ga0082212, IMG submission 71548) | Neocapritermes taracua P3 segment gut microbial communities from Petit-Saut dam, French Guiana - Nt197 P3 | ecosystem: Host-associated > Arthropoda: Insects > Digestive system > Gut ...
TTATGGTCGTGTGGAGAGAAGGGCAAGCCGATTACGAAAAAAGCGATGAAGGTAGCGCACGAACCAAGCAAGTACCTCGAAAAATTAGGATACTGAAAAACTTGCAATCGGACTGGCATCCCGCGCGTTTGACTTGCATTTAGGTCGGTTTTATGGTGAAATAGAGAGGGGATGTGTGCGCAACGTCCATGTCCTTTTGACCATCATGTAGTCTAATGCGATTCCCTTCCCATCCTGCGTACACGTTAGTTGAACTGTTAATAGCCCTAACGTTGTCATTGCTCCTGTTACTTGGTATTGCCGAATTATTCCAACGCGTCGGCGGAGCCATGAACGAAACAAGGTCGTCAATGAGTGCGTCCGCTCATCTTAACGAGGCGGCAATGCTGCTCCGGCAAGACATTGAGCGCATTCCGAATTCGTTGGCAGAAAAGCCGAAAGCCATCAGGGAATACTTAGATAAAATCAGGGCAAGTGCGCCCGACGACAGCGATGGTTACTTGGAAATCATCGAGGGTCCCTATCACGCTTTTGACCCAGACCCTAGCCATCCCGATCAATGCCACCCCTACGTGGACGAAAATGGCAATCCCGATAAAACCGTCGGTGATGTCGATGACATCATCGCTTTTACGGTAACGAATCGTGAAGTGCCGTTTCGGGGATTGATTCGCGGTAGAATCGTAGAAAGGAAATCTGCCGAAATCGTCTGGTTTGTCCGGGGAAACACCCTTTACCGGCGAATTCGCTTGATCGACGACGAGACAATAGAAGCAAACGAAAGTCAAGTCTTCTATGAACCAGATCAAGAAAACTTTCCCACGAAGAAAATTTTGGATGCCCGTTACCCGACTCCGACGGAAGAAGGGCAGTTTGCGATAGTCGAGAAGGATGAAACCAGCGACAACGGACCACAGCGATATGATGCGGTACTGAAAGGGGGAAATCTGGTTTGGACAACCCTGCTCTCTTTTGAGAACTTGGCTCGTCGGGCACGACGGTTCGGACATGATGGTATTGGGAATGACGACGATCATGTTTCGACAAACACTTTTCCATACCCACTTTATAATGGTCAATATGAAGGTTGGCGTTATTTACGCATGCCGACGGTGGAGGAGTCCGATTACTGGAGCGGCAAGGGTACCCAATATTGGAAAACTGCCTCAACCGTGCCGTTAGCCCCGACAAATACGAACCCTGATCTTTGGAATCAACCATACTTTTTTTCCACAGACTTGCTGGATAAAACGAGTGGATCGCTCAAAGAGTGCCTTGAAGGCTCCCGTAACCCTCGTGCGGGGGAAGACGTTGTGTTGACGAATGTGCTGTCGTTTGACGTGAAAATTTGGGATCCCCGCTCGAAAAATTTTGTCGATATTGGAATCGGAACGCCGGGATCGACAATATGGGCTGGGCTGGGTCGTCACTCGGAAACGTTGCCCCGTACTTGGGACTCGTGGACGCGGGAATACGAGAATGAATCGAACGCTTATCCTCCCTATTGTAACGAGGCATTACAAGGTGTACAAATCACAATTCGTTGCTTTGATCCGGCAAGTAAAATCGTCAGACAGGTTACGGTCGTGCGAAAGTTCAAAAATTGATACACTCGGCTTGCAAAACCGTAATCGAAAGTTTGCGGTTCAGTTTGGGCTTGAAAAAAGAAAATTGAGTTCGGAAAACTGAAACCGCATGAAGTTGAGGAATCGGCGGACTAAGGCTTTCGCTCGAAAATGTCATGCCGCTTACGTCATTCCTGCGCAGGCAGGAATCCAGACAGAAGATTTTCATATCAACTCTCTGGATTCCCGCTTTCGCGGGAATGACGGTATATTACTTTTCGGCGAAAGCCTGACTCCAATGGATCAACATTTCCGCGATGCAACACCCGGTAACTCAAACCATTGAACCATATCTCTATCGGATTCAACAAAGAACAATCAGAGCGGCAAGTTCACCGACAGTTTCAAAACTGCCCAAGAAATGCAGGATTTCTGCAAAGTGGAACTGATCGAAATGAAGTATCCGAAAATTGCCGTTTGGTTGTTCACTCGCGGAATTTCAAAATTGGAACGTTGGAAAACGGCATGAACGTAATTGGCGAAAATCTGATACAATACTATCCAGCGGGACGGGCAGTCGCTGCTCCTTTTTTTAGGGGAGGAGAGGAAAGTCCGGGCTCCATCGGACACGATGACGGATAACATCCGCCGACCGTAATGGTTAGGGAAAGTGCAACAGAAAAGATACCGCCGATCAATCACCGAGGGACTTGTGTCCTCCGCTCATTTGTCGGTAAGGGTGAAATGGTGAGGTAAGGGCTCACCGCAATTCGGGCAACCGGATTGGCATGGCAAACCCCATCGGGAGCAAGGTCAAGCAAGGGTGAGGCTGTCCGAGCCGATTGCAACTCTGGGTGGACTGCTCGAGAGATCAGGTAACTGATCTCCTAGATAAATGACTGCCGCTCTGACAATGCTTTTTGGCAACCAGAGAACAGAACCCGGCTTACAGTCCCGCATTTTTTTCACCAAGAACCAGCGACCGTATTGCCGTTTCCCCGAACACCATGTCTCGATTAACTCCTGCCGAAGCCTTGGAACGTTTGCATTCCGACGACTTGTCCTCGCTCGGTGCCGATGCCGATGCAGTTACGGAACGGTTGCATCCCGGCAAGGTGCGGACGTATAACGTCGAAAGGAACATCAATTACACCAATGTTTGTGTGAGTCGATGCAAATTTTGCGCCTTCTGTCGCGATGAAAACGATCCCGATGCGTACGTTTTGAATGAATCGACTCTGCTTGCCAAAATCGAAGAAACCGTGCAACTCGGCGGTCGGCAAATTTTGTTACAAGGCGGATTGCATCCGTCCTTGCCGTTCGAGTGGTACGAAAATCTCTTGCGGACAATCAAGCGACACTATCCCAACGTAAATATACACGGATTCAGCCCGACGGAAATCGTTTACTTCGCAGACCGGTTTGACATGCCGGAGCAGACTGTCTTGGAGCGGCTTCGAAATGCAGGTTTAGGTTCATTGCCGGGAGGCGGAGCGGAAATCTTGGTCGATCACGTTCGGCAAATCGTGAGTCCTCGAAAAGCATCGGCGGAACGTTGGCTTCATGTTTGCCGACTTTGGCATCGTCTAGGTGGGCGCGGCTCGGCAACGATGATGTTCGGACAGATTGAGACCCTCGAAGACCGGATTGCCCATCTTGTCCGCATTAGGGATGTGCAGGATGAAACCGGCGGTTTTACGGCATTTATCCCGTGGACGTTTCAGCCCGGCAATACAGAACTTGCCAAAAAGTTCCCCCAGCAACCCAAAGTTGGTGCCTGGGAATATCTCCGTTTTTTGGCAGTAGCACGGTTGTTTTTGGATAATGTACTGACGATTCAATCGAGTTGGGTCACGCAGGGGTTGCAGATCGGAACGTTAGGATTGTCCTTTGGAGCAGACGATTTGGGCAGTATTATGATCGAGGAAAATGTCGTTGCGGCGGCGGGAACGGTTTTCCGTTCGACGGAATCCGCCTTTTGTGAAGCAATTCGATCCGCAGGCTATGAACCGAAGCGGCGCACCATCACGTTCTCTCCCTCCGAGCCCAATATTTCATAGGACGGGAAAATCGAACTTGTTGACGGACTGTCCGGCTTCCTATCTTTGTCCATTTGTTGGTTGACAACGAGACAAGTTTATAGACAATGAAGGATAGTATTTCGAGGAAAAAAATGATGAAAATGCTGATCAAATCTCTCATGGGTTCGCTACGATGCCGATTTTTTCCACTGACAACCATCCTGCTACTCTGTGCTTGGGGCGTTGGGATGAACATTCAGGCTCAAAACGTTGCCGATTTGCGGCTTGTTCCCTTTCCCAAAGAAGTGAAGGAACCGGAGTTGCGGTTTTCGTTAGAGCAGCGGTTTTCGCTGAAAGCGGCGTTGGAACTTTTTATCTCCGAAGAACAAAAGGATATTTTGGGTACAGCGATCCTTGATGAACTGAAACACGCCGGTTTTCCCGAACCACAGTTGGTTATAGCTCACCCGAACGCATTTCGTTATATGTCGGAGGAATTCCAGAATGAATTCCGTGTGATATTCACAATTCCGGGATCCCCGCTCGCTATTTCGCCTCTTCCAGAACAAGCCGGAGAGGGCAAAAGCGATATCGGAGAGTCATACGCGATATCCATTTTACCAGAAGGAATTTACTGCCGGAGCAAAAGTGAGATAGGTTTGCATTACGCAGTTCAAACGCTTCGGCAACTTATTCGTGCCAATACCGATGCCGACGGCACCCTCCCATGTTTGACGATTTGCGATCATCCTTCGATGAAATACCGTTGTTTTCAGGATGACTGGACACGCGGACCGAGTCCATATCTCCAAACGATCTTCAATCAATTTGATCTGGGATCATTCCTGAAACACAATATGTTCACGTACTACATGGAAAATCAGTTCGAATATAAAAAGCATCCCAAACTGAATCCGAAAGACGGAACACTGACCCAGGAGGAATTCAAACAGAGCGTCGAGTATGCCGCAAAACGGCATTTGATTGTGCTGGGCAATCAGCAGTCGTTCGGACATCATTACAAGACGTTGGCAGTCCCGGAATATGCTCATCTTGGCGAGGCAGGCTATATCCTTTCGCCTGCCGTTGAGGAAGTTTATACATTTCTTGACGACTTGTATTCAGAAATCCTGCCCCTTGTCCCCTTTGAAATGTTCAATGTCTGTTGTGATGAAACGTGGGACCTTGCCAAAAGCGGACCGTCAAAAGAATTAGCCGACGAAATCGGGGTCGCCGGAGTTTATATCAGACATATTCTTCGCGTTCGTGAATTGCTGAAAAAATATAATAAACGGATGCTTATGTGGGGAGACATCATTATGAATCATCCTGACAAACTCGATCTGATCCCGAAGGATGTCGTCATGATGTGTTGGTGGTACGAACCGCTCCCAGACTTCGATTCATTTATCAAACCGTTCAGCGAGTCGGGATATGATTTTTTTATCTGTCCCGGTCTGTCGAATTGGAGCGTCATGCTTCCTCAGGTGCGGAAGTACATGGTGAACATACAAAATTTTGTCCGCGACGGCTGTAACAACGGAGCCATCGGGATGCTCAACACCTGCTGGGAAGACGACGGTGAAGCGTTGCACGGATACAACTGGCATGCCATCGCTTGGGGAGCAGAGTGTTCGTGGAACGCATCGAAAACCGACCCTGCCAATTTCAACAAGCGGATCGGTCCTGTACTTTTCGGTGCCAAAGGAGATGATTTCGGACGTGCCATCGAATTGTTGGCTGAATTGCAGGTGTCGCCCGAATTGGGAAGTACGTACAACGGTCGTTTTTGGGACAGGGACTTCATACCCCAACAACCTGCCGCCATCGTCGAGAAAAAGGCAAAGCGGATATTGGAACTCGTTCGACCAGCAATAGATTTTCTGGAAATTACCCAAAAACAGGCAACGGTCAATGCGGAATTATTGGATTCGTTCCTATTTGGTGCAAGACGTATGGAACTCATCGCTACGCGAATGCTCGATGGGTTGGAAGTGTCGCGGCGGTATGGAGCGACATCGGCTTTGGATTTGACTAACCCGGCACAAAAGAAAACCGCAATGGACGAACTTGAGACGATCAATAACATCATCGACTCGAATCGCCAATCGCATCGTGCCTTCAAAGCGGAATTTGTGCGCATTTGGAATAGCGAAAGCAAGCCCTTTTCGCTCGACAGGGTCACGCAAAAATACGATGACCTAGACGAATGGTTCGCCGGACTGCAGCAGAAAGTGCGGGATGTTCAAAAAGCCGCTGCGGAAGGGGCTACGGATGCCGTGTTGCCGGATATCGGACTGACAACCGGTTTTCTGATGCGAAAAACGTCTCCCAGTCGAGTGGAAACTCGTAAATTATCCCCGGAAACATCGTGGGCAAATCCCCATGCGCTCATGCGTCTTGGACTGACCATCGCCTCGGGAAACGTTGACCGGATGACGTTTCCGGTTGAACTAGATGTAATTTTGCCCGAATCCTGCATCGGCAAAAAAGTGGAAGCATTTGTGTCGGGCGGTGATGTTCCAACGTCGCAGCCCATTCCGGCGCAACTTGACTCGGTGATGCATCCGAAAAATCCGAAAATACAACGGTTGACATTGATGTTGCCGGGAATGAAAAAAGGCACAACGACGGACATCTATGTTTATTTTGGTCTCGACAAAGTCGGCACGTCATCTTCGTCTCTTTCGACATTCGACGATGAACATGGCATGAAAGTGATTGCCAACGATCTCGTGCAGATTCATCTTGGAGCGGAAGGAGGACATGCGTACAAGTGGCTGGTCAGAGACCGCAATGACTTGGACATGACCGATCCGGGCGATTCTTCGTATCACGGTTTTTGCGACCACGGGCATGCGGAACGGTCAAAAAAGTTTGACCTTGTTTGTATGAATGATGGTCCTGCGATGGTACGCTACGGTTGCTTCTTCGACGGTGAGCTGTTGAAAACGTTGACCGTCTATGCGGGATTACCCGTCATAGACGTGGTTATGACAGAGCCGACGGGCTACTTCTGGAATATGGATGATCCCGACCTTTTTGCTGCCGACGGAACAACACCGGGAACGTTCCTGTTTTCCAATGGCAACACGGGACCGACCTCCGTGAAAGGCAACAGCAACAGTTTACAAACCAGGGAACATGGCGTTTTTTGGGCAATCAAAACCAACGAGCAAGGGTTGGTACACGGCATGGTGACTCCCGAGGGAGCGTCCGATTTTGTGATTGGTCCTGGTGGGGGCATGGGAGGAGTCGGTATTGAATCAGCCGATGCACGATCTCATTTTGTTACTTATGCGGGCAGTCTGACGAAGGAACTGCCTGCGAGTATGATGGATAAAGTTCGGGACACTTATGACCTAAAAAATCAACCGGTCATTATCCAGTATGGACAGGAAAGCCCGTAGGGCATATCCACCGTGATTTTTCCTTGCCAAAGGATAGATTTGGGCAGATGCCGCAAAGAGAGGGTGGATTATCTTGGGGAGCGGCTCTGCATACGGGACAGAAAGCATCGTTGATGGAACTTCAAATACCGTCATTATCAGCGAACGGTGTACCACTCCCGGGGACGGCACGCAAATCGTGGAACTCATAAAGGGGGAGTTTGGGGGAACGATCTCTGCTTGGAAAATCCAGATGTATTTCCTAGCACTTGTTGGGAATCGAGGGGTATGAATGGACGATATACGGACGAGGCGGCGAGGCAGTCGAAAGGAGGAAGTAGAACCAATTTTGCCTATTACACACACCAAAATGGTTACTTCCACACCATCCTTGCTCCCAATGCACCTTCCTGCTCAGAAACAGGGGGCAACCTCATTGGAACAGTGGGGGCAATTCTTCCTCCGACCAGTTTCCATGTCGGCGGCGTGAATGCTTGTATGGCAGACGGTTCGGGACGATATATTACCGACAACTTCGACACCGGAAATTTGAATGTTTGGTGCCCCCCAAATCGGACTCGGAAATTGTCAATTCACCTTATGGTGCGTGGGACTCCCGGTTCCATGAACGGTGGAGAACCCCTAAAATCACTCTGATTGCGGCAAATGAACCTCCATACGGAGTCCAATTTACGTAGCGGGTTCCGGGTTGGGTTCTGTCGGCGGTGCTATTTCCGGTGCGCCGCGTTCGTCCGATTGGATAGTCGGTAAGGAACGTACCTTCGGCGGTGAGAGCCGATAAACCTCATTGAAAGGCGTTGCGTCCACACTACGACGGAGCAATAGATAAATTGCCACACTGCTCGTCCAAAACCAAGCCAATACGTAGGCACGCGGGATCAACGCAAACAGCCCCACCCAGAAAGTAACAAAAAAACCGGAATCTGCGGGAACCGTCGTCCAGCACAGATTGATGGAAAAAAAAGTGAAAAAATATATTATCTGAAATCCCAGCCAACCGAGAATTCCACAACAAATCCAGTATAAAACATAATGCAAAGGGCGTTGGCAGACGTAAGAAAACATTCGGCTGATGGCATCGAACCCATCGGAACCGTCCACGCTAACTGCTGCAAAGAGCAACATCCAACCGACCGCCAACACCACTGCGAGGATCATCGTCAAAACGGTAAATACGAAAGGGATCGGGAAAAATATTGCTACAACATAATTCAAAAGGGGAACAGCCAGCAACCAGCCTGCTATTTTCACCGGCAAAAAACAGCACACAACGCCCAGAAGCGAAAGGAAAATTGCACTGAAAAAGCAGATTCCCCGCTTTCGAAGGAAGAGTAAAAGATTGCCCATTGACTCGGATTCGTCAATGGTCATCCGGACGGCAACGATTCGACTGATCATTCCGCCGCAAAGTGTCCCTATCAGAATCACGCCGGGCAACCACATGAGCCATTTTGGGTTTTTCCATGAGGCAGGGTCTTGTGCGACGGAGAAAATGTTGCTGAAAACCTCTGCCGGAAAATTAAAACGAAACTGTAGTTCACCTCGGTTATATTGGGGAACTAATTCCGCCAGCCTGGGGTCTAAAAATGAGACTCCTATGAACATCAACAGTAAGCCGACCAGGGCGATTAGGAGAATGCGCATGCCCAGTGAGATGTTGAGGATGCGCAACAACAGTACGACGGGAGTCAATTCCGTCCAATCAATCCGCCGAATGGTACCTTCGCCGATGTCTTTCATGAGGTTTTGTGATTGTTTTTCACCTATTTTACCGATCAGCGGACAAAAATGAAGTGCCGCCCGCACTCCGCCCACAAAAAAAGCCGCAATCCTTCGACTGCGGCTCCATTGAGAACAACCACAAACTTTCGATTATTCGAGTTCTTTCGGATTGAGAATCACGCCGCTACTCGGTCGGCAAAGCCGGGTAAAGAGCACTTTGCTCATATCGTCTCGCAACGGTTGCGTATGTGCATCACAAAACGCCGCAATTACCACACCGGGATGTCCCGAAGAAGGACGTGCCGTCCGCGCCCTGCCGGGAGAACCATCAATAAATCCAGTGCCCGTCCTGCCTTCGTTGACGAACAACGGTTGGGGATAGGCTGAGTCCGACGCGGGCACATAACGCGGTTCTTCGAAAACATCCGCATTATTTGTAAATTCGCTGGGATAGCAGAACCCGACCGCCGACTCGATCATCGCCGGCGCAGGATGCAAATTACATGCACACGGAACACGTTGGTAAGCGTTGGTCGCATCGCTGTTGCCCCAAGGCCAAATCCACTGACCTGCGTCCGCGTTTTCAGAAACCAGGATCGTCATACTTGTACCGTCCATCAAGGAGATATTGTCCAACGTGATCCTTGCTCTGCACGGGGCATCGGGATTGGGATTATCAAACCCCCACGGACCGACCATGGCTAAATGATCGAAAAATATGGTGTACATCTTCTCGTCCTTCTTGGAACGCCCCGGCATCCCGAACTCTCTGTCGATGTCGCCGTCGCCAGGTCCTCCCCAATCATTGATCGGACCTGCGTTGGCAACGTATGAAATCCGGCTTTCGCTGGGGGAAATACCGCTCCCTCGGCATTGCATAATGGGCAAGGTCAAATCGTACAGTGCCTCAAAATTCTCATTATTGATGTCTGCGGAGGAAATTTTTGCCCACGCAGTGCTCTGCTCGATGTACGGCAAAATGAATCCTACCCAGGTCAATTCGATATTGTCGCCACCGTCAAGTGGCGGTTCAAGCGAACGGTTATGAACGCTGGGTTTCAGCGGACCCCGAAGAGGCGGAAAGGAACTTTTTGTATGCTCGTAGATTTGAAGGGCAAGGGCAATTTGCCTCTGGTTACTGGTACATTGGGCACGTCTTGCCGCCTCCCGCGCTGCCTGGATGGCAGGCATGAGAAGAGCCGCCAGCATCGCGATGATCGAAATCACCACAAGGAGTTCCACTAATGTAAAACCGGTTCGAATATTTGTTGTTTTCATGGCATACCTCGTCTTTCTCGAATTTTTTCGTAATTGTTCTCCGGGCGGGCATCTACGCACGCGCCTTCTACCCCTATTTTACTACATAACGGAGAAAAATACAAGTGAAAAGACATATTTTGGCAAAAAAATCAAAGTTTGAGCATCTACGCCCCACCAATCGGCAAGATCGGCAAAATGCGATACTTGCGTCTGTGCCTGTCGGCTACCGCCGACGCATTCGCCCGGCGGTCAAATGCCTACCTTAGGATTTCACTTTTGAGCGAAAGTCTAGGGTGAGGGTTAAAGCACCGTCCCCCTCTCCCTCTGGGAGAGGAGACAGAGAAGTATTCTGAAAACGGCATGAAAATGGTCATTTTTGTTCCCGTTTGCGGTATACCAACCCGGAACGCAGTAAAAGCCTTTTCTTTAGTTCTATTTTCCTGCCGCTCCGAAATGCTCTTTGAACGTTTCCCTCTGGTTTGCCATGATGTCGTCAAGATAAGGTTTCAATGAGGGAGTCGTTCCTTTATTGTCCTGTCCTGAGACGAGGGCAAGTAAATTTTTCCCGCTGGTAAGTGAAAACCCTGTCACTTCCTGCTTTTCTACTTCCGTATCACCTCCGTTTTCCAACATCTGTAAATAGGCGGCGAGCAACCGATGTGTTTCCGGCGAACGGTGAATCAAAAAATGTGTCCAAGCCCAAGAATCCCGATATTCTTTGGCTCCCATGTCGTCAATAGTTTCCAATTTGGAAAGGCGGTCAAGGGAAGGAACTACTCCGAGTTTGGCATTCCAACGAATCTGTGCCGAGTAAGGATGATTGC
>Ga0082212_10012261_pt1 | contig 10802 bp, 17 predicted proteins | sample TergutNt197P3_FD_71548 | JGI IMG/M metagenome (GOLD analysis project Ga0082212, IMG submission 71548) | Neocapritermes taracua P3 segment gut microbial communities from Petit-Saut dam, French Guiana - Nt197 P3 | ecosystem: Host-associated > Arthropoda: Insects > Digestive system > Gut ...
AAAAGCAAGCGGCATACCGCGAAAAACACGCCGGGGAAATCGGGCAGTACGAAGCCGCCGAGAAGTATCTCAAAGACCATCTGAACGGCTACGGCAAAATCCCCGAAAAGGAATGGCGGGCGGAGCTTGCCGAATCGCTGACCGGGCGAACCGCGCAAGTTGAGCAATACTACAAAATCTGCGACGATGTGAAGAACGCGGAAGCGTTACGGCGCGGCGCGGAACGTCATATGCGCGATGTTACGCCGGAGCGGACGGCGGCGCGGGCACAGAGCATGGAAATTTGATGTTTCCTCTATGGCGGGGAGATTTTTTTAAAACCTACCCGCCATTAAATAAGCTATTCCTTATTCTTTTTTAGTTGTTCCTTAAACGCTTCTTTGAGTGCATCAATACCCGCTTTTTTTGTAAGGTCATCTTGGTTAAGTTTGCCCATTTTAATTGCCTTACAAACTTGGATATACGCCTTTCCGAGCGCAAGTGTAATAAGTCCTGCTGTCGCGGCAGATATAGCACCACCCGCAACCGAACCCGCACCGGGTATAAGTTTTAGTATATTTGCGACTATTGTCTTGCCGATGACTGTTGCACCTCCGACACCGATTGCCGCTGTTGCAAGTGACTTTAAGGTGTCTTTGCTAACATTAAATTTGAAGATTAAATTTATAGCACCCATCATTGCCACTTGTTCGCCAATGAGTAGTGGTGCATCGGCAAATGGAATCGGTATTGCTCCAGTTGCACTGGTTGCCGCTACAAAACCCAATACAACATTATCGGCTTTTTCAAGCATTTTTGTGTACTCGAAACCATGCAAATCGGACATAAAATCGTCCTCATAATCGCGTTTATTATTTTGGTCGTTCATAATCATATCCTCCCAAGTTTAGTTTAGAAAATAAGAATCTATTTCTGACTTACTTTTAAGAATTTGCTCATCACTACAACCCACATACCGCGCAAATCCAATAGAACCTGCAAAAGCTATGTTTATGTCAAGGTCAAAGGCAAGAGTAACTACTGATTGATACTTTGCAAATTCGTTTTTCAACAATTCAATCAGCATTTTGTACTGCTCGTCTAATCTTGCGTTGAGCGAAGCAATACTATCATTAAAATCGGAAATCAATCGCTGTTCCAGCTTTGACAGATTATCTTTAGCAATACCATACATAAACATTCCAACGGCATTACCTATTACAGCACCGAGAACGGGGACAGGTATTGCAACTTGTCCTATAATAGATGCAATAGCACTTATTGTCACATCAAGACACACAACCTCTGAGTTTTCAATAAATTCCTCTCCTGTTATTTTTCCTTCTCGTAGCAAATTAGCTTGTGCCGCGACTCCGAATGTCGCAGTAACCATTGCAGATGCCACAGCAGCGGGAGTGGCTGTAAAGTTCGACAAACCATGCGCAGCTCGGGAGGCATTATCTCGACGGCGACAGGGTTGTGATGCCGGAGAAATGGAAGGCCGCCGTGGACGTCAACAGGCTCGGCCAGATCGCCGCCGCGCACGATGAAGGGATATTCGCGCTGCAGGGGTATATCGTGCCTTCGGCCGAGTTCCGCGAGACGTTCGCGGAAATGCCTGCCGACTACAGGGTCGAGCCGCGCAGGGTGTACAACGCCGCGCCGTCGGACGTGAACATAAGCGTTCGTGAAGACACAAAAGAACCGGTGGCCAAGGAGACCGTGATGGACGAAAACGCGAAAACCGCCATCCGCGACCCCCTGAAGGAAACGATCGCCAGACTGGAAAAGGGAATAAAGGATGTGTTCGCCGGCGACGGGTACAGGGATTTCCTCGACACCCTGTCGAAGTTCCACAATTACAGCTATGCCAACTGCGTACTCATTGCATCACAGAACCCCAAGGCAAGCTACGTGGCGGGATTCGATTCGTGGCAGGACAATTTCAGGCGTCACGTAAAAAAAGGCGAGAAAGGGATGAGGATACTCGCCCCGGCGTCCTACAAGTCGAAGCGCGAGGTGGACAAACTGGATTCGCGCGGAAAACCGGTGCTCGACAGGAACGGAAAGAACGTCAGGGAAAACATAGAGGTCACGATGCCGACGTTCAAGGCCGTGTCGGTGTTCGACATATCCCAGACCTACGGCGAACCCCTGCCGAAGCTCGGGGTGGGCGAGCTGACGGGGAGCGTGGATCGGTACGGGGATTTCTTTGACGCGCTCACAAAAACGTCCGCCGTCCCGGTGGTGTTCGAGGCCATGGACAACGGGGCGAAAGGGCACTACGACCCCGTGGGGAAACGGATAGCCATAAAGGAGGGCATGGGCGAGCTGCAGATCATGAAAACGCTGATCCACGAGATATCCCACTCCCGCCTCCACGACATAGACGCGAACGCGACGGACGCGACGAAACGACCCGACGGGCGAACCCGCGAGGTCGAGGCCGAGGGCATAGCTTATGCGGTTTGTCGCCACTACGGGCTTGACACTTCCGAGTATTCTTTCGGTTACATAGCCGAATGGAGCGGCGACAAACAGATCGAGGCGCTGAAAGCGTCGCTCGGCACGATCCGCGGGGAGGCGAACGCCATCATCGGCGAGATCGACAGGCATTTCGCCGAGCTTTCGCGGGACAGGGAGCGGGAAACCGGGCGGACGGCGACGGAAGCGGGGATGGAAACGGGCGGAAAAACGCCGAAAAGGGAGTCTAAAGGCAGAGCCTTGGGAGGAGCCACGGATAAAGTCTCGGGCAAATCCCGGGGGAAAACTCCGGACAAAAGCGCCGGGGCAAAAGAAAAGAAGCCGTCCATCAGGGAACAGCTTACGGAGGGGAAAAAGCGTGTCGCGGAGGGACGGCAGACTGACGAGGGACGCGCCGCCCCAAAACGCGCGGCGGCAAAATCAAACGCTTTGGAGGTATAGCATATGGTCATCTTGGGATTCACGGTCGAGGAAACCAACCTTGTCGCGATATACAGGAAGGAAACCAAGGCCGCGACGCTTTCGGGCATAATCTCCGCGCTCCCGCACATGGACGGCGAAATGCTGCGCATAGCGGCGAGCGCGGGCAGGAAACTCAACGCTCTCACGGAGGACGAGTTTTCCGAAACTTCGTTTATCGCCGCCGACGACAGGGAGGGCGGCGGGCAAGTCGATATGTTCTGAGCCCCTCGCGGGTTCGGGACATTTCGACGCGCAGAGTGCGGCGCAGGGGCGCGGCATTGTGTGGGGGGATGAAACAGGGGGGGCTGAAATGGTGTTTTTTGCACACTACACATCTGAATATGTCTATTGCGGCTTAAGCATATTTATGTTATTGTGGGTGTGCAAGAGGGTGTTGGTTTCGGTTACGTCGCCGTCCTTGTCCGCGCTGTTTGCGCGAGGAGGGGGCGATGCTTTTGGTAAAGAAGGCTGTTTGTTTTATATTAGTCTTTTTTGCAGTATTGTTACTGTTGATATTATTATCCCCACAAGCAATGTAGCCACCCCATCCGTCTAAGATAAGCGGCTACATTGTTTGCTATTTTAGGCGACGTGCCGATTCCGGCGCGTCTCTTGCACTTAGTATACCATTTTAAGGCACGATGTCAAGCGTAATTCTGCTTGTGTGTAATTCTGCTTGTGTGTAGTTATTCTGTGTGTGGTTGTGCATAATTCAAGTAAATTCAGTATGTATGGTATCATAATTCGAGCAATTATTCAGCCTTCCGTTATCCTCAATCCCCTGATGGCATAGAGTTGAACGAAAAAATAATATGGGAAACCCGGGCAGACTCTGCGGGAGGCGCAAAGACCATGCCCCAATGCCCGCATTGGTACATAGTGCGCGGCAAGACAGCCGATGATGATACATACTTCGCCATGTTCCGCACGATAGAAGCTCGCGGCAGATGGGGAGAATGGAACGGAACACCACGACAATATCTTCATCCCGGCGATGGTTTTTACTACTGGAAAATGACAGACAATATTATGGAGAGCATTATTATCAACAGAGCGAATGAGGACTGATACCTCGATGCAATCCACCAATAAGTAACGATGAAGGAGATTCAAGGTATGAACCCTATCCCGCTCGGCGTATACCGCCATTACAAAGGCAACCAATATGAGGTCATCGGCTTCGCAAAGCATAGTGAAAGTCTTGAAGATATGGTGATATATAAAGCTCTTTACTGTGATGGCGACACTTGGGTACGCCCTCTCTCTATGTGGGAGAACCCGATTGATGTTGACGGCAAGACCGTGAAACGGTTTGAATTTATTGGTGAGCCATGACGAGACAGGAAATCATCGAATATTGCATGACATTCCCCGCCGCCTATGAGGATTACCCGTTTGACAGCATAGCAGACCCCGGAGCGTGGACGGTAATGCGGCACGGCACGAACAAAAAGAGTTTCGCCTTGATATATGAACGGCACGATAAACTCCGCGTCAACCTCAAATGCGACCCGTTTGAAGCGGATTTCCTGCGCCGAGCGTTTGAGGACGTGACCCCCGGCTGGCACATGAACAAGACCCACTGGAACACCGTAACGCTCGGCGGTGATGTGTCGGATGATGAATTGAAACGGATGATTGAGCAGAGTTATGACCTGATAAAGCCAAAGATAAGGAAACGCTGATTATGGGATTGCGACAACTGACAAACTGGAATGACCCGGTGTTCCGCAAGAAAAGCCGCCCTGCCGAAAAGTTCGACGAACGCTTGTGGACGCTGCTTGACGATATGCGCGAAACGCTTGAAAAAGTTGGCGGTTACGGTTGCGCGGCGGTTCATGTCGGAATCCTTCGGCGTGTGGTCGTAGTGAATGACGAAAACGGCGTCATTGAACTCGTGAACCCTGTTATCACCGAAGAAAGCTCGGAAACACAGGATGTCCTTGAAGGCTCTATCGCTCCCGGTGCGCCGAGAGGTACTATTACGCGTCCGAAAAGCGTTACCGTATCGGCGTTTGACCGCAACGGAAATGAAGTGACAGTCAAGGGAGACGGTTTCCTTGCGGCTACGTTCTGCCACGAGATAGACCACCTTGACGGAATAATGTTTACAGATAAGGCGGAGTAGGTATATGACGCTAACCCCCATCGAACTGAATATAGACGGCTATCCCGCCGAACTTCGCCCGGTCTTATCCGGTGCAAAGCTATATGACAGCAGTTGTTCGCCGGAAGCAAGGGTTATCTTCATTGACAAAGACGGCGGGTTCTTCTTGAAATCTGCACCGAAAGGCACATTGGAACGAGAAGCCGCCATTGCGCGATATTTCCATGATAGAGGATTGGCGGCTGACGTGCTTGCCTACATATCCGATAGGTGCGATTGGTTGTTGACCGAGAAAATCCACGGTGACGATTGCACAGCGGCAAAGTATCTCGAACAACCAAAGCGACTTGCGGAATTGCTCGGCGAGAGGCTTGCGCTCCTGCACAGCTTAGACTACGGGGGCTGCCCTGTACCGAACCATACAAAGCTGTATCTTGAAAGAATGGAATACAACAAACGCTCGGATATTTATGACAAAAGCCATTTCCCCGACAGTTTCGGATACGCAAACGCGGAGGAAGCGTGGGCGGTTGTGGAACAAAAAAGTCGTTTACTGCGAACAGACACGTTACTGCACGGCGATTACTGCCTGCCGAATATAATTCTTGATAACTGGAAATTCAGCGGTTTTATCGACCTTGACAACGGCGGTGTCGGCGACAGGCACGTTGATGTGTTTTGGGGCGCGTGGACGCTGTGGTTCAACTTGAAAACGGACAAATACCGCAACCGATTCCTTGAAGCATACGGGCGCGATAAAATAGATGAAGAAATGCTGCGCGTTGTCGCAGCGTGTGAGGTGTTCGGGTGATGGGACAGCTTCAAAAAATGATTGAGGGCGCAAATTCAAATAATCTTTTTATGCAATGCGATACGCCGAACCAAAAGGCTTTCTGCCCGTTGCCGAAAGGCTTTACTTCGCGGCTTTGCAAGCGTGACGAGATTATCATTTGGAAAGAAATGTGGGCGCAGGGCAAATATATGGATTTCGTGAATTTCTACTATGACAAGGTGTATAAGCCCCTTGAAGATGAATTTTTGAGCCGTTGCACATTCGCTGTTGATGAAAACGACAAGCCTGTGGCGACAGCCGGAATTTGGCGTTCTTACGGCAAAATTAGCACTGTCATGTGGTATCACACTTTTCCCGAATATGAAGGGTGCGGAATCGGACGCGGGCTTTTGGGCGAAGTGCTGAAAACTGCGGAATATCCTGTATACGTTCATACGCACCCTATCGCACACAGGGCTGTGAAGCTGTACTCCGACTTCGGATTCAAACTGCTCACCGACCCAGAAATCGGGTATCGGAAGAACGATTTGAACGAGAGCCTGCCGTATTTACAAGAGGTTTTGCCGGAGAAAGATTATGCGGGTTTGCAGTTTGCCAAAGCGAATAAAGAGTTTCTGGCGGCGGCTATGTCAAGCGAATTTGCAGAGTTTTGAGAGAGAGGTATTTGATATGATGCGTGACGCTGAGAAAACCATAGGCAACCTAATCGACAAACAAAAAATCGCCTTTATCGCTTCGGTGGACGGCGACGGCTTCCCCAACATGAAGGCCATGCTCTCCCCGCGCAAACGTAGCGGGATAAAAAAGTTTTGGTTTTCCACCAACACGTCCTCCAACCGTGTAGCGCAGTACCGCGAGAACCCCAAAGCCAGTATCTATTTCTACGACAAGCGTTTCTTTCGCGGCGTTCAGCTTATCGGAACGATGGAAGTTTTAGAGGACGCCGCCATCAAAGAGGAAATATGGGAGCGCGGCGACACGATGTATTATAAGGAAGGCGTGACCGACCCGGATTATTGCGTGTTGAAGTTCACGGCGCGGAAAGGGCGGTATTACAGCAATTTCAAGAGCGAGGATTTTGAGGTATGAACGAAAAATATAATATGCGCAGAAAAGACAAGGAAGTAACGTGCATAGGTGGCATTGAGGAAATACTGCTCAAATGCAAAACCTGCCATGTCGCAATGATTGACGATGGGTTGCCTTATGTTGTGCCGTTGAGTTAATGGGATATTATATCGCCGAGCTTTATTGGGGCAAAGGCATAATGACGGTCGCTGTCAGGCGGATGTGCAGCTATGTTTTTGAAAACACCGACATTATTCGCGTTTTTGCTGAACCTTACGCTCACAACGAGGCGTCATGCCGTGTGCTTGAAAAGGCGGGCTTTCAGTTTGAGGGTGTTCTGCGAAAGAACGCAATCAAGAACGGCGTATCTGTGGATATGAAGATGTACGCGATTATTAAGATTGACAGTGAACCAAAGGAAACTAATATCGCCGCCGAGGAACTCTCCGAAGCGCACCGCTCGCTGTTATCCACGCTCAAAAAGTGCGAAAAAGTCCTTGAAAGTGATAAATTGCCACAAGCACAGCGGACGTTGACCGAACGCCGCGTCGCCGCGTTGAAAATCGCGTTGACATTGATTGAGAAGGAGCAGGGCTGATGGAAAACAAACATATCGTGAGCGTGGATTCCGCTTTATGTATCCGCTGTGGATTATGCGTGAAAGACTGTCCGCACGGGTACTTCAAAATGACCGCCCACGGCGCGGAAGTTATCGCGCAGGATTGTAACAAGTGCGGCCATTGCGTTGCCGTATGCCCGAAAAACGCCGTTTCAATGTCGGGGTTTGATTTCCCGCCGGAAGAACTCCCGCAGGATATGACCGCTAATCCCGACGCGCTTACGGCGTTAATCAAATCTGGGCGGTCAATGCGGCGTTTTACCGACAAAGACGTATCGCTGGAAACAATATCGCATATTATCGAAGCCGGACGTTATACCCCAACCGCCGAGAACAAACAGGGGGTGTCATACGCCGTGTTGCGCGAAAACATAGCCGAATACGAAAGTACGGCATTGCACAAATTACGCCGTATGATGCCGTTAATCCGGCTGTTCGCGCCGAAAGTGAAGCATCTTGAAATCGGCGATGACTTCTTCTTCAAAGGCGCGCCTGTGGTAGTCGTTATCAAATCACCAGACATGGTTGACGGCGCATTAGCCGCTTCCGCAATGGAGATTGCGGCACGAACGCATGGGCTTGGCGTTTTGTACAGCGGCTTTTTCACGAGAATCGCGGGAATGACGGGAACGCTGAAACGCAAATTGGGTGTAGCCCGCCGCGAGAAGATAGTAACGACATTGGTATTGGGGTATCCCGCCGTTACATATCAGCGAATACCGCAAAGGGAAAAAGCGAAAGTAATATTTGATTAAAAGGATTCGAGCGGAAATCGGAGGTACAGCATGATAGAAAAATTAGCCTGCAAGGAGAAATTGAATTGTAATCCTACATAACTTCTTATAAGTCCACTATGATTTTTATGACCCTATGCAACTTTTTCCACCATTATTCCACCACAGCATTCATGATTATGGATAATATGAATAAACGAATTTAAGTTTATAGTGGAATTCCACCACACTTTTTTCCACCATTAACGAATGTGCGATGAAGGAGTAAGAAAGCCAGAAGCCAGTAAACCATTGGTATTACTGACTTCGTTGGCGGGCGATTACCGTCTAAATGCGAACACCGGTATCCCTCTACATTCGGCGCTTCTCGAGCCGTAGCTGAATCGCTTGCTTGCGATGTAGATAATTGTGCCGTCACTGTTGGCACAATTCCAACGACTAATTTTGCAACAGGCTGTTGCTGTTGCAGAATTGCTTTTGTGGATGCATTTGCATTTCTGGCGGTATCGCCGCCGTTATCGCCGTTCCCGGCGGTTGCTTCAAGTTCCGCCAACGTCACAGTTTGGCTGCCGTCCTTCCAGTTGTACGTGATAACGATCTTGTCCTCGTATAGAAAAATCGAGTTTACGAAGATATCAACCAAATCCTTGCGGTACTTGAGATTGTCAATGTCGCCGTCCTTGAAACGGCTCATCCAATAGACGATTTGTTCCTTTGTGAGCGGCATTTTCTCGATTTTCTCACGGGTGAGGGCTATTTCGAGGTCAGCCTTTTTCGTTTCCAGTTCGTCGAGCCGCTGTTTGACCGAAGCGTTGGCGATACCTTCCTCAATGGAATTGATGATATTGCCAATACGTTTTTCAATATCATCAAGCTGTTTCTGCAAAAACGGTATAGTCGTGTTCTCGCGCTTCTGAAGCTCCACAACTGCGTCCGCGAACCGGGCGATAATTTCATCACGGAGGACGTAATCGCGCGTCAGCGCGACGATATGACGCTCTATCCAATCCTTTCGAACCGTTTTTTTGTCACAGGATTTTTTATAAATTAAGTTGCCGCATTTGTAGTAGTGATGAACCTTGCCCGTCTTGCTCGTGCCGCCAACGCCCACCATCATCGTGCCGCATTTTCCGCAGAAAATTTTTGTGGTGAGGATATACTCAATTTCAGCTTTCATATAGGCGGGTTTGTGCTGATTCTTCTCCATCCGCTCTTGAACACGGTCGAAAATCTCTTGCGGAACAATCGCGGGCATACCGTCGGGGGTGACGGTTTCGCCGTAGCGGTACTCGCCGATATAGCGGCGATTTTTTAATAAATTATGGAAGCTGCTTTTATTCGTATATTTATATTTTGTGTTGGTGAAAACGCCGCGCGAATTGAGTTCATCGCTGATTTCTTTTACCGTCATTCCGTCAGCATATTTCGTAAACATTTCAAGGACAATCGGCGCGGTCAGCGGGTCGATTTCGTAATATCTGTCGGCGTTGATTATGTACCCGAAAGGTATCATCCCTCCGTTAGCTTTACACTTCAAAGCGTTCTCTTTCTGACCGCGCTTCACCTTGACGGATAGCTCGGCAGAATAATACTCGGCCATTCCGTCGAGCATAGCTTCAAGTATAATCCCCTCCGGCCCGTCGGAGATATTTTCTTTCGCCGACACGACTTTAACGCCATTGCGTTTTAGGATTGCGCGGTATGTGGCAGCGTCAAGCCGATTTCTCGAAAATCTATCCAATTTCCAGACCAGAACAATATCAAATTGTTTCTTGGCAGAATCACGAATCATTTTCTGAAATTCGGGTCTATCATCCGAACGAGCCGAGAGGGCGCGGTCGATAAAACTTGTCACTACGGTCATATTATGACGTTCGGCGTATTCTTTACACTCGCGGAGTTGTCCTTCCACGCTTTCTTCACGCTGTCCGTCGCTCGAAAATCTCGCGTAAATCACGCACCTCAACCCTGCTCACCTCCCGCCATTTGCATAATCATTTCTTTCAGCTTTTTATTCATAGGGGAGCGCGGGTCAAAGCAGGCTTCAACAAAATCCTCCCATTCATCTTCACGAACCATTTTGCGTTTCAGAAGCTCAGGCTCATGCTTGAATGTAGTACCCTCGGGCTTGTCCGTCCTACCAAAAATATAATCAAGCGACACGTCAAAAAATTCAGCGTATTTCATCAGCACATCATCCGGTACTGATGTTTCATTATGTTCATATCGGTTCAACGCCGATTGAGATATGCCAAACTCTTTTGACATTTTACTTTGCGATAGACTTACACTTGCCCGCAGGTCTGTTATTCGTTTCGCTACTGCTTCCATTTTGCTTCCTCCCATATCGGAATTGCTTGCAGCAATTCTAACACAAAAAGAAGTGCTTGTCAAGCCATAAATGAAATTGTTATCGTTTCATTATAGGGTTGCTTTTTTCCTTGACTTTCTCGAACATATCGGCTATAATAATCATGCGGAGGCACTTCGAGAGCATTAGCTCTTGACAGGGCGTCCGCTAAAATATTTTAAGGAGGTCGGCGTTTTGAGAGTAAA
>Ga0082212_10012262_pt1 | contig 10802 bp, 6 predicted proteins | sample TergutNt197P3_FD_71548 | JGI IMG/M metagenome (GOLD analysis project Ga0082212, IMG submission 71548) | Neocapritermes taracua P3 segment gut microbial communities from Petit-Saut dam, French Guiana - Nt197 P3 | ecosystem: Host-associated > Arthropoda: Insects > Digestive system > Gut ...
CCTCTCTGGGGTATCAGGCGTTTCCCGGCAACCAACTGACGAGCCTTACCATCGGCAACGGCATTACCGAGATTGGGATCAGCGCGTTTGCGGGCAACCGCCTGACGAGCCTTACCATCGGCAGCCGCGTTACTTCCATTGGGTACAACGCGTTTGCCGACAACCAACTGACCAGTGTTACCATACCCAACAGCGTTAAAACCATCGGGGAGGAGGCGTTCGCGGGCAACCGCCTGACCAGCGTATCCCTCGGCTCAGGCGTTACCTCCATCGGGGTAAAGGCGTTTTGGAACAACCAACTGGCGAGCCTTACCATACCCAACAGCGTTACCACCATTGAGAATGCGGCGTTTATGGACAACCACCTGACAAGCCTTACTATCGGCAGCGGCCTGAGCGCCATTGGGAGCAGCGTGTTTGCCAACAACCGCCTGACGAGCCTTACCATACCCGGCAGCGTTACCTCCATTGGGGGTGACGCGTTTATGAGGAACCACCTGACGAGCCTTACCATATCCAACGGCGTTACCACCATTGAGGATAGGGCGTTTATGTACAACCAACTGACGAGCCTTACCATACCGGGCAGCGTTAAAACCATTGAGGCAATGGCGTTTATGTACAACCAACTGACGAGCCTTACCATACCCAACGGCGTTACCACCATCGGGAACCAGGCGTTTTCCTACAACCAACTGACGAGCGTTACCCTGCCCAACAGCGTTACCTTTATCGGGAACCATGCGTTTGCCGAAAACCACCAACTGACCAGCCTTACCATCGGGGCAAACGTAAGCTTTGGAGTATACATAATCTCAGTCGATAACGGCTTTAATAGACTTTACGAAGCCGTCGGAAAGGCGGCGGGAACCTATACCAAGACCGCCGCCACCGCCACCGCCACGGCCTGGTCAGGCAGAAATACCGCAGGCGAGGACATTACCCCGATAGACGGGCTGACGGACTACGTGCGGTACTTTACCGTGGTCTACAGTTTTCGATGCCCCGTGTTCGGTCATTGGGAAATCGGTTTGACAAGCAACGACGGTAAGGATTATACCCTTGGCAATTCCGGCACGGGGGATAAGTATACAGCCATAGGACAGACATTACGCGCAGGGAATGCGGTCAAGGTCACCGACGGAATCTACAGCGCTTCCGGCATGGTTTTTGGCGACGCGGCAATTGAGCGTGTGGATAATTCATTGGCGCCCGCGCTAACATTGGATGCCTCGAAGTTTGAGAGGGATGTATTTGATCTTACCAACGCGGAGAGAGCGAAGCACGGACTGCCGCCGTTTATATGGGACGACCGCCTTGCCGCCGCCGCCCGCGCACACAGCGCCGATATGGCAAGCAGAGGCTTTTTTGCTCATATCAATCCCGACGGGTTAGACCCGTTTGACAGAATGAAAAAGGCGGGCATCTCTTACCGGATTGCCGCGGAAAACATAGCGTACGGACAACGCACGGCCCAAGCCGTCGTTACCTCCTGGATGAACTCGCCGGGACACCGAGCCAATATTCTCGCCGGAACCCTGACCCATTTAGGCGTGGGGTTCCAGGGCATTTTTTGGACGCAAAAGTTCATAACACCGTAATTGTGCGATGTAAAAAGGAGTTAACATGATGAAAAAGAAAAATAAACAAACGGGCCATCAACGGCCCCGTCAACAGCGGGCGGATTGCGGTGTATTCGTATAAGCCGGAGTGAGGAAATGGTTACTTGTAATGATACTTGCAGGAGACGATAACAACGTGATCGGAAAATACCTGATAAACAAGGCGATGCTCATCGGTAATGCGGCGGCTCCAATGGCCGGACAGATTCTCTTTAAGCGGCTCCGGCTTACCGAGTCCGTGAAAGGGGTCCCGCATTATATCGGTAATAATGGAATCAAGTTTCTTGAACACATTTTTGTCTTTTTTAGACCATTCACGGTATTGATCAAAAGCCGATTCCTCAAAACCAATAATCACTGTTTCGCCGCCCATTCCTCGGCGCATTTTCGCGCTTCTTCAACGCTTGCAAAGGTAATAACTTTGCCTTCTTCAACGTTTTTAATCGCTTTAAGCAAATGCTCCCCGTTGGGCGGCTTCATAAGATATTCAGTTTCATCGAAGTCTGGATCATCGGACTCCCGAACTACTATTTCAATGTCCCGGTCAGGGTATGCGGCCTGCACAGAGTTCACAAACCCAATTCCCATATCCCTGGTATTAAGACGGTATATTGCTTCCATGCTCAATAGTGTACCACAAACGCCCCTTGGGGGGCAATCAATAAACGAGCTAGAGAGGTTAGAACAGATCAGAATGAGAGCCGGTACGATGGAAAGTAACTTCTTGATTCTCTTTATCAACGCGGTAGATGAGCAGCCAGTTGGGTTCAACGTGACATTCCCACCAACCTTTGTACTCACCGTGCAGAGGGTGGTTTTCGCGTTCGGGCGGGAGGGGCTGTTCGTTAATGAGCATGGTCATTACTGCCCGCAACTTGCTCATATCTTTACCGCGTTTGATCATCAGCTTACGCTCTTTTTTGAAGGAGCCGGTCAATATGGGGTGGAACATAGGTCAGTCGTCGTCGTCCTTATCAAGGTCTGCCCACATTTCCTCGGCGGAATTGAAACGGTGCAAGGTATCCGGTATCTTCCCCGAACGCATGTCTTCAACTTCCTGCATACTCGCATAAATCTCAGGTTTATAGCGAGGGTTCCCGGTCTCGGGGTCGCGGTACTGGGCGCAGATGGGGCATTCGTCTCCAGTATCGTCCTTGGAAGCCGGAAAATACACTATCTCAACCCGCCCTGCCGGCACTTCGCGGGGAACGTCAATGGTCAGCCGGTGGCTGGCAGGAATTTCTACGGTTTGTGTTATCGCCATGAGGCAAGGATAGCATGAAAAGAAAAAACCAACAATGGGGAGTTTCCCCTTTTAACAAACTTGTTACGGAGTTATTTACCATGAAAAAGACCATCTTCCTTTTCTCTCTCATCTCTCTTCTCGCCGCCTTTGGCGGCAGCTCTCTCGCCCACGCCCAAACCCCCAACCCCGCAAGCGACTTCACTTACACCGAGACCGCCACCGCCGTAACCATAACCGGCTACAACAAAACCGGCGGCGCGGTGGTGATACCCGAGCGGATAAACAACAAGCCCGTTACCGCCATCGGGGAGGACGCGTTTTACAACAACCAACTGACCGCCGTTACCCTGCCCAACACCCTTACCTCCATCGGGAACCATGCGTTTGCCAACAACCGCCTGACGAGCGTTACCATTCCGGGCAGCGTTACCTCCATCGCGCAGGGGGTGTTTCAAAACAACCAACTGACCAGCGTTACCATACCGCCAAACATTACCACTATTAAGTATGCTCTGTTTGCCAACAACCAGCTGACCAGCGTTACCATACCAAACAGCGTTACCGCCATCGAAAAATTTGCGTTTATGGGCAACCCGCTGACGAGCATTACCCTCGGGGCAAACGTAACGCTGGAAGACGACTTAATAGCCGCCAGCGTCCTCGTAAGCAACAATGTCTTTAGGGACGCCTACAACAACGGCGGCAAAAGCGCAGGTACGTATACCCGCCCCAGCGCCACGGCAACGGCGTGGACAGGAAGAACCGCGTCAGGAGCGGCCATTGCAACCGCCGCGCCCGCCGCGCCCGCCGAACCCGTCCTCGGAACAGGGGACAGGACTATCGTCATTGATATGTTCGGCGACAGCATGTACGGCTGGTGGAGCGGCTATTTGCAGATCAGCATAAACGGGAAAGTAACCTACGGCCAGGCGGACAAGGTGATGCCGCCCGATGGATTTGGCTCAATGGGAAATAATAGCACAAGCAATCGTTTCAAGTTCAGGGCCAACACGGGCGACAAAATAGAAATCCGCGCCATGGATAGGGATGCGGATAGGCCAAGCGCCAGGTGGAACAATGCCTCGTTCATCGCGTATGAGGAAGGAACGCCGCCGTCCCCGGCGTTTACCGCACGCAATAGCGCTACCTGGTTCGGCGAGAACGATCTGGCGGTGCTGAACAGCAGCGGCGACCCCGAATTTGCGCCGGAAGCCCCGTGGAACTTTACCCTGGGCGTCGGCGAGGCTGTGGCGCAGAACGCGCGGACCCGCCAAATCACCCTTGAGGCGTGGCATCGGGTAGTATGGGTCGGCGACAATCAGGGGCGTGTTTTCTACCGCATTAACAAAGGGCCCAGGATAGCGCTGTATGAGGGCGGGTCGTCCGGCCTTGGGGATATTGAGGATATTACCGCCGGGGAAAAACGCACTTTTACCGCCAGGGAAGGCGATCTGGTGGAGATAATCACTACGGCGGCGGGAGTGTATGATTGGGCGGGTAACACAGGTGCGTATTTATATTTCTATTACAGCGACAATCCCATCTTGCCGCCTTTACAACACGGAGGCTTTAACGCGCACGGGAATAATATTTTAATAAGTCTGGAGGAGGAGAACGGGGATAATTTTAAGTATCTCTTAGAAGGCGAGACGGAACATTTAATTAGTACGCTCGGCGAGTTTACCGTTACCGTACCCGGCGGCGGCAGCAGGAGCGGCGACTTCACCTATACCGAAACCGCCACGGCCGTAACCCTTACCGGCTATTCAGGCGGCGGCGGAAGCGTCGTCATACCCCAGCGCATAAACAACAAACCCGTTACCGCCATCGGGCGGGAGGCGTTTTTCAATAAGCGGCTGACCGGCGTAACCATCCCCCAGGGCGTTACCTCCATCGGGGGCGGGGCGTTTTTCAACAACCAGCTGACCTCCGCTGCCATACCCACGGGCGTTACCGCCATCGGGAAGAGCGCGTTTGCCAACAATCGCCTGGCCTCCGTTACCATACCCACGGGCGTTACCGCCATTGAGGATCAGGCCTTTGTCAACAACCAACTGACCTCCGTTACCATACCCAACGGCGTTAGAACCATCGGGAAACAGGCGTTTGCCAACAACCGCCTGTCCTCCCTTACCATACCCGGCAGCGTTTTAGATATTTTGGACTCTGCGTTTTACGTCAACCAACTGACGAGCGTTACCATACCCCAGGGCGTTCGAAATATAGAGGCGCACGCGTTTTTAGGCAACAAGCTGGCCTCCCTTACTCTGCCCGACAGCGTTAGATATGTTGGGAAGTATGCGTTTGAGCACAACCCGCTGACCAGCATTACTCTCGGGGCGGACGTAGTGGTGGAATTTCCGGTAATGGAAACCGATGTATATTGGGTGCCGTCGAATGGCGCGTATAACTCGCGCTTTTTAGACGCGTACCGGGGCAACGACCGCCGCGCGGGAACCTATACCCGGCCCCGAGTCGGCGTGTTCACCCCCTACTCCGAAGCCAGCGGCGCCCCATGGACAAGGAGCGGTTCCGCCGCCGCCCCCGCGACACTCCCCGCGTCCTACATCGGCACGTGGAGAAGCACGACCGGCCAGTACCAGCCCTACACCGTAACCGTAACCGCCGACAGCATCAGGTTCCAGGACAAAGACGGCGATTTCGTAAGCTATTCCAATGTCAGGTGGACAGCCGCGCCGAACACCAACGCAGCCAACCGCACCGCCCACCCCAACGGCTTTACCTTTACCGGCACACGGACAAACAAGGGCTACGCCGCCGTCAATTACGCCTACATCGCGCTATCGGCGGACGGCCGCACCCTGTACGTTGGCGTAAACGCCGGGACCGCGTTAACGCCGAACAACACCACGGGCGTTTTTATGAAGAATTAGGAATGAGGAAATGAAGAATCAGGAAATGAGTTTCACAAATTCGTTGTATACGTTTGTCAAAACACCATCGTTAATCCTTCCGATTTTTTTGATGACGATGGCGGCTTCCAAAGTGTATACCTTATCAACTTTGATAACGGACTCTTTCGGCAAAGAACCGTCTGTCAAACTGTCATTTGTAATCCTGATACCTTTTTGCACAAGGTTGGACGTAATGGCAATAACGATAACATCTCTGTTAGCCGAATTATGCGCGTTGTTGGACAACACCAGCACAGGTCTTTTCTTAACAGAAGATAAATTGGAAAACGGGACGGGAACTAACAAAATATCGCCTCGGTCAAACACTATCCCAAACCTCATCTTCCTCATTATCCCAAAAATCCAGAGTGCTGTTGGAAACAGAAATCAAGTCTTCAAATTCGCTTTTTCCCCTGTCGAAGGGAGTAAAGGTCAGAATAACCGGCCCCGTTGGTACTTCCGCCGGAACAGTAATCCGGCGGTCAGCCGGTATGTCTACGGTTTGCGTAATGGTCATACCCCAACTATACCACAAAAGCTCCCTGAATGGCAACAAATATTTTTAAGGAGAAATTTACCATGATGAAAAAGACAATTTTTCTTTGCTCTCGAACAAAATCAATGCTGATTTTGTTCGCGCTCATTGCTATCGCCGCCTTTGGCGGCAGCTCATTGGCCTTCGCCCAAACCCCCAACCTTGTAAGCGACTGCGCCTTTACCGAAACCGCTGCGGAGGTAACCATTACCCGATATTACGGCTCCGGCGGCAATGTGGTGATACCCGGGCGGATAAACAACAAACCCGTTACCGCCATTGGGCTAAATGCGTTTAAGGACACGAAACTGACGAGCATTACCATACCCGACAGCGTTAAAACCATCGGGAGCGAGGCGTTTAGCCGCAACCAACTGACCAGCGTTACCATCCCCAACAGCGTTACCGCCATTCGGATAGATGCGTTTTTCGGAAACCTCCTGACAAGCGTTACCCTGCCCTCGAACCTTACCTCCATTGAGGCCGGGGCGTTTCAGAGCAACCGACTGACGAGCGTTACCATTCCCAACAGCGTTAAAACCATTGGGATCTATGCGTTTAGCCGCAACCAACTGACGAGCATTACCATACCCTCAGGCGTTACCTCCATCGGGGATAATGCGTTTAAGGACAACCAACTGACCGACGTTACCATACCCGACAGCGTTAAAACCATCGGGGTCGGGGCGTTTCAGGACAACCAACTGACGAGCGTTACCATACCCAACAGCGTTACCCGCATCGGGAACAATGCATTTCAGAACAACCCGCTGACGAGCATCACCATCGGGGCGAGCGTAACGCTGGGAAATACCATTACAGGCAACGCCGCCTTTAATACCGCTTACAGCAGCAACAGCAGGAAGGCGGGAATGTATACCCGGCCAACCGCAACCGTCACGGCGTGGACAGCCCCGGGCGCACCCGCATCCACACCAACGCCCGCGCCAACGCCCGCACCAGCACCCGCCCCAGCACCCGCCCCAACGCCTGCAATCGCAGGCACATTCGGCGACTTCACCATTAGCGAAACCGCCACAGCCGTAACCATAACCGGCTATACCGGAACCGCCAAAACCGTCGTGATACCCGAGCGAATAAACAACAAGCCCGTTACCGTCATCGGAGAATTGGCGTTTTATAGCAAGCTACTGACGAGCGTTACCATTCCCAACACCGTTGCCGAGATTGGGAGCTCGGCTTTTGAAAACAACCGCCTGACCGACGTTACCATACCCCCAAGCGTTACCTACGTTGGGTATAATACGTTCCGTTACAACGGGCTGACCAGCATCACCATTGGCGGGGGCGTAATGCTGGGTTCCAGCGCATTGGGCGATGCCAGCTTTAATAGCACGTACAACGATGGCGGCAAGCAGGCGGGAACGTATACCCGCCCCAACGCCACGGTTACGACATGGACAGGAAAAACCGCCTCGGGCGTGGCAATTGCCGTCCCCGACTTCAGCTACACCGAAACCGCCGCCGCCGTAACCATAATCGGCTACAACAAATCAGGCGGCGCGGTGGTGATACCCGAGCGTATAAACAACAAACCCGTTACCGCCATTGGGGACAGGGCGCTTGCCAACAACCAACTGACCAGCGTATCCATCCCCGGCAGCGTTACCAAGATTGGGGACTATGCGTTTCAGCAGAACCAACTGACCAGCGTAACCATCGGCAGCGGCGTTACCTCCATTGGGATGGGGGCGTTTAGAAACAACCAACTGACCGGCGTATCCATCCCCAACAGCGTTACCTCCATTGGGCAATATGCGTTTGCCTTCAACCAACTGACCGCCGTTACCATACCCAACACCGTTACCGAGATTGAGGAGGGCGCGTATAGAAACAACCAACTGACCAGCGTTACCATACCCAACAGCGTTACCTCCATTGGGGGCTTTGCGTTTACGAGCAACAAACTGACGAGCGTTACCATACCCAACAGTGTTACCTCCATTGGGGATCGGGCGTTTATGGATAACCCGCTGACGAGCATCACCCTCGGGGTAAACGTAACGCTGGGACCCAACGTAACGGGCGATACCGGCTTTATTATCGCTTACAACAACGGCGGCAAGCAGGCGGGAACGTATACCCGGCCAACTGCAACCGCCACCGCAGCATGGACAGGCAGAGATTCCTCGGGAGCGGCCCTTGCCGCGTCCGCCGCCGTACCCGATTTCACCTACACCGAAACCGCCACAGCCGTAACCATTGTAAGCTACAACAAAACCGGCGGCGCGGTCGTGATACCCGAGCGGATAAACAACAAGCCCGTAACCGAAATCGGGCCCAGGGCATTTTACGACAAGCAATTAACCGCCGTTACCATACCCAACGGCGTTACCACCATTGGGCACTCTGCGTTTATGAACAACCAACTCACCAGCGTTATTATCCCCGACAGCGTTACCACCATTTACGTTGCGTCGTTTAAAAACAACCGACTGACGAGCGTTACCATACCCAACAGCATTACCGGCATTTGGGGCGAGGCGTTTAACGGCAACCAACTGACGAGCATTACCATCGGCGAGGGCGTATCGATGGCAGCCTACGTAACAGGCCGCAGCGAGGCCTTTTGGAACATTTACAACGGCGGCGGCCGAAAAGCGGGGACGTATACCCGGCCAAACGCAATCGGCACCGCATGGACAGGCAGATACTCCGCAGCCCCGGCAGCCGCAGCCGCACCCAACCCCGCAAGTGATTTCACCTTTACCGAAACTGCCACGGCGGTAACCATAACCGGCTACAACAAAACCGGCGGCGCGGTCTGGATACCCGAGCGGATAAACAACAAGCCCGTTACCGCCATCGGGTACCAGGCGTTTCAGGAGAAGCAACTGACCGCCGTTACCCTGCCCAACAGCGTTATCTCCATCGGGGCCGCGGCGTTTTTCAGGAACCGACTGACGAGCGTTACTATCCCCAACAGCGTTACCTCCATCGGGGAAAGGACGTTTATGGAGAACCGCCTGACCAGCGTTACCATCGGCAGCAGCGTTACCACCATTGGGAATAGCGCGTTTTTCGACAACTCCCTGAGGAGCATCACCATCCCCCCAAGCGTTACCTCCATTGGGGATCGGGCGTTTCGCGGTAACCTGCTGGCCAGCATTACCATCGGCGGGGGCGTAACGCTGGCAGCCGATGTAACAGGCAGTGGCGCCGGTTTTTATAACGCATACAACTCAGGCGGCAGGCAGGCGGGGACGTACCAGGGGCGATACCAATACACCCCGTACTGGTCAAGGTTTAACGGCACACCGGTGGGCGTAAGCGTCGCGTATCAGAATATCGGCTACCCCATAGACGGCAATTCGTATGACACCGACGACGAGTACTTAAATATGTGGCACCTGCGCCCCAATGTTATGACCTTTGTCAACGCGGACGGAACGGTAAGCGTATGCGCCACGGACTACGCCGCTACCTACGTCTATGAATATACCGCCGACTTGCGGTATGTAAAAACCATGCGCTTTGCCAACGAGTTCCCCATGCTCGGCGCGTTTACCAGGGACTCAGGCGGCAATTACTATTTCTTTTACGCGATGGATATTGATTCGGAAGACGAAGCCGCCTGGAACACCGAAAACATGGCGCTGGTAAAGTACAACAGCTCCGGCGTCAAGACCAATACCTTCAGGCTAAAGGCGGACGCGGATAACAGTGCTGCTGGAATAAAACTACCCTTTGACGGCGGGTCGTGCAGATTGGAACTATCTGGCAGCATGATCGCCGTCTATTTTGGCAGGGAAATGTTTGTTACGCCGGACGGCATTAACCATCAGGCTTCATACGGCTTTGTGCTGAACAAAGACACGTTTGCAAGAGTTGACAGCGGCCAGGATGCCTCGCTCATAAATTTGATGCCCTACGTCAGCCATTCGTTCAATCAATTCATACTTCCCGTTGAAGGCGGCTTTGTATTCGCCGATCACGGAGACGCGGGTCCGAGAAACTTTACCTTCGCAAAGTTTCAAAACGGCGCCGACAGCAAAGCAGTAACCGCCTTCAGGTTCAAGGGGGGCGGAACACAACACGGCGGTTCGGCAACAGACGTTGACTATAATCACACTTTCGCGCAGATGGGCGGCCTGGCGAAAACAAACAGCGGCTACATCTTTGCCGGAACCTACGAAAAGAACAGCGCCGCCAACGCCAAACACAACGACTCTCGCAACCTCTTTATCGTAACCATTGACGAAAATTTGAACACGGTCAGTCCGATTAAATGGATAACCAACTACACCAACAAGGAAACGCAGAACGCGGGAAACCCCAAAATCGTCAGCCTGGGAGGCGGACGCTTCCTGCTCATGTGGGAACAAATGAACAGCATCTCCACCCACGCCCTCGTCATTGACGCGAACGGCAACCCGGTGTCGCAGGTCAAAGACCTCCCTCTCACCTTGCTGAGCCACAACGACGTACTGCGCTACAACCCAACCAACGTCAGAGTGTACCGG
>Ga0082212_10012263_pt1 | contig 10801 bp, 8 predicted proteins | sample TergutNt197P3_FD_71548 | JGI IMG/M metagenome (GOLD analysis project Ga0082212, IMG submission 71548) | Neocapritermes taracua P3 segment gut microbial communities from Petit-Saut dam, French Guiana - Nt197 P3 | ecosystem: Host-associated > Arthropoda: Insects > Digestive system > Gut ...
GTTGCCTGCCGGCATTGCTGTTGTAACGGCGTTGATTGTTTTCCTTTTAGTCAGGGATACGCCGCAATCATGCGGTTTGCCGGGTATTGAGGCCTATAAAAACGATTATCCGCCCCATTATACCCAAAAATCGCAAACGGTTCTGAAGATAAAGGATATTTTCTTCAAACATGTGTTTGCCAACAGAATTTTGTGGATTGTGGCGATTGCCAACGCATTTGTTTATTTTGTCCGCTATGGCGTTTTGGACTGGGCGCCTACCTACCTGATGGAAGCCAAACACTACGACATCAAAGAGATGGGGCTTGCCTACTCGCTGTACGAATGGGCGGCCATTCCGGGCACAATCCTTTGCGGATACCTCAGCGATACGATTTTCAAAAGAAAAAGGGCGCTCACTACAATATGCTACATGATGCTTGTTGCGGCAGCCTTATTTGTCTATTGGACAAACGCCGACAATAAACTGATTGACAGCATGGCATTGGTAGGAATCGGTTTTTTCATTTACGGCCCGGTGATGCTGATAGAGGTTTATGCGCTGGATGTTTCGCCGAAAAACGCAGCAGGAGCGTCGGCGGGGCTGGCAGGATTTTTCGGATATGTCTTCGGAACATCCATTTTGGCCAATATCGTAATGGGACAGGTGGTACAATCATTCGGATGGGACGCCGGCTTTATCATGCTGATCGCATCATGTTTTGTGACGGCCCTGCTAATGGCGCTGGCTCACCGGACAGAAAAACGAATGGCAAAAAAATAAAAAATGCAACAGACTTTTTTATTATTTAGAACTATTCGTACCAACCCGCAATTCTCCCCGTTTCCGTTCTATTTCGGTCAGCAGGATTTTCCGCAAACGGATATGTCCCGGGGTTATTTCTACATATTCATCTTCCTGAATATATTCCAGCGCTTCTTCGAGCGAAAATTTCACGGCAGGGGCTATTTTCATTTTTTCGTCGGAGCCGGTAGCGCGCATATTGGTCAATTTTTTAGTTTTGGTGATGTTCAATCCCAGATCGCCCGAACGGGTATGCTCGCCCACTACCTGCCCTTCGTAGATTTCTTCGCCGGGGTCGACAAAGAAATGACCGCGGTCCTGCAGTTTATCCAATGCGTAGGCAATAGCCTGTCCGGTTTCGATGGCAATCAGCGAACCGTTGATGCGTTTTTCAAATTCTCCGCGCATCGGAGCAAATTTTTCAAAACGATGCGTCATCACTGCTTCGCCGGCAGTGGCAGTGAGCATCTGGTTGCGCAGCCCGATAACGCCGCGCGATGGAATGCTAAATTCAAGATGAATCCGGTCGCCGCGCGTTTCCATCTTCAACAGATCGCCCCTGCGTCGCGATACCATTTCAATTACTTTCCCCGACGATTCATCAGGAACATCAACGTTCAACTGTTCGATGGGTTCGCATTTCATACCGTTGATTTCCTTGACGATCACCTTCGGCTGCCCTACCTGCAACTCGTAGCCTTCGCGGCGCATGGTTTCGATAAGTACCGAAAGATGCAGTATTCCGCGCCCGTACACGACGAAAGCATCGGCTGAACCGCTGTCTTCCACGCGAAGTGCGATATTTTTTTCCAATTCGCGATCTAATCGTTCCTTGAGGTGACGCGACGTAACATACTTGCCGTCGCGTCCGAAAAACGGTGAATTGTTGATAGTGAACAGCATACTCATCGTAGGTTCGTCAATTGCAATTGTTTCCAATCCTTCGGGATGGTCGCAGTCGGCTACCGTATCGCCGATGCTGAAATCCTCCAATCCCACTAAAGCGCAAATATCGCCCGAACTCACTGTCGCTGCTTTCTTTTTGTTCAGCCCTTCAAAAGTCAGCAGTTCCTTAATTCGCGAACGGACGATGCTTCCATCGCGTTTCACTAACGAAATATTCTGTCCTTCGCGCAATGTTCCGCGATGCAGCCGGCCGACGGCAATACGCCCCACGTAGCTGGAATATTCAAGCGAACTGATGAGCAGTTGCGGCGTTCCTTCAAGAACGACAGGCGGCGGAATATGTTCGATGATGGCGTCGCACAAGGCGATGATATTAGAGGCGGGCTTACGCCAGTCCGTTGACATCCAGCCTTGTTTTGCAGAACCATAGATGGTGGCGAAATTGAGTTGTTCTTCGGTAGCATTGAGGTGGCACATCAGATCGAATACCTGTTCCTGAACCTCGTCGGGACGGCAATTGGGTTTATCGACCTTATTGATGACCACAATCGGTTTTTTTCCCATTCCCAGCGCTTTTTGCAGTACGAAGCGCGTTTGCGGCATGGTGCCTTCAAAAGCGTCGACCAGCAGCAATACGCCGTCGGCCATGTTGAGCACGCGCTCTACCTCTCCACCGAAATCGGCGTGGCCGGGCGTATCGATAATATTAATTTTTACTCCTTTATATTCAACTGATACATTTTTTGCCAGAATGGTGATGCCGCGTTCGCGCTCCAGTGCATTACTGTCCATGATCAATTCTCCGGGATTTTCGTTGTCGCGGAAGAGTTTTCCAAGTTTTATCAGATTGTCAACCAGTGTGGTTTTTCCGTGATCTACGTGCGCTATTATCGCAATATTCCTAATGTCGAACATGAACTGTTTTAATTTTTTTCGCGGCGCAAAGGTAACTGTTTTATTTGTTTTTGAAATATTTGTTCATTAAAGCCTGAGCCGCGACAAAAGAACTCATGTGATTATCAGCAATTTTCTGTTCATATTCGGGCAATAATGTTTCGATGACCGGATGATGATAAAAATGACTGACAAGGCTGTTACGGATGGTTTCATTCATCCAGTATTTCGCCTGCTGTTGCCGGCGCTGTTCAAAATATCCGTTAGTTTGTGTCAATTGTTTGTATTGTTGTATCATATCCCAAATCGTGTCGATTCCAAACCGGGTGACGGCCGAACAGACTGTTGCCTGCGGCTCCCAGCCTGACACAGGTTTTGGAAACAGCTGTAAAGCGTTCCGGTATTGCGCCTGTGCTAACTGTGCTTTTTCCATATTGTTACCATCGGCTTTGTTCACAGCGATCAGGTCGGCCATCTCCATCACGCCGCGCTTAATGGCCTGTAATCCGTCGCCGGCGCCCGTTATTTGAATCAACAGAAAGAAGTCGGTCATGGAATGTACCGCAATTTCCGATTGCCCTACCCCTACGGTTTCGATGATGATGGTATCGAATCCTGCCGCTTCGCAAAGGAATACGGTTTCGCGGGTTTTTTGTGCCACGCCGCCCAACGATCCCGATGAGGGTGAAGGACGGATAAATGCGTTCGGATCGGCCGAAAGATTTTCCATGCGGGTTTTGTCTCCCAATATGCTACCCCCGGAACGATCGCTCGAAGGATCAATAGCCAATACCGCAAGTTTATGCCCCTTTGATGTGAGATAACCGCCCATTGCTTCAATAAACATACTCTTTCCCGCGCCGGGAACCCCCGTGATACCTATACGCATGGACTTTCCCGAATATGTCAGGCAACGTTCAACAATGTCCTGTGCCATCCGGACATGACAGGGCAGCGAACTTTCTATCAGAGTAATGGCCTGGCTCAGGATGGTACGGTCAGTCCGCAGAATCCCATCCATATATTCATCAACCGTTAACGTTTTCCGCTTCCGTTTCAGGAATCGCTGCAATGAAACCCGATCCACCGACGAAGGCTGTTCGACGCCGGGACTTACCGTCAAAGCGCTGTTTTGATTGCTATTTGTCAGCATTTTTGTATTCATCTGAAATAATTTACCAAGGGTCGGGTAGATTGGACAAAGGTGTATTTTGAAAGTTGAAAAATGTTTATTTCAGTTGATTTTGCGCCACTTCGATAAATGCCAAAATGTTTTCCATTGAGGTATCCCCTTCAACCGCGTGGGAAGGGGATAATATCAATCCGCCTTCCTTACCCGATTCAAGCAGTTTTTTTGTTTCAGCGATTACTTCATCCTTTGTTCCGAAGGGTAATACTTTCTGTATGGACAGTCCCCCGTGAAAAGCCAGCCGTCCCCGATAGCGCGGAAGAATCGAATATACATCCATTACTTCCGGCTGGAAAGGATTGAAGCAGTTGACGCCAATGGAAATCAGGTCGTCAAACAACTCGTCTACATCCCCGCAACTGTGAATCATCACGAATTTTCCGGATTCCCGGACACGTCCGTACATACGTTGCAAGCGCGGGAATATAAACTCTTTCCAGAGGTCGTATCCCATAATAAGCCCTTCCTGTTGCCCCCAATCATCGCCAAAAAGAATGGCGTCTATATCATATTCCAATGCTTTGTCGATCTGCGCCAGATTATATTCGCAGATTGCGTCCAATAATTCATGTACAAAATCGGGGTTGATATAAAAATCCAACAGCAGATTTTCAATGCCGCGTAACGTCCATGCACGTTCATACAGCGAGAATCCTATCGCAAAACAACGGAATAAATCAGGTTTCTTTTCTATTTCCGATTCTATACTGTCATAAATACGGGGATCATGAGGATCGGGGAAAGTATATCCCTTTAATACAGGTTCAGACAGGATACAGCCTTTTATATCGCCTATATCCTTATCCACGGTTCTGTCCCATACTACTTGAAAAACATCCCGATACAGATTGTTTCCCAGATCGTCAAAGAAACCGTAATCGTTTCCCAGTCCCAGTATATGATTTCCTAAAGGGATATCCAGGTCATCCACGCCGTAATATTTTTGTAACTGTTCTTTCGGTTCCTGTGTGAATTTAAAAGACCATGGTACATATGGAGGAGCCTTTCCCTCCAGAACAGATTTGATTACTTCACGTTTTGTCATCGTTTTGTGATATTACAGTTATTTTAATCTGTTTCACCGACATTGATATAACAGACCACACCTCCAATAAACAGCAGAACAAAAAAGTTTTTCACAATGACGGAAAATGAATTTAGTATTTTTCTGCCAGCGCCCACAAATTACTTTGGGATAATTCAACCGCTTTATTCAAATCATCCATAGCCTGCTGTTTTTGCCCCAGTCCTTTGTATCCCAATCCGCGCATGGTATACAGACGCGACAATCTGTCATTTGTGGCTTCACGTCCACCAAAAATGACGCCAACTTCCGAACCTGCCTCACGCTCTAACTGTCTGTCTGCTTCAGATATTAAGGATTCAAATATTTTTTTTGCCTGATCGTTATTTCCAAGTTTGGTATGACTAAGCCCCTGATAATAATTCATTACATTGACGGTTCGTGATGCCGATTCAACTGATTTTTTGAATGAAGCGTTTGCTTTTGAGCGATTACGAAGCGCCTCGTAAGCCAAACCGACATAATAATCTACCTGCGCTTCGCGGTCGCCCATGCGATCGTTACCGGCTTCTTCTCTGGTTATTTGGGCTTTGAGGAAGCGATCAAGTGCTTTTTGATACTCATTGTTTTTAAAATACTGTTTCCCTAATATCAGGTTCGCATTGATCTGTATATTTCTGGATCTTGATGATCCTTCGCGATAGGCAAAGTTTGTTCCTTCCAGCAATTCAACGGCTTTATCGGCCTGACCGGAAAGAATAAGGTTTTCGATGAGCCACTGATACGAGTCGTCCCGATTCTTTACCGTTTCGGTACTTCCCTCGAAAATTTTTACCCGCGTGGCAACAGGGACATTGTTCCTTTCATACAGTTCGCTTAACTCTGTAAAATATAATGCTTCATTTTTATTGAGCGCTATTGCCTTTTCATATTGGGAGATGGCCTTCGGCACATCATCGTAATGATAAAAATAACCCCATCCGAGATTACGGTATGCTATTGAAAGTCCGGGATTTTGTTTCACTGCATTTTCCCAGTGCTTCATGGCATTTTCAGGCTGTTTCTCATATAAAATGTTTCCGATAAAATAACAGGCGTTACCGTCGGTCGGATTATATTTTAAAGCAGTATTCAACACATCAACCGATCCAAGCCGGTAGGGAAAGATATAATCCACGGATTGCCCCGCAGCAGTTTTAAAATATGCCGAAGCCCTGGCGTTGTCGCCCGATTTATCACAGATATACCCAAGGTAATAATTGAAAAACGGATTATCTCCTTTAAAACGTTTGAGCGCATCTTCGGCCTCGGCAAGCAATCCATTATTCAGATATCCGATGGCAAGCGTGAGATAATTATCGTCGAAATCCCGCATTTCTCTGTTAAGTGATGCAAGTAATCTTTCCGCTTTCTGATTGTCGCCCGATTCTTTTGCAATGAGATAATACTCATTTCTGATTCGGAAATCAAGCGGGTCGGCTCCTGCGATTGTTTCCAGCGTGGCCAGCGCACCGGCGAAATCACGCATTCTTCGCTGTATGGATGCTTTTAGCGCAACTGCGCTGTTGTTCCGGCCATTTGTCCAAAGCGATTCTTTGATTTGATGAAAAGCTTTACTGAAATCATTTTTCGCACATGAGATTTCAGCTAACTGGAAGTAGGCAGCCGAATGCCAGGCATAGTCCCAGGTAGCGCGGTAGAGCGTGTCTTCGGCTTCGGCAAGAAGCCCCAGACTCCTCAACGTCAATCCCTGCAAATATATCGCTTCTCGGTTGGAAGGATGCGTATAATCATTTGTCAGTCTTTTAATTGCCTTGGCGAAATATTGCCGTGCAGCGGGATAATCGCCATTCTTCAGATAGATATTACCTATCGCAGTATTGGTACGGATATCGCCCGGATCTTTGGCTAAAGCAGCTTTGTACCAATCCATCGGATCATACCTTGGCGCATAAAACTGTTCCACTCTTTTTCCGGTTAAATACAGTTCCTCAACGGTCTCAAGTTTATCCGGTTCGGGATAACCCGGCCAGTTTTCAGGAAGCGTTTCAACCGGAGCCTGTTCTACGGGTTGATATTCTATCAGCACGAGGCCGGTTCCGTTATTGATTAGTTGGGTGTGAAGATCGGTCATATTGTATGCACCCTCAAGTTTGATGGTTTCAATGAATGGTTTGTCAGGCGATATGGTGATATTTTTTTCAAATACGATCTTACCCTTGTTTTTAAGGATTACTTTCGCGTTTTCAACTTTTCCGGTTGAATAATAACCAAGAAACACATTGTACTTATTTTTTTCATTTTTTTCTACCAGATTCACCGCTCCGTCAAGATTGGCATACTTAAAACCCTGAATACCACGCACAGGATACCAGTACTGCTCCCAGCGTTTCACCTCGTAAGGATTGATCCAGCTATAATCCGGCTGGTTATTGCTATAGGTGCCTATCATTAATTCGGCATAGGGACCGTCATTTTCAGTAAGTCTCCCTTCGGTAGCCTGGCCGCTCGGTCCTGAACCCCATTCCCATAATTTAGCGCCTTTCGATATGTTATGATCGCCGAAATGCACTGTTCCTGCATTTTTTCCATGATCGTATCCACCCATAAAATCTTCCTGAAGATCATGCACGAAAAATGAATTGGAATTAACCACGTTTTTCCACCAGCTAATATCCGTACCGTCAAAATTAACGTTTCTATATCTGTTTTGGGCAAACGGCCATTGCGTAAAATCTGTTTTGGAATGGTAAGTGACTACCTGAGCGCTCGGAGGGAAAAAAGTCTGGTAGTTATCATTCACATGAACTGCAACATTAGCCCAGTTTAAGAAAGTGTGCGTATATGGGGAAGAATTATGTATACGGCCTTCAGCTTTGAAATAGGATTTTCCCGGAAACATGGTTACTCCGATTGTCCATCTCATACCATGACGGGGTTCATATTCTGCCACCCAGACAGTTTTACTGCCGTCGGGGTTTTCTGTTGTGGTATAATCAAGCGGCAGAAAAGTCGACGCCCTGTGGTGATGAAGAACGCACCATTCAATGCCTCCCGATACCCACGCGCCTGTCATACCGATGTTGGACGGCCGTACTACAGTATTTTTGTAAATGAAGTGATAGTTGTTGGTTTTATCGGTGGCATAATATAGTTTACCGCCTATATCAGGCGTGATTCCCAATTCGATGTATTCATTTTCGAGCACCAGGGTTTGCCATTCTTTCTCAATCCTTTCATTGATGTATTGATCATTCGACTTTAACGGATAAACATGCTTCGAGGCGCCCTGGTAAGCCTCATTTCTGAAAAAAACAGGATTTTTATCAGGAGGCGCCACGGGGTAAGTAGGCATGGAAATCCGCTTTTCAGTCATACTTACTCCTGATGGAGTATTCGACTGAGCATATCCGTTGAGAAACAAACAGATCATCACTAAAACTGTACAATAAAATCTTTTCATCTTAATTAATATTTTAAATTTGTATGGCTAAAAGAGAACATCTCATTCGGAAAGTTTTGAACAGATATTCACTCGCAAAAATAGAAATTATTTTCGAGATAATAACTTCGTAAAAAAAAAGCTTTACGATTATAAGCAATGCGCAAACAGGCAAAATCGCCATGATGACAGAGAGTTGCCGTGAGAAAGAATTAGTTGACGCCCTTTCTTTCTTTGGACAGGATTTGCAAAAAGTGAAAAGCATCAGTTGCGGCATGAGCCCCACTTACCTGAAACTGTGCCGTGAACAAATACCCGGAGCCAAAACGGCAGTGGACAAATTCCATGTGATGAGTTATCTCTGCGATGCTGTTTTGGATGTACTACTCCTCAAAGGAACTTGCCGCCATGATGGACATGAGTTACAACACCTTTCGCGCGGAACTGCGGAGAAATACCGTTTTATACCGCCAACTGACCACAATGGGCTGGTGCAACTACAAATACATTTGAGAAAGCGAAAAGTTTAAATTATTTAGACAAGCAGGAAAAAAACAAGCGAGGCAAAACATGTTTTTGCTAAAATCATGACATTCAGTATGATTTTTGGATTTTATCCATCAAAAAACGAACTTTTTCTCGTTGTGCGTTAAAGAATCTGACTCTTTCTTTTTCGGCGATTCCGCACAATAAGAGAGAACGTTGAGTTAGTTTGGTAAGGTATTTACCTGTTTCTATACAAAAATCCTGATCAGAAACTATTAAAGTGTTTATGGTAAACAGCTTGACTGCGCAACCACTTGCTTCTGAGTGTCTCATCAGGATGAAGGTGTTTTCAATTTCAATTTCGCTAAAATACAGTTGAAACGGGGTTGTATAGTTGCCTTTTCTTCCGTTTTCGGCCCAGGTTTGCAACTTGTCTAAAATTTTCAATAACTGTTCGCACAGCAGCAATGGAAATTCTTTATTCGGGAACTTGCAAATGTCAGTATAATAGCTGATAAGACTTATTGTAGTATTGATGGTATTTTCCGTCCATATCTCGGTTGAAGGAGTAAGTTCAAAATCTTTGATGATTTTTTGATAATAACCGTCAAGTTCAGGAGTGGCAATTGCATTCACGAAATCATCAAAACTGCCTTCATAGTTGTAAACGCTATGAGCCCATGTGTATAATTTAAAAAATGTCAGCTCTTTATGATATATCAAATGAAATACGGGAATATCCACGGCCGACATGAGTATGTTTGACCCATCGGAAATTCTCAATTTTTCGAGACTTTTGGAAATATATAATACATAACTTTGATAGTCATTGGGTTTGGATACATCAAGCGGATGGTAAACATAATCGGGTTGATGAAAGTTCCTGACGTCCATCAGTAAATCGAAAGATATGTTGAAATGTTTGCATAATGCATATATTTCTTTAATATTCAACATCTTATCACAACGAATCCGCCGGTATGCCGAATCCGAACCTATTTCCAATACTTCGGATACAATATCGACCAGAGCGCACTTTGCAGAGAGGTTTTTTTGTATCTCATCGAATAATCTTTTTTGTATCGCAAAATTTTTTTCTGAATTTTCCATATTCCAATACAATTTCTTAAACTTTTTTTTGCAGAAATTGCAAAAAAACAATCGTGATTCAAATGATTTTGCAAAAAAACAAAAAAAAACAAAAGAAAAACAAAAAAAATATGCTGATTTGCATTTTTTGCAATTTTGGGAAAAACACAGTAGCAGAAACTGCCATCTGAATGAAAAAAAAATAGTATATTTTTGTGGAAAAATAAAAAATATCATGACTTTATTCAAAATTGCCGTCATCCATTCCATAGAAGCCGAAAGAACACTTTTGACTAAAATGCTATCCTGCGCAAGCGGTTACGAGTTCGTACAGAATATGAGGCAGTAAAATCAGTTACATTTAAGAATCAACATTTTGCATCATGAAACGGTTGGTAGATTTGGTAAAAACAGTCAATTGCTTTTTGAAAGCGCTGTCATTTGAAAACGCCTTGTACGAAATAGAACAATCGGTTGGCTTTACATCCGGAAACTATGAGAACAGGTTTCCGAAAAAAGCATTAAAACCTGAATTAATTAAAAATACTTACGCGATGAACAGATTATTAGCACTGCTGGGAAAAAACGATTTGGAGTAATAAAGCCGTCCTTTTGGCTCGTAACAGGACGGCGATGACAAACCCAATCTAAATGGTTACTGTTTGCCGTCATTCACGATTGGCAAAGGTAAACATTTTAAGAGCAAAAAAAACAATTTCGTCAGAAATTTTATGATAAGAATTACGATTGCGACTGCCGCAGCACATCGTAAAACAATCGCGGCCTCGCCGGTAATCCGTGAGCCGGCGCAGTATCAGAGAACAAATGAGCGTATCATTTCTTCTTACGCGGAACAAATTTTAAAAAAAGTTTATTATGAATACTAAAATCAAATTTCCCCTTGCAAGACAAGGGGGCACAGGCGCAAATCCTGTCGTGCTGTGCATCGTAAGTGTGGTGTTTTTTGCAGCAGTTTTTTTTTGGTGC
>Ga0082212_10012264_pt1 | contig 10801 bp, 9 predicted proteins | sample TergutNt197P3_FD_71548 | JGI IMG/M metagenome (GOLD analysis project Ga0082212, IMG submission 71548) | Neocapritermes taracua P3 segment gut microbial communities from Petit-Saut dam, French Guiana - Nt197 P3 | ecosystem: Host-associated > Arthropoda: Insects > Digestive system > Gut ...
GTCTGCAGCACAGAGAACGTTTTTGTGTTCTTCAAAGGAAAGCGTCGGCGATTCGCCGGTAGTCCCCACCGGTACAATGGCGGTCGTACCGGCATTGATTTGAAACTCGATTTGCTTCTGAAATGTTTCGTAATCAACCTGATTGTTCTTGAATGGCGTAACAATGGCGACCGAAAGTCCGGCGTATTCTTCAAAACGAGTCATGGCCAGTGGATTGGGGAAACATAAGAAGGATCTCACGCGTCATTTTACCCTTTTTGCCTTACGAAAGGGAGAGGGGCTCTTTTCACTTCACCTTTACCTTCGACTTTAGACAAGGGGGGGGCAGTATAACACATTGTTTTATTGTTTTCTAGCCGGATTACATCTGATGGTTCGGGCAAAGTATTGAAGACTCAGTAACCGAACTCCCGCCCTGTCCCGTCTCTCGTTACATAAATGATTTCAACCATTGCCATTACCCACGAAATCAAAGGAAGCACAATGAAAAAGAAGTAAAGCCAAAGCGGTCCCACGGGCGTCCATGCATCTATTTGCATAAATTTTCGGTCTAACTTTAGATTTGTTAACCTGTCATGCAACACATCCAGACGCGAGTGTAAATCCTGCAAAATGTCTCTTAACTCTTCCACGAGTTCCCAATCGACCTCAAACCGTTTTTGTGCTTCAATTTGCGCAGGAGGATCGACTCTTCGTTCAGGTTCTACCCGAACAACGTCGGGTTGTCTTCTTGGTTTGCGTAATTTACCTTCCAAAGCATCCTTAAGTTTTTGTTCCGTTTCCGCAATTTCTTTCTCACAATCCTTGATAGTTTGTTCACACTCCCCTATTTCCTTATGTAGCGGAGAGTAAGTCCATGCGTACAGAGTCCATCCGAACACCGCGAGTATCGAAATAGAGCCTACAAGTATCCACGGCGACAACAGCCAAAGATGAATTCTTCCGTGTCGGGCACGTTTCGCATAGAAATCGTGGACACCGAATATCCCAACAAATACGGCAAGAAAGATGAAAACGGTTCGGCTCAATGGAAGAAAATTGTGTTCCTCGTTACCATGATTTGGAAACGGCGGCGGCGGTATTTCCTCGGCATCGTGTGTGTTCGTTGAATCGTCAACCTCCTGTTCTGGGGTTTGAAAAGCGTCTGAAAAGTCCGCTGAAAGGGTATAAATATCTGATTCCGGTCCAAAATCTTGGATTATTGGTACTGGAATCGGGGACGGTAGAGAAAGAGATTCCAAAATACCGGAATCCATACCTTCCGATGGAGCGGCGGACGCATCTTGAAACTTCAAGCCTTGTATTTTTTGTGCTGGGACGGTTTTTCCGCTTTCCGCCTCGACGAGTGTTTCCGGCGAAATCAACCCCACTTTGGCAAGTCCCTTGAGTTTTCCACCAGAAATCGGTCCCTGTTTTTGTCCGTCCTTATCGTAGTAAAACCAAGTGGTCATTTTTTTAGAGTCGACGTACTCTGACTTCACTGTCCGAACGCTCGGACGATATTTCCATCGCGGGTTTAGAGTAACAGATTTCGTTGCGGTTGCAAGAGGGTATAGTTACTTGCCGTGGCAGTCGGGTGCATAAATTTGGGGATTTGTCCCTTTGATTGAGCCCAAAACAAATCAAAATACGTTCAAAAATTCCCTTGATAGGAAGCGGGGAAATCGCTATAATCCCTCGCTTTTCCCTTATCGTGGAGACTCCATGTTTTCGGCAACACTTCAGTTCTATCAAGGTCCTCTGGACTTGCTGTTCCATTTGGTTCGCAAGCATGAGTTGGACATCTTGGATATTCCGATTGCTCGAATTCTGGAACAATATCTCGATTATCTGGCAATTTTGGAGCAAATTGACATCAACAACATCGGCGACTTTCTCGCCATGGCAAGTACGTTGATCGAAATCAAATCGTTCAAGGCACTGCCCGGTGAAGAAGTTGCCGAAGTCGAAATTGAAACACCCAAGCAAGAATTGGTTAAACAACTTTTAGAGTACCAACGCTACTGCGATGCCGCCCGAGTGCTCCAGAAGCGGAGCGAATCTTGGCAACTTCGCTTTCCCCGGCTTTCGGACGATTTGCCGCATCGTTCGCCTAACCTTTCGGACGAGCCGATTCAGGAAATTGGAATCTGGGATTTGGTCAGTGCGTTCGGCAGAGTGTTGCAAGAATGTTTGCCGCGGATAGAACACAGTATTATTTACGATGACACACCGATTGGAACACACATGCTTCGGATTCATCAACGTTTGAAAACAGAAAAGCGGATTGCCTTTCGGCAATTATTCGCTCATGGTCAGCACAAATCAACCTTGGTGGGCATATTTTTGGCTTCTTTGGAACTGGTGCGGCATGAGTTTGCTCATGTCTATCAAGATTACAATTTTGGCGAAATCGAATTAGCCTACCGCCAGAGTTCCAAGCCGCTAGACTTTGGCGCACAGGGGGGTATAGCATAAGAGGGAGGGGGCAATTTAAGCAAATTGGGTAATTTCTCTTGCGCCTTTTTGCGAAAATAGGTAAAGCCCTTTCATGACGACCCACGAGGTGTGCAAGATTGCCAAAATCCCGTCATTCCTGCGTAGGCAGGAATCCAGACGAGAGATTTTAACCCTGTTTCTCTAGCCCCCTGCCTGCGCAGGGGTGACGGAAAAACAGAACTTGCACATCTCCTGCATTGTGTTACCAACCGAGACAGAGTCCAATGCTGCCGAGATGCGTGATATGCCGCTCATTGAACAGAGCATCATAGTCGAAAAACAGATAGATGTTGTACACCCCTTCAAATTTTCCTCCGATTCCGAGCCAAGCCCAGTCTCGACCGGTTTTGCCCTCATAAAACATGATTGCCGGCGAGTTCGTACCGGAAACCGGCGAAAACCGGCTATGGAAAAATGGCGGAGGATTGTCGAGCATTTCATGCACCCAAACCGTTCGGCTCTGTAATTCCAACATATCCGTAACTTTCCAACTCAAGCGTAAACCGAAAAGTTGATTCAGTCCATGACCGTTCCAGTCATTCACCACGACAGGAGAGTGTCCGATGTTCCCGTGATAGAGAAAATCGTATTGCAAGGCATAAAAGGGTTTAATTCCCCATTTTCCGAAAAGGAAATCGAGTCCGAATTCACCGAAAAAATTCGTTTGCAAGCCGTCTCCCAGGGCGGTTTTGTCTGTGGAAACTTCGTATCGGTCATAGCCGAGACTGCCGGTAAATATAAAGTGACACATACTCAAATAGATGAATTTACCGTAGCCGAGGAGGTAATTGTCGATTTTTGAATCGGCACCGTCAAACTTCGTTTTGCTTTGGTTGGCATTGGCGAAAAAAGTGGAATAGACACCGTGCGATTTAGCAACATCAAAGCCGAGTTGAAACCCATAAAAGTTGGGGTGGATTTTTCCCATCTCTTTTGGTTTCAACGTTGTGTCGCCATAGTACAAATTTGTCCAAACTCGTCCGCCGCCGCTACGCCGCCGCTTGTATTGACCGAGAAAAAGGTCCACGTCAGTGGAAAAAATCGGTCGGTCGGATAATAGCGAGCAATCCAACTCCCAATCGTCCGATTCCAGAGGCACAGCCGAAGTGTTGTCCGTCATTAGAACGGAAAACAGAGCAAAAACTGTGATAAAAGTGAAAATGTGCCGCATGGGTGTTAGAAACAGAGCCGCAATCTTTAGATTGCGCAGTATTGGTTGTGCGCAATCTAAAGATTGCGGCTCTGACAACATTATCGACGTTAATCTAGCGAAACTTTAACGATTGTCCCGATTTTAACGGACACTCTGTATCAATTTTTCCAATTTTCCGGGCTATACCGATTGACATTTTCTCCATTTTCCCTAGAATGCCCATAATAATCGGTATAACCGATATGAACAGCACTTAACCCTTTGGAATAGTCATGACGATTTGGTTTAGCACAAACATCCCGGAAATGCGGGCAATTTCGACCTTTAATAGGGTCAGTACAGACATCAGTGAGATTCAGCACCGGATCACGACGGGACAGCGAATCAACTCCGGCAAGGACGATCCGGGAGGACTCATTATTCGAGAAGGACTTCGGGCAGATATTAAGAACATCAATGCCACCCAGGCAGGAATGACGCAAGCGGAAATCCTGATGGATACCGCCGCCAGTGGAATGATGCAACTTCTTGAAATCTTACGGGGAGATCCAAGCGATCCGAATAAAAACGGACTCATCGGTGCAATGAATAGTTCTCTGACGGAAGCACAGAAAGAGGAAGCGGCAAATGATTATCTGGCACTGTACGATGCTGCTGTTGCGACGACTCTGTACAATGGGGAAAAACTCATTGGGACCGGAGGCGGTCTGACAAAGACATACCAACTGGGAGATGGAGTTGGAGAGTTGGAAGTCCAACTTTCCGATTTTACCAAGTCTGGAATGGGGAGTAGTCTGGAAGCCGCAGTTGCCACATTCGATAGCCAGGGTGTCCTTGCGGCTGCTATTGAGTTACAAGAGGCCATATCGAAGGCAGCGGGAGCACTCGGTATGAAACAGCAGGTTGCGGCGCAGAACCAAACGTTACTCGATTCCCGATTGACGAGCGTCACGGCGGCGGAGGGTCGGATTTCCAATGCGGATATTGCGGTCGAGTCGAGCCGGATGGCACGAGCAGAACTCTTGGCACAGAATGCGATGAGTTCGATTATGTACACCCGAAGTTATGCAGCGTTTGCGGTCTCGTCGCTGTTCCGGTAAGGTAACGAAGAGAGTTGGTGGTGAACACGATCATCCTCCGAATTGTGCTTTGAACCGAAGTTCGTTGGCATGTCCGAGGGCTTCTTCGGCTTGATCGCGTCGTTCCGCCGCGATACAGTAGGCACTCAACACGGAGAAGCCGAAGGGGTCGTTTGGTTCCAGAGTACAGTATTGTTTCATGTGTTCAATGGCAGCATCCAAATTATTCTCTTTTTTGTAAAAGGCTGCCAAGGCGTTATAGGCGAGGGCAAAATTGGGATGATCGATGGTCAGTTTTGTCAACATTTCCATTGATTGCGAGGACGAGCCTGCACGGTGCAGTTCGATGCAGGCATCGTATTGTTCCAATGCGGTCATAGAGGCAGGTACTGTATATCAGGCTAGGAAGACACGGCTCGCTTGAATTGTACCATTTCATAAGACCATTGCAATAAGGAATGAAATGCTGTCCGTCGGCAAGTTCGGTTTTCCCGTCACCCCGGCGCAAGCCGGGGGCTAGAAAAGCAAGGTGAAAGCCTCCTGACTGGATTCCGGCTTGCGCCGGAATGACGCTGTGTATGCGAACTTGTCAACGGCCTGGGCGGTCTATTGACAGTCCCACAAAATAATAGAAAATTGATTCTCATGACAAAGAAGTTCAAAATTGCCGTAATCGGTGGTGACGGCACCGGTCCCGAAGTGACCGCCGAAGCCGTAAAAGTCCTCAAAGCCATTGGAAAAATCGAGAAAATCGACATGCAGTTCGATGACTTCGACATCGGAGGAGAACGATACCTCAAAACAGGCATCATCATCACCGACGATGAAGTTGCGACGCTCCGCAAATACAGTTCCATCCTGCTCGGTGCCATCGGTCACCCTGACGTTTCGCCGGGTATTTTGGAAAAAGCACTGCTCCTTCGGTTACGGTTCGAGTTCGATCAGTACATCAATTTGCGTCCGGTGAAACTCCTGCCCGGCGTGGACACGCCGCTCAAGGACAAAAAGCCGGAAGATATTGATTTTGTTGTCGTTCGGGAAAATACCGAAGACCTCTACACCGGTGCCGGCGGAATCATGAAAAAAGGTACGCCTGACGAAGTTGCCACGCAAACCGCCGTCTATACCCGAAAGGGGACGGAACGTTGTATCCGCTGGGCATTTGAATATACAAAAAAGCGGAACAATCCGAAGGGCAAGATGCTTACGCTTGTTGCCAAGACGAACGTTTTAACATTCGGACATGATCTTTGGATGCGGACGTTTCAAGAAGTTGCTAAAGACTATCCTGACGTGAAGGCAGACTACAACAATGTCGATGCGTGCTGCATGTGGATGGTTAAAAATCCTGAATACTACGATGTGATTGTAACGACGAACATGTTCGGCGACATCATTACCGACTTGGCGGGAATGATTCAGGGAGGCATGGGCGTGGCGGCGGGCGGGAACATCAATCCCGACCGGGGCGGATGCAGCATGTACGAACCGATGGGAGGAAGTGCCCCGAAATATACCGGCAAGAATGTGATCAATCCGATCGCGGCAATCAATGCGGCGGCAATGTTGCTCGAACAAGAAGGCTTTGGCAAAGCCGCCAAGCGGGTGGCGAAAGCGGTGGCATTCGTCACGGGCAACAAGATGAAGAGCCAAGCCGCCAGCAAGATGGGTTACAGTACCAGCGAAGTGGGCGATCTTGTTTGTGAACATTTGTAAACGGTGAGAACTCCATGAAAATTTTACTTATTTTGGGACATCCCAAATCGGGCAGTCTTAATCATGCAATCGCAGAGAAGTCGATTGCGGTGTTGGAAGCACTCGGACATGAAGTCATTTATCATGACCTCTACCGTGAATGTTTCGATCCGGTTTTACTCCCGGACGAAGAGACCATGCCGGACGAGAAGTTGCCTGCGTTCCTACAAGACCATCTCCGCAGTTTCAAGGAATCCGAAGGAATTGTTTTTGTTCATCCGAACTGGTGGGGAGGACCGCCTGCTATTTTTCGCGGCTGGGTTGATCGAGTTGTCCGAAAAGGTTCCTGTTATCAATTTACGAAGGATGGGGTCGTTTCGCACGTCGGAGGAAAAGTCGTGCAGATATTTTCGACCTCGAACACTCCCCGCGATATTGAATTGAATGTGTATGGTGACCCGATTGAAGTTTTTTGGAACATTGTCGTTTTCGGTATCCTCGGCACGAAAACTTTTGAACGCCGCAATTTTGAGTCCGTGGTAATGAGTACTCCCGAAGAGCGGAAAGGTTGGCTCAACGATGTTGAGGCGATTCTCCAACGCCGATTCGGATAACTCAAATGACGGTTCTATCAGTACGCTAACAAGTTTTCGATTTGATGCTGACGAGTCTCCAGTCGGCAGTCGCCGATGTATTTGTCTGGAGATCAAGTGCCTCCTTTCTTGCTCCACATGGCAAACTTGTGGCGGACTGCCTGTTCTACTGAAAATGGATACCCTTCGATAGTATTTTTCCGTCGAATGTGTTAGAATCCGATCTGTAGTGCGGATTTCCTCTAACAGTTTTTGCGAAAATGACCCACGCCGTTAAGTGTTTGTTTCTTTTCCCGATGCTCATTACGGTTCTCGCTCTGTCGGCAGATGCCGGGGTATCCAAACAACTTCAGAAACTCCTGTCCGAACAAGTCGGCGAAGACGTTGTACCGGCTATTCAAAATCCCGAATCGCTGAAACGAGCGATTGATGATCTCACCAAAAAATATCCCAACCAATACGATGGGAAAAAGTTCTTGGAACGTTACACTGCTCTGATGGCAAGGCTAAAATCTGCTCCCACCAAGACCGAGGCGGAACAAAACCAATACGTCGCATGGGCAAAAGAGTTTGCCGAATTACGGCGAGAAGCCCTGTTGGCAAATCCCCTGATGAAATTCGACCAATTATTATTCCGCCGCGCCCAGAACCCCGGTTTGGTGAACAACTGGATATCCAATGCCGCCCGCGGTAAAGATAGTTATGGAAACGCCCTGGCTATCGTCAATCCGCAATATCCCCAGGGAGAAGCCAAGACGATTATCGACAATCCGAACGGCTCCTTCGTCGGCGACATCAATTTGCACTGGGATGCCGACAAAATGCTCGTAACGGCACTGGGAAGCAATCGGACGTGGCAGATTTTTGAACTGGGCATCGACGGTTCCGGCTTTCGACAAGTGACTCCGCCGATGGGAAATGATGTGGACAATGTCGAAGGATGCTACATTCCCGACGGGTCCACGCTGTTCATTTCGACGGCAAACATGATGGGCGTGCCCTGCATCGACGGCAGTAGTCCGGTGGGAAATATCTACCGTTTGGAACCCGACGGCACAACGGTTCGGCAACTCACCTTTGAGCAAGACCAAGATTGGTGCCCCGTCCTCTTGCCGAATGGTCGGGTTCTGTACCTCCGTTGGGAATACATCGACACGCCGCACTATTTTTCCCGGATTCTGTTCCACATGAATCCCGATGGAACAAACCAGATTGAATACTACGGCAGCAACGGATATTGGCCCAACAGCCTTTTCTATGCCCGACCGGTGCCGGGAAGTACCACCAAGTTTGCCGCCATTGCATCTGGTCATCATGGAGTCTCCCGAAAGGGGGAATTGGTATTGTTCGACATCACCCAAGGACGGCGGGAAGCCGAAGGAGCCGTCCAAAAAATACCCGGCTTCGGAAAACCGGTCGAGCCGATTATCATGGACGAACTGGTGGAACATTCCTTTCCAAAATTTCTGTTTCCGGCTCCATTGGATGAAAACTATCTTCTCGTTTCCGCAAAACTCACTCCGAGTTCTCCGTGGTGCTTATATCTGGTCGATACGTTTGACAATATGCTGAAAATACGAGAGGAACCGGGCTATGGTCTCTTCGAGCCGACTCCGATTATCAAGCAACCGATGCCGCCAGTTCAGGCGAATCGAGTCGATCCGGAAACGAAAGAGTCGACCGTCTTCATTACCGATGTCTATTTCGGACAAGGTTTGCCGGAGGTTCCCAAAGGCACCGTCAAGAGACTGCGGGTCTTTGAATACAGTTACGGTTATCGAGGCATCGGCAGCCATGATTATCTCGGTATGGAAAGTTGCTGGGATGCCCGACGGATTTTGGGCGAAGTGCCCGTTTATGAGGACGGTAGTGCATCGTTTATCATTCCCGCCAATACACCATTGGCGATTCAACCTCTTGATGAACAGGGTCGAGCCGTCCAACTGATGCGTTCATGGTTCGTCGGCATGCCGGGAGAAACACAATCTTGTACCGGTTGCCATGAACATCAAAACACGGTAACGCCGAACCGGCGAACGACCGCGATGGGCAGAGCACCGTCAAAAATTGAACCTTTCCTGGGACCGGAGCGTCCCTTTGCGTTCCATCGCGAGATACAGCCGGTGCTTGACCAGTACTGTGCCGGTTGCCACGATGGTGCCGAGGATCGGAAAGACCGTCCCAACTTTGCTGATACTTCGCCGGGACCTTATGGATTCTCGATGGCGTATCATGCATTGCATCCTTACGTTCGCCGTCCCGGTCCTGAAGGGGATTACCATATTCTCCCGCCAATGGAATATCACGCTTCGACCAGCGAGTTGTTCATCAGATTGGAAAAAGGGCATCATGGAGTCGAGGTTGACCGCGATTCGATGCGGAAATTGTACGCCTGGACAGATTTGAATGTCCCCTATTTCGGAACATGGATCGAAGTTGCCCGGCGTTTGAACCGAACGGAACAAGTCATTGATGTTGCCGCACGCGCAACCGAATTGCGCAATCTGTATGCCGGGATTGATTATAACCCGGAGCATGAACCGTATGCTCATCTTCCGCCGTTAGAAAAAATCGAATTCGTGAAGCCGCCGCGCAAAGAGCGGGAAAAAACACGCCCGAATGTACCAAATTTCCCCTTCGATGCCGATACGGCGAAGAAGATGCAAACCAAGCCGAATCAAAGGGTTCGGGTGAATGACACTTCTATCGAATTGGCTTGGATACCAGCAGGACAATTTGTGATGGGAGACGCTGATGGATTATTGGACGAATTGCCGCTGACTGCGGTGGACATCAAAAAGCCGTTCTGGATGATGACCACCGAGGTGACCAACGCATTGTATCAACAGTTCGATCCGGGACATGACAGCCGGTTTATCGATCAGTGGTGCAAAGACCATGTGCATCCGGGCTATCCGGCGAACAAGCCGCACCAGCCGGTCATTCGGGTGAGTTGGAATCGGGCGAACGAATTTTGCCGGTGGCTTAGCGAACAGACCGGCAAGAAGTTTCGGCTTCCGACAGAAGCCGAGTGGGAGTGGGCATGTCGGGCAGGAAGTGCGGCTCCGATGTGGTATGGCAATACGGATGTCGATTTTGGTAAATTGGAAAACATGGCGGACGTACAAACAAAAAAATTCGTTGTTCGTGGGGTGAATCCACAGCCGATTGACAATCCGCCGCCGTATGAGGCGTTCATTCCTCACGCAGAGGAAGTGGACGACGGCAACATGATTGCCGAGAGTGTGGGGTTGTACCAAGCCAATCCTTGGGGGCTGTTTGATATGCATGGGAGCGTTTCCGAGTGGACGGCTTCTGATTACCGACCGTATCCCTATATTGATGTGTCGAATGATCCGACGTTCCGAAAAGTTGCACGCGGCGGTTCGTGGTATGATCGTCCGAAATGGTCACGGAGCGGTATCCGCCGTCCTTACGAGGCGTGGCAACCGGTTTATAACGTGGGCATTCGCGTTGTGTGTGAAGAGTGATTGTGCTCTGTTCGCTCACATGTTTGTTCTTGCTTACACGGCGGGCTCTGTGAGCATTTCGTCCTTCGCTCCACTGTTTGAACTCCGCATTGCTGTTGCCGAACGTCCAATCGACACTGCCAATTTTATCATGTGTTCATTTTTTTTGTTTGTGTAATGGACTCCGTACTTGCTGAGGAACTCCGCCGCTATGTGTTTGTCTAGTACACGGTTTCCCAAATGCTCTTCCATAAGATTGGAGAAATTGTTATGCTTCGCTCCGAGCATTCCTTTTTCAAGAAACATCTATGTCACGGACGGCAGTACCCCTTA
>Ga0082212_10012265_pt1 | contig 10800 bp, 10 predicted proteins | sample TergutNt197P3_FD_71548 | JGI IMG/M metagenome (GOLD analysis project Ga0082212, IMG submission 71548) | Neocapritermes taracua P3 segment gut microbial communities from Petit-Saut dam, French Guiana - Nt197 P3 | ecosystem: Host-associated > Arthropoda: Insects > Digestive system > Gut ...
CCATTATTTGCGCATAACAGTGATTTGTACCTATCAGTTTTACCGGCAAACGGAAATTATGCGCTTCCACATTTGCCGGGGTTTCAATCTCATAAGTAACCAAAAACTCATCTTTACAAAAATCCTCTATTTGTTCAAGGTTAATTCGATGTGTGGCGCTGCTTTTTGCCAGCAGTAATTGTCCATATTGCTCCTGACGGCACTGATAGGCTAGGTAAGCTAAAGCAATAAGCAGCAGTAGCGCTAAAAAAGCCAGTGCTGTCAGCGCTTTACTCCGCAAAGAAATCACCCACATTCGCCAGCTTAACTATGGAACCAGCTTCAACCGGTTTGTCAGAGGTCAGTACAAGAGGCTCGAAAAAAGTTATGCCTTTAATAATTACGGTGTTCTTATTATCATTGTCGCCAATATATACACTTACTCGTTCCAGATAATACTCTTTACCCAGCATGCCGTCGCGCCGTTTGACTTGATAAAGATAGTAGCCGTCATTATCCTGATTCAAAGCTCCGTTTGGCACCAGGGTATAGGTGGTAGAGCTGACCTTTTCAAATTTGATCTCGAATGTTTCGCCAGCCACCACCTCATCTGAAACCAGGGAGACCGTGATAGTTTTCCCATGCTGGCTAGGGCTGATCCGGCTAACCGTGCCTTTAATTAGATGAGTGGAATTGCTAAGCTCGCAGATGTCGCCGGGCAATACAAAATTATTGTCTAAGGAGATACTGCATTCTACGGTAAATTCCTGACCCACCCCAATTTCCGCCAATAAAACATTTTCATTCAAGCGCGCTCCTTTTTGCGCGTTTATCGAGAGTAGCTGGCCGCTAACCGGCGCTATTATCTCGGCATAAGCATCATAATCCGCCAATAATTTATTATAAGGTTCTTCCTGCAAAGTGAGGTTGCTCAATTCCAATTGCTTGGCTTGCAGCTCTAAGCGCAGGCTTTCTTCATCTAAGTTATAATCCGCTGTGATTTTGTCCTGTTTATCAAAGAGGTTTTGCAAAGCTTCTTCAGCTGACATCAACTCACGCTGACTAATACCACCCAGCTCATAGAGGGCTTGTGCGTCATTAAGTTTTTTCTGCGCTTCCGCAATATCTCTTTTAAGATTTTGACCCTCATAACCTGTTAATCCGCCGGAACTTCCCAGCTTTTCCAATTTCAAATAGATATTTTGTATATCTATTTTTAGCTTAGCGCGGCTGGCCGCGATTTCACGCAAGCGCCGTTCAGCGTCGTCACGTTCGAAAACCATATTTAACAGCACTTGTCCGGCTTCAACAGTATCGCCCTCCTTTACTTGCAGTTCGCCGCAAATGCCGCTAACTTTTGTATATACAAGCTCAATTTCTGCTCTCTTTGCGATGCCTGAACTCATTTCCAATTTACTCAGCCGGCCGTTTTGCGGTTTTACCGCGTTAACTTGGGGCAGGTTATAGCTATAAACGGTTTTAGAGCAGAAAATCAGTAATATTAGCAGTACCAAAAAGCCACCGCCCACCGTTTTTTTATTCAATGAAAACTTCATATTATTTCACTCCTGAAAGTTCAATGCCTTTCTCTAAATCCTTTTGGCCTAGCAGCAAAAACCATAGCGGCAGAAACATATATACACAGGAAGCCGCAAATACCAGTCCGATTCTTCCTTCGGCAATCCGTGACAGATACACGCTCAACGGCTCGCGCGCATAATCGTCTATAAAGATTACTGCCTGCTCCACTAGGTTCCAATACTCAATAAACATCAGCATGGTCAGAGCCGCGATGGATGATTTTAGTTGCGGAATTACGATTTGAAAAAAAACCTGCCAGTTATTGGCGCCGTCAATACGGGCAGCTTCAAAATAAGCGAGCGGAATGGTTTTCATGCTCTGCCGCATCAAGAATACGCCGAAAGGAGAGAAAACACCGGGAAGGATTATGGCCAAATAACTAGCTTTTAGATGGAGAATATCTGCTATTATATAGTTTGGTACCAGCACTGCCTGTAAGGGCATAAGCATCACCACAATGAATACCATAAAGAGCGCTTCTTTATATTTAAAACGCCAAATAGTGAAGCCATAGGCAGTAAACATGGAAAAAAACAGATTACCCAGTATCACCGGCAGCGTTATTTTTAAGGAATTAGTCAAAAGTAGCAAAAAGGTCGGCTGGTTTAAAAGTACTTCGAAATACTGCAAAAAGCTTATTTGCTCCGGTATTAATTTGATTTGGCGGAATTTTTCTGTGAGTGAGTCCATCAAATCAAAAAGGGTTAGCTTAGTGCCGTAGTTTAAAACTATCTCCGCTTCTGTCATAAGAGAATTAGTAAAAGTAACGGCTAAAGGCAACAAAAAAAGCAAACCGCCAGCCAATAGTATGGCCATTTTCCATCTTTCTTTACGCCGCTGCCTTTTTTTATAGCTGCTCATTGGGCAGACCTCCTTTCCAGCTTGAGCAAGGCCTGCGTGAATAGGGCTATAAGCACTACCAATATGGTAGTCGCTGTGGTGAGGCGCGGATAATTCAAAGAGGCGAACATATTATTCATAAAGTGTTGTAAAGTATAGATACTTTCATGGGGATAGCTGCCGGTTATCAAGTATATTTCTTTAAATACCTTAAAAGAATTGATGATAGACATAATGAGCGTCAAGATAGCGGTGGGTATGAGAAAAGGAACTGTAATATGTCTGAAGGACTGTAGCGCATTGGCGCCGTCCACAGCGGCGGCTTCATAATAATCACGTGGTATATTGCCCAGCCCAGCCAGAAACAGTACCATATTATAACCCAAGTTTTTCCAGATGAAAATCACTATCATCACGATAAAAGCAATATGGGAATCCAACCAATTGATCCTGGTCAGGTTAAGGCTAATCAGCCAACCGTTTAATACACCGTCATAGGAGAACACTGCTTTCCAAAAGAAGGCCATGGAACCGGAAGGTATAACTAAAGGGATCAAGAAAAGCAGCGAGAATAATTCCTTAAAGCGGTTAAGGCGGTTGATCAATAAAGCTACGCCGCAGGATAAGCCGATATTTAATGGCACGGAAACAGTAATGAATTTTAGGGTATTGAAAAGACCAAGCCGGTAAGCTTTATTAGTGAATAGGGAGAGAAAATTAGTAAAGCCCACAAAAGAGCCGCCTACCGGCTTATCCATAAAAGCATAACCTAAAGAGATGATAAAAGGGCCAATGAAAAACACAGCAAAACCGATTAAACCCGGCAAAACAAACAAGAAGCCGCCTTGGTTTAGATTACTCAGTTTGCCCCGACTATTCATTTAGGTATAGCTCTACCTTGCCTTGCAGGGCTTCAGCCACCTCATCGGCACTTTTTGTGCCATCGAAGAAATATTGCACCTCGGCTGCTATCATATCGTCGATGACATTGTCGCGTATGGTATAGGTGTTGATAAGGTCGGAAAGCTGTTCTGAGGCTACGATATATTTCGCCAGTACCTCTTTTTGAGCTTCATCTAATTCCAGATCTTCAGTTTGATCAGGCGATTGATCCTGTGCCTGGCCTTGCACCTGCCCTTCTTGCCCGCGGCGCATACCCATGCCCATGAAAGCGCCACTTATCAGCATTTCCGCTTTTTTGCGGCGCGCCGCATTGTTTATGGGCAAGGACATGGCGTTCATGGAGGTGGACAGCTGAATTTCCTCACTTAACAGGAATTTAATAAAAGCCCAAGCTGTCTCTTGGTTTTTGCTGTCGGCATTGATGGCATAACCGTATTGGAAGGTGAAAGGCACCTGACCTAAAGCATTGGCTTGCGCGCCGGCGATCTCGTCGTCGTCCTCAATGCCTATGGCAGAGCCCACCGAATACATCATCACATTCATACGGCGGCCGGAATCGCGGTTGAAATGCTGTTGCAAGGTCATATTATTTTTAGGCTTAAAAAAGAAACGCTCTGTTGGCTGGGGCGGACCGCCTTGCCCGGACATCAAGCGTTCAGGATCCGCTTGGGCAGATACACCTTCGCTGACATAGCCCAATTTTTCATACTCCTTAACCGAATTAAGCAAATCAGCAAACCCGCCGTCTGTAAAATGGGCTTCCTTATTTTCTACATCCACTAAGCTGCTATATTGCTCTTGCAACATACGCGCAAATAAACCACTGGGCATTCCTATGCCCCCGGCAACACCAGCCCTGCTATAGCTAGCCATATTAAATATTTTTGCAGAGCCGTCGAAGGCGCGGGAAGCTATTTCTATAAGCTTTTGGGTATCATAGGAACTTGAATTACCAAAGTCTGCTGCCCTCCTATTGATCAATGTGCTATCAAATGTATAGTATTCAAATGAATACTCCAGCGGCATATACCACAGGCTGTAATTATAGTTAAGGGCATTTATAATGTTTGAGCGATACTCGGAAAGGAAGAAATCACGGTCTTTTGCAATAAGGGTTTTTAGATCTACTAATTGATTATTATCCACATATTTATAGAGTGGCAGTACATCTACTGCCAGGATATCCGCGCCGGTTCCGCTCATCAGAGAGTTACTGACCTTGCTGATGTAATCGGCACGGGCTATTGGGTCGTCCTGCATTTGTATGGCAGACATCCTCCCGCCACTTGTCTCAGCTGTCCTGATTTCCGGCATAGCGGAAAATGTTTCAATATTAACCTTAGTACCTGGGTATTTTTCTTCAAACAAGCTGGCTGCTTCCTCCAGAAAGGCTTTTTGCGTCAAGGTTTCATAGGCGGAAACCGTGATCTCGCCGCTGATATTATTGTCAGATGTACCATCCGGACCCACTGGCTTAACATAGCCAGGTATTCCTTCATTGTCAGCACCATTACAGGCTGCCAGACAAAATACCAGCATTATCACTGTTAAACAAATTACAATCCTCTTCATTTTACTACCTCCCTACATTTTATGAATATATTGTGGCATACCAATGTGAAGCTGCTATGGAGATTCGATTAAAAATAAGTGTTTTCTATGGAAAACAGCGCTCCACATATGTATTATATCGCAAAAAGGCTGCTTTGTCCATGATAGTGCATGGACAAAGAACGAATAATCTTAAGCTAATCTTAATATGGCGCACTTTACTTGTAAAGCATGGATAAACCTGATAACATATAGTCAATATATGTTTTATTTTCTATTTAATTACATAATTATTATTAATTCTATTAATAATGGAGGTGCCGTTATGGATATTTTTGCCAAATTTAATACCGATCAGGTGGACGAGGCTATTCGCGCGGGGCTTTATCCCTATTTTCATACCCTGCAATCCCGCCAGGACGTGGAAGTTATTATGGAAGGCAAACGCCGCATCATGCTCGGCTCAAACAATTATTTGGGCTTAACTGTGCATCCTCGTGTAGTGGAAGCGGCGCGTCAGGCTTTACAAAAATATGGCAGCGGTTGTTCAGGCTCACGCTTTTTGAATGGAACGCTGGATTTACATGTGCAATTGGAAGAGGAATTAGCCGCTTTTACCGGCAAAGAGGCTGCGGTGATTTTTTCTACCGGCTTCCAATCCAATCTAGGCATTATCAGCGCCATTGCCGGCAGAGGCGACTATATTGTATGCGACCGTGAAAACCATGCCAGTATCTACGATGCCTGCAAACTCTCTTACGCCAAGATGACGCGTTTTTCTCACAATGATATGGCGGATTTAGAAAAGACTTTACAAAGCATACCTCCTACGGCAGGTATATTGATAGTGACGGACGGTGTTTTCTCTATGAGCGGTGATATCTGCGATTTACCGGCCATAGTAGCTTTGGGCAAGAAATACGGCGCCCGCATCATGGTGGATGATGCCCATGGCTTGGGCGTTATTGGCGAAGGCGGGCGGGGCAGCGCCTCCCACTTTGGTCTTACAGAAGATGTGGACATCATTATGGGCACCTTTTCCAAATCCTTAGCCAGCTTGGGTGGATTTATGTCTTGCAGCAGCAAGCTTGCTCATTATGTGCGCCATGCTTCACGCCCCTTTATCTTTAGCGCATCCATCACCCCAGCCTCGGCAGCCTCGGCTTTAGAAGCCTTGCGTATCCTAAAGGAAACTCCTCAGTTGCCTCAGCGTTTATTGCAGCTGTCCGCTTATATGCGCCAGGCTCTAAAGCAACGCGGCGTAAACATCCATGAAAGCGCCACCCCCATCATACCGATATATACTTATGAGCAATACCCTACGCAAATCATCAATAAACGCCTTTATGAGGAAGGGCTATATGTTAATATGGTGCTACCGCCTGCCACAGCTCCCGGCGAATGCCTAATACGTACCAGCTATATGGCTTCGCACACAGAGGCTTTGCTAGATGAAGCGGCAGATATTATCAAAAAGGTATTTTCAGAACATGGACTATAAATTGATTGCGGTAATTACAGGGGCTTCGCGGGGCATAGGGTTTTATACAGCCCGCTGCCTAATAGAGAAAGGCTACACGGTTTATGACTTGTCCCGTAAAGGTGGGGCAGAGGATGTCTTGTGGCATCATATTGATTGTGATGTCAGCGAGCAGACCTCAGTGGCAGCAGCTTTCGAGCAGATATGTGAAGCAGAGGGTAAGCTAGATTTATTGATCTGCAATGCTGGCTATGGTATAGCTGGCGCCATTGAGGATACGGATATAGAGCAAGCTAAAAACCAGTTTGCGGTAAATTTTTTTGGCGCCTGCAATTGCATAAAAACCGCTTTACCCAGCTTAAGAGCTAGTCATGGCCGTATAATACTGATCAGCTCCTTAGCCGGACCTCTACCCATACCCTTCCAAGCTTACTATAGTGCCTCAAAGGCTGCCCTTAACGCACTGGCGCTGGCTTTAGCCCAAGAAGTTAAAGCTTTTGGGGTAAGTGTGGCAATAGTTTTACCGGGAGACGCAAAAAGCGCCTTTGGCACAGCGCGAGTAAAAACCACTGTTACCGCTAGCGTATATAGCAACCGGATAGCGCGTTCCTTAGCGGTAATGGAGCGTGACGAACTAAATGGCATGGAAACCACCTATGTGGCAAAAAAAATAGCTGCAATCGCTTGTAATAAGCGAGTACGGCTCTTCAATACCATCGGCTTTCAATACAAACTATTCTACCTACTGCAAAAGCTGCTGCCCCTTTCTCTGGTGCGCTTTATTGTGGGAAAGATTTACGCTTAAGAGCAAAAGGAAGCAGGGCTTTTACGTAGAATATATTACTAACGCAATGTATGCGCAAGCTACTCTATTTACAAGGGAGGCGCTCTTTAATGACAAGGATTGTTGTTGACAGCGGCTGTGATTTTACCGAGGACATGAAGAATGGTTCCATACCTAATTTAGATTTAATACCCCTACATTTGCAAGCAGGTGAAAAGGATTTTATCGACGACCTGGATTTAGATGTATCGGAATATCTTGATTATATGGAAACATGTTCTGCCGGGGCAAAAACCGCCGCTCCCTCACCGGAGCTATTTCTTAATTCTTACAAAAAAGAAGGGGATATTTTTGCGGTAACTGTTTCATCCAAGATTTCTAGCACTTTCAACAGCGCTATCTTAGCCAAGCAAATATATTTAGAAGAGATAGGCGAAAAATTCATCCATGTTATCGACAGCTTAAGCGCGGGAATTGCTGAAACCCTCATCGTTATGAAACTCAATGAGTGCATAAAAAAGAATTTACCCAATGTAGAAATTATTGCTACGATAAATAAATTTATTGAAGAAATGCGAACCCTCTTTATCCTCGAAAAGTTTGATAACTTGATTAAAAGCGGACGCATCAACCCCTATGTAGCTAAACTGGCTTCTATCCTTTCAATTAAAGTAATATGCGGCGATAACAAAGGTGAAATCGTTATGGTCGACAAAGCCCTGGGTTATAAAAAAAGCATTATGCGCTTAATTGATATCATCAAAAAGCATAATGTGGATTTTGAAAACCGCATATTAGGTATTACTCATGTAAAATGCCTGGAACGCGCTATGGAATATAAAAACGAAATATTGAAAAAAATCAATTTCAAAGACGTAGTAATATGTGAAGCCCGAGGCATTATCGCCACCTACGCCCACAAAGGCGGCTTGGTATTCAGCTTTTAGCCCTCCTTAATGGCTAAAGCGGCGCAAAACAGCGTTACCAATGGTGGAAAGCGGCAATTGCTCTGCTACACCCCCCAATTCATGAGCCACTTTCGGCATTCCATATACCACGCAGGAACCTTCATCCTGACCTATGGTATGCGCCCCTTTATCGCGCATTTGGCGTAGGCAGCGCGCGCCGTCCGCCCCCATGCCGGTTAGTATAACCCCCACCGCGTGAGCGCCGGCAACCTGTGCCACCGATTCAAACATTACATCTACCGAAGGGCAGTGCCCATTAACTTTTGACCCCGGGGCAAGGCTGATAGCATAACCTGTCCCGTCATTGCGTATGCGCATTTGCTGATCGCCACCGGGCGCTATCAATACCGTGCCGCGCTCCACATGATCCCCATGTTTGGCTTCTCGCACATTCATAGCCATCAGTTTATCCAGCCGTTCGGCATACAGCCGCGTAAATACCGGGGGCATATGCTGCACAATAACCACGCCGGGAGTGGTGGCTGGAAAATCCTTTATCACTTCGATAATTGCTTCCGTACCGCCGGTTGAAGCGCCTATGGCTATAAGATTTTTGGATTGCGCTTTAGCCAGACGTAACTGGCTGGAAGGCATTCTAGCCGCCAGCGGCGCTGTAGGTCTTTTGGCACTGGCCGCAGCCGCGATTTTGATTTTTTCGATAATATCTTCAACAAACTGCTCTTTTTCATAACCGGGTCTGGAACCGGGTTTGCCCACAAAATCAATAGCGCCGGCTTGCATGGCTTCAAAGACGTTTTTAGAAAGAGAGCTGATCACCACAGCGTTTACGCCGGGGTGTTTAGGCAATACATTGCGGAGAAATTCATCCCCGCGCATCCTGGGCATTTCCATATCCACCGTAAGCACATTGGGTTTAAGCAGCGATATCTGCTCCATAGCCTTCAAAGGCTCAGCATAAGAGCCGACTATTTCAAAAGATGTTTCCCTAGCCAAAGCACGGGAAAGAAATTCCCGAAACATAATGGAATCATCTATTATCATTACACGTATTTTAGGCAATACAGCCACCTTCTTTTAGGGATATTGGCAAAAGATACAATACTGCGGGCACCTCTAACTATTCTATCGTAATATTGAATTATGGGAATAGCGTTTTTTTGTCATTCATTTGCATTGGCCCAAAGCTGGCAGGCAGTAAAACAGCAAGGGTCTGTTCTTGAAAATCATTTATGCCTTTTGCCGCCATAATAATAAAATCCCCCTGACAAAACTCTGCCATCCATTGGCGGCAAATACCGCAAGGATAGAAGTAATCCGCAGGCGGTATATGCGCTAAGCCGCCTACCACAGCCACAGCAATAAATTCTCTTTCCTCGGCAAAAAGCGCTTGGGCAAAAGCTGTACGCTCAGCACAAATCCCCGCGGGATAAGAGGCGTTTTCTATATTTGCCCCGCCAAAAACCGCGCCGCTTGCACAAAGCAGCGCCGCGCCAACCATAACACCGGAATAGGGCGCGTATGAGTGTTGCCGTGCCGTTAATGCCTGATCTATCAATTCACTGCGCCAATTTGTCATAAACAACCTCCACTCTAAGTTAAAAAAGCAAATAAACAGGTAAGCAAAAAGGCCGTTTGGCAACGGCCTTTATTTTCTATAAACGCTATAAGCTTAGCAGTTTGTGGCATTTATTTTTTCTAAAATCATTTTTGCGCAATCGATCTGATTGGGAATATTGCCGGATTCATCTTTAACGCGCCAGATATCCGGGGTTATTTCATCCGCTATATAGATATGGCGGTTTTCGTCAAAGCCAAATTCAATTTTAAAATCAATCAAGGTTAAGCCAAAGCTCTGTAACTCAGCACGCAAAACTCCGCCCACCTTAACTAAAAGATCCAGCAACTTATCGTATTCGCCTTCCTGAATAAGCCCTTTAAGGAGGCATAGACGCTCACTGATCAGCGGATCCCCCTGGTCGTCGTCCTTAAGGGTCACCTCAAGATAGGGGGGATCGAAAGGAAGGCCGGACTCAATAGAAAAACGGCGGCACATGCTGCCGGCTGAATAATAACGCAACACAAATTCCAAAGCCGGCACACTAACCTGACGCACTTTCATTAATCCCCGCTCAAGATCGGCATCTAAATAATGTGTAGGGATACCTTGGGCTTCCATAACTTCGAAAAAATGCTTGGTAATGGCCAAGCCGGTTTTCCCTTTGCCCAAAACACTGCCGCCCACGGTATTGGAACCGGGGTCGAAAACACCGTTTTCACCGGTGGCATCGTCTTTGAACAATAAAAAATAATCGCCGCTAACTTCATCAGCCAGAACAGTTTTAGTCTTGCCATCATAAATTGTTTTCATTATTTTCTTCCCTCATTAAGTATTATGCCAACACATGGTGGCGGTGACTGGATTTGAACCAGTGACGCCCCGGGTATGAGCCGAGTGCTCTGACCAACTGAGCTACACCGCCGCCGCAAAAAAGCCTACTTGCTAATTATGCCAAAAAGCCATGGTCCTGTCAAGAGGAAAGCCCATAAAAAACCAAAAAAACCCTTGCTTTTTTTGCGGCGATATGCTATTATTTTTGTTGTCCGTGCGGCAGTGGCGGAATTGGCAGACGCGCTAGATTCAGGTTCTAGTCCTGGCTGCAGGGTGGGGGTTCAAGTCCCTTCTGCCGCACCAAACTTGCCGTTGGCAAGAGTTAAAAGTGAAGAGTGAAAAGTGAAGAGTAAAGGAAAATTCG
>Ga0082212_10012266_pt1 | contig 10800 bp, 7 predicted proteins | sample TergutNt197P3_FD_71548 | JGI IMG/M metagenome (GOLD analysis project Ga0082212, IMG submission 71548) | Neocapritermes taracua P3 segment gut microbial communities from Petit-Saut dam, French Guiana - Nt197 P3 | ecosystem: Host-associated > Arthropoda: Insects > Digestive system > Gut ...
TCCCGTCCTCGCTACTGTGCGCTATAACATACTGTGAACTATAACTAATACAGGCGATATTTATCGCAAAGTGGAGGAAATATATTGACAAACGTACTACGGCTGATGTAGAATAAGCGCCGATACGGGCGATTAGCTCAGCTGGTAGAGCATCCGCTTGACGTGCGGAGGGTCGGGGATTCGAGTTCCTCATCGCCCACCAAGCAAACCCTGTAACCAGAGATGGTTGCGGGGTTTGATATTATAATGCGGAGAGACAGCGTGTGAAGAACAGAAAAACTGTTGCCGTGATATTTGGCGGGTGTTCACCGGAGTACGAAGTCTCGCTCAAATCGGCATATTCTATCATAAGCGCAATAGACCGCGAAAAGTATGACGTGACCCTTGCAGGCATCACAAAGCAGGGGCAGTGGTACAGATATACGGGACCTGTTGAAGACATACCGGCAGACAAATGGCATGGCGACGCGGGCAGACTGCGAAAAGCGCACATATCCCCTTCCCGCGGCGAAGGGTTGACACAGACCGGTAACGGGAGGGCCGAACATCTCCCGGTCGACGTCGTTTTTCCGGTCCTGCACGGCGGGAACGGCGAGGACGGGACCATCCAGGGGTTGTGTGAACTTGCGGCTATCCCGTTCGTCGGAAGCGGGTCGGCGGCTTCCGCTTTGTGTATGGACAAGGATCGCGCGCACAAGCTGGTGTCGCTTGCAGGACTGCGCGTCCCTAAGTCGGTTTGTTTTGAGTATACTCCTTCGGACGATGAAGTTGCGGATGCGGTGAGCGGATTGGGACTGCCTGTTTTTGTAAAACCGGTCAGGGCCGGCTCTTCGATAGGGATAACGAAAGTCGAAAATCTTTCGGAACTGCCCGGCGCTGTCAGGTATGCGCTCCGGTATGACGACTCGGTAATAATCGAAGAAAGCATTGACGGATTTGAGACGGGCTGTTCGGTAGTCGGTAACAGCGATCTGATAACCGGCAGGGTCGATGAGATAGAGTTGTCCCGTGGTTTTTTTGATTACGAGGAGAAGTACACGCTTAAGACTTCGAAAATACACATGCCGGCGCGGATTGACGGGGATACTGAAAAGCGGCTGCAGGAGGCGGCGAAACTCATATACCGTACGCTCGGGTGCCGCGGGTATGCCAGAATAGATATTTTTCTCACTAAAGAACGAGAGATAGTGTTCAACGAAGCCAACACGATCCCCGGGTTTACTTCGCACAGCCGTTTTCCGAATATGATGAAGGGCGTCGGTATAGAGTTCCGGCAGCTTGTGGATATGCTGATAGAACTGGGGCTTAGTCAGTTTAAAGCGAAAAATGAAAAGGGGTTTGAGCCAAGTGGCGGGATATAGTTTAGCGCCGCATGAAAAAGGGCGGGCCTGGCTGGAGATAGACTTAGCCGCGATTGAAAGTAACGCCGCCGCGCTGCGCTCGGCCCTGCCGGAAAAATGTGAACTCATGGCTGTCGTCAAAGCCGACGCTTACGGGCACGGCGCAGCGCAGGTGGCGGCCCGGCTGTGGAAATGCGGAGTCGGATCGTTCGCCGTCGCTACAGCCGGCGAAGCCGTCGGGCTCAGAAAAAGCGGGCTGGACGGAAATATACTCGTACTCGGGTGTACGCACCCCGGAGACGCAGGGGTGTTGTACGAAAACAGCCTGACACAACTGGTCGTTGACGGCGCCTACGCGGACGTACTCAGCAACGCCGGGTACAGGATCGACGTGCATGTGGCGATAGATTCAGGTATGCACAGGCTGGGTATCGACTCATCGAATCACAGCGAGATCGAGAGCGTTTTCAAATGCAAAAACCTCAACGTTACGGGGACAGCCACACATCTGGCTTCTTCCGACAGTTTGGCCGCCGGGGACGTCGGGTTCACGAACCGGCAAATAGAGAACTTCCGCCTTGCGGTGGAAGCAATGCAGAGCAAAGGGCATAACACCGGAAAACTGCATATCCAGGCGAGTTACGGGATTTTCAACTACCCCGGCCTGGAGTGTGACTATGCCCGCGCGGGCATAGCGCTTTACGGTGTGATGAGCCACGATGGGGCAGTCGTGAAGAAAGCCGCGCTGAAGCCTGCGCTGGCCATGCGGGCGCGCGTCGCGCAGGTGCGGCTTATAGGAGCCGGCGAGTCTGTGAGTTACGGCAGGGCTTTTACGGCTTCGTCGTCTATGAAGATAGCGACGGTGGGGGTCGGGTACGCCGACGGCGTGCCGAGGCAGGCGTCGGGCAACGGGGCCTGCTGCATAGCGCACGGTCATATGGTGCCGGTCATAGGGAGGGTATGTATGGACCTGCTTATGATCGACGTTACAGAAGTCGATCAGGTCCGGACGGGTGATATAGTAACGGTCATCGGCAGCGACGGCGGCGAGACTATTCGCTGCGAGGATCTGGCGGCGGCGTCCGGCACGATCACGAACGACGTTCTGTGCCGCCTTGGCAGCCGGCTTCCGAGAATTTACAATTGATTTCACTAATGTTCAGTACCTTCCTCACCGGTACTGAAGAGGTACTATTTGCGCACGAAAGGAGATTGCATATGGCTCTGGGGGAATACCATCTGTTTACATGGAAAAGTAAGGCGACTCAGCAAAAAGAGCAGGAAGACTATGAAGCGTGGGCTTTCCCGTTCGGTGAAAAGCAAAGAGAGGCGTTGCAGACGCTGCTGTTTGAAATATATCCGAAAGAGTCGGTCCCGACGACCCTTATACCCTTCCTCACATGCAAGGAACTGTATGAGGGGATCCTGAAAAAAACAGGGTCGCGCGAAGAAGCGGTCGACGTTATGATAAACAAGCAGAAGAAATACAAGCAGATCATAAAGAAAAAGACTATGGCGACATACCTCGCCGTCGTGTTGGCGGACGCGGACATAGACGAGCAATGCGACTACCCCGCGGCCGAAGCGGTTTTGGAGAAAGCGCGTGAGATAGAGGAAGTCAGAAGGAGCGACTAAAGAAGCATGGATCTGGGACTGAAAGTACTGTTCATCTACCCTGATTTTTTGGAATCGACCAAAAAGAATAAAAAAATGCCCGGCAGTTACAACGAAGGCCTGGCGTCGCTTTCTGCGGTACTGAAAGAAGGCGGGCACAGCGTCAGCCTGTACCACATGACCTATATGCCCGGCAAAGACGAGTTTACCGGCGCGGTGAAGGCGTTTGACCCGGATATCATAGGTATAAGTATCCGCACGAGCGCGCTGGGTTTTTCAACCGAGATCGCCGGCTGGCTGGACGATGAGTTCCCCGAGACGTTTGTGATGGCGGGCATGTATCACGCGTCGCTTGCCCCGGAGGAGGTCATCGCGATCAGGGGGATCGACGCGGTCTGCATCGGGGAGGGCGAGTATGTCTGCCTTGATTTTGTCAACTTCTTCTCCGAACACGGGAAGCTCGATCTGAACGCGGACAGCTTTTGGGTAAAAGATCTGGACGGCACGGTATACAAAAACGCTGTCAGGCCGTATATTACGGACCTTGACGAGCTGCCTTTTCCGGACCTTGAGATTTTTGACTATTGCAATCTGCGAAGCAATGCGCAGCAGAACACGGCCGAGGTGATCGTAAGCCGCGGATGTATATACTCATGCACATACTGCGCCAACGCGCAACTGCGGAACATATACCCGGACAAGGCGCATTACGCGCGATTTCGTTCGCCGGAAAACGCGGTCAGACTCCTCGAAAGAGTCCTCGAAAAGGACCCTGATATCGAGTGCTTCAGCTTCAATGACGCTATTTTAAATGTATACGAGAATTGGTTTTACGAGTTTACCGCTTTATACAAAGAGAGGATCGGGAAAAAATACGTCTGTAATCTGCGTTTTGACCTTCTGGATGAAAAAATGATAAAGGAACTCGCCGATTCCGGCTGCTACCTGGTGACAATAGGGCTGGAAAACGGCAATGAGGAGTTCCGCAGCAAGTACCTGCAGCGCGCAATGAAGAATGATCACATCGTGGATGTGTCCCATATGCTGAAAAACGCCGGAATTATAGTGAACTCATATAATATCATAGGTCTGCCTCACGAGACGCTGCCGCTTTCACTGGAAACTGTAAAACTGAACGCGAGGATGCACACGGACAGTATAGTGATCAGCTTCTTTTACCCGTACCCGACGACGAAGCTGAGGCAGATCGCCGAAGACGCGGGATTTCTGGACCCCGGCGTAAGTCCAAACGACCCGGTCCAACTGCGTATGCCCGGGTATTCAAAGAGTGACATGTTTTATATCCGCTACAGTTTTCTGAAACTTATGAGACAGTACAGGAAGTTGTACGCGGAGTACACGGGGGAGCGCCTCGAACAGGAAATAGACAGGCTGGACAGTATTATTCTCGGACAGAAGCACCCGCGGCGGCTCATCGGCCTGTTCCGCAGGCGGACGCACTGGGCTGAAGTCCTTCTCAAGAGGGCCGCGTCGAGGTATCTGCCGTCAGTTTACAAAATGCTGAGGCGCAGGCGGGATCATAAGGCTTCGGGCGCCCAATGATGTAAGTTTGAATTTAGAGAAGCGCTGATCATTACCTCGCAGGGGCTTTGTGGTAAGGCTTTTGCTATTTCGGTCAGTTCCGGGATAAAACCGGAATTCCCTCAATAGCAAAAGCCTTACCACAAAGCCCCTGCAGGTGCAACCAAAGCCAAATGATCCCGGCGTTATTCATATCGCAGCGCTTCTATCGGGTCGAGTTTTGCCGCTTTATTTGCGGGGTACAGGCCGAAGAATACCCCTATCATCATAGAAAACAGTACGCACCCCGCGGTCGTTACGGCTGATATGACCAGCGGTACGTCAAAAATCGACGTGATGATGGCGCCCAACCCTATTCCCATTGAAAGACCGATAACGCCGCCGATCAGCGAAATTATCATCGCTTCCGTTACAAACTGGAATCTGATGTGGAAATTCTTCGCGCCCAAAGCCTTCCTTGTGCCGATTTCCCGTGTCCTCTCGGTGACGGAAACAAGCATAATATTCATAACGCCGATGCCGCCTACAAGAAGAGATATCCCGGCAATTACCGCTATCGCGACCGATATCGTACTCATGGTCTCGGTCACGGCGTCAAGTATGGAAGTCATGTTTGTAACAGAAACACGCCATATCGTGTTGTTGGCGTAGAGCGCGTCAAAATAGTACTGAAGCCGGCCGGTGAGCGTTTCAACGTCGCTGTTTTGCGAACAGATCACGGTCATCGAGGTGAAGTTTTTTTCCAGCACATTCTGCTTTGCCGTACTCACAGGAATGTAGAACGTAGTGCTTAAGTCCTGATCCGATACGGTTCCGAAAAAACCCATCTGCTCGTAAAGATATACCCCGACAACGGTGAATATTTCGATACTGGAGCTTTTGTAGACTTTTACCTGCCTGCCGACCGGATCGGAGCCGTCGGGAAACATGTTTTTCACAAATTTGTCGGAAACGACCGCGCTTTGGTTGGCGCCGGCAACGTTGGCGTCTGATATAAATTCGCCCGACAGTATGCTGATGTTATTGGCCAGAATATAGTCGGCGTTCACTCCGGATATCGAGACATTGGCATAATAGTCTCCGTCCCTCGCCTGCGCTGTTCCGCCGGAATAACTCAGTGATACGCCCTCTATGACGTCCGGAAAACTTAGTTTCAGATCCGCTATCATCCTGTTTGAAATCAAATCGTCGGAAGTCGGGGTAATGCCGGTCGTAGAACGCGTCCCCTCGGGAACCGATCTCTCCCGCACGCTGACGGTGATATTGCTGCCGCCGAGCGTAGCAAGGTTGCCTGATACCGCCGAGGTCATGGCGTCGCCTATGATGAGGATCGCGATTATTGACATGATCCCGATAATGATGCCCAGCATCGTGAGCAGCGCCCGCATTTTGTTTGATTTCAACGATGACAAAGCCAGTGAAATGTTTTCCCAAATCATATGTACAACCTATTCTTCAAAAAACCGTGACCCTCGTCCCTGACTCCTGACCCCTGACCAAAGAACCATGGCCCACGAATCATGACCCGCGACTCCTGACCCCTGACTCCTAACACGGACGGTCGGCGATTATTTCACCGTCGCTGAGAGTAATTATCCTGTTGGTTTTCTGCGCCAGATTTTCGTTATGCGTGATAAGGACGACTGTACGGCCTTCCTGTCTGTTTATCTTCAGAAAAATATCCATGACAAGGTTGCCGGTTTTAGTATCAAGGGCGCCGGTCGGTTCGTCCGCCAGTATGATCGAAGGGTCGTTTGCAAGGGCGCGCGCGATGGCGACCCTTTGCTTCTGTCCTCCGGACAGTTCATTCGGAAGATGATCCATGCGGTCGTCCATCTCAACGAGTTTCATGAGTTCTTTTGCTTTATCAGTACGCTCTTTCTTGTGAATGCCCTTGTAAAACATGGGCAGTTCAACATTTGACAGAGCCGTGATCCTGGGGATCAGGTTGAATGTCTGGAATACGAACCCTATCTTAAGGTTGCGTATTTCGGACAATTCATTGTCGTTCATATCCGCCAAAGGGATATCGTCAAGCGAATAGGAACCCTCCGTCGGCCGGTCAAGGGCGCCAAGGATGTTCATCAGCGTGCTTTTTCCTGACCCGGACTGGCCGACTATGGAAACGAACTCGCCCTCTTTGATACTAATGTTCAGCCCCTTCAAAACCGTGATCTCGTTGGGCTGGCCGATGAAGTATTTTTTTACGATGTCCCTGATATCTATCATACTATTAATTCTTTCCTCCCGGCTCCCTGCGCAGGACGTCGGGGACGCCCTCCCCTGCAATGCTATTCCCGTAATATCCGTAACCCTCGTAATCCACGTCCCCTAGCTCCTAACTCCTAACTCCTAACTCCTGAGTTATCATCTTCGGCCGAACATGGCCGGGAAGCCCTGGTCGTTCACGCTGGACAGCAGACCCTCTGGATCGATGATCAGTTGCATACCATCGTGCAGACCCTCGCCCGATATTTCAGAGTTCACCATTGTCCTGATACCCAGAGTTACGGCTATTTCGCGCCTTTCGCCGTTTTCATCCGCGTAGACGAAGCTGCCGTTCTCGTTGGTTACTATCACAGAATTGAGAACAGCGTATACGCCGGGCTTTTCTTCAACGATAATATTCAAGAAAGCGTTCATTCCGATCCTGACTCCCGGATCGGGACGGAGAAGGCCTGCCCGCACCTCGAATTCGACGCTCGTCGAGCCCGCCGCGCTCACGGCTCTGGGGGAAATGAACGTTACTATTCCGTCGTACTCCCTGTCGCCCGTAGCGTCGGTCGTTATAACTGCGCCTTGCCCCGTAAGTACGGAGGATACGCTGTGTTCTCTGACTCTCGCGGAAACATACAGGTCTTCCGTATCCTCGATAACGAACATGATCCCGCCGGGCGCCGCGCCGACCTTTGCGTTTATTTCCGTAATAACTCCGCCTGCCGTTGCGTAAACATAGCATTCCGCCAGTTGTGTGGTCAGCCTCCTGAGGTTCAGTTCCTGTATTTCGACATTTGAACCCTGTGACTCGCCCCTGCCTTCCGCCTGCTCCAGTGAGTTTTGCGCAGATATAACGTTGTTTTGCGAACTCTCGAGCTGCCTGAGACTGTCCTGATACGCCCTTTGCGCGTTTGCGAGCCCCGTAGTGCTGCTGTCCGAGTGATTATCGATCGCCCTTATTTTGTCCTGAAGTGCTTTTTCATATGCCCGCTCCGCGTCGTTGTACGCGTTTTGGGCGCTTGTCAGCTTGTCGGTCGCCGAATCGACGGCATTGCTGCGCGCCCTTTCCAGATCGGATACAGCCCTGTCGTAGGACCGCTGCGCGTCGTTGAACGCGTTTGCAGCATTGGTCAGCGAGTCTTTCGCGGAGTCGAGCGTGTTTTCCTCCGCCCTCTGCAGATCTGCTTTTGCCCTGTTGAGCGCCGTACCGGCGTCGTCTATCGCTCTTGCCGCTGCCGTCACGGCTTTCTCGGCGCTGAGTACCCTGGACCAGGCGGATGATATCGACTGGTCGTTAGCGCCGGGCGCCGAGCAGGCGGCGTAGTAATCATCCATAGCGTAGTAATAATCATTCTGCGCGCTTGTGTGATCGCTTCGCTTTCTTGTGAGATTCAACTCCGCGTCGCTTACCGCGTTTTTATAGGATGTGAGGGAATGCGCGGTCCCGTCGGTAACTTCGCCGAGCGTTTTCTCGGCTTCCGCCAAATCGTTTCTTCGTCTTTCAAGCGCAATACCGGTATCGTTGATCGCGTTTTGATACGTATATTCGTCAAAATCCTCGATTGCGTCGGCAAGATCGGCCTGCGCCTTTTCAAGGTCCGACGTTCTCCGCTCCATGTTCAGCCTTGCGTCTTCTATACTGTTGTCATATGTGTAACTGTCAAACTCTTCCGAAGCCCTTCGTTCCGCGTCGCGCAGATCCCTTTCGGCGCTCGATACGCTCAGCCTTTGCCTCGAAAGAGAAATCTCGGACGATTCCAAAGAGATCCGGGCGTTCGCCACACTGTTACTGTTTGACCTTACTTCTTCGGAAGCCGAAGCTATCGCGTTTTTCAGGTTGATTTCAGCCTGAGCAATATCGTTTTCCAGCCTTGACATATCAAGTATCGCGAGGATTTCCCCCTCTGAGACGGCGTCGCCTACTTTTACGTAGATTTCCCTGACCGGGTAAGACTGGGTTGAATAAATATTCGTCACCGACGCGCTTTCAACGACGCCTGATACCGAAACGGTCCTGGCTATATCCGTTTTCTCAAGAAGTATGGTCTGCACCGGCGGCGAATGCGCATTTGCTCTGCCTGCCGATCTGACAAGAGGGATAATGACCGCCGCTCCGATAATAATAACCGCCGCCGCGAGTATGATCACCATTTTCAGCGGCCTTCTTTTCTTTTTTTGATTTTCCTTTTTCATTGGCGCCCTCCCGCGGTGTATTGAACATTCAGTTTAATGTACAAATATTAACTTAACCTAAACTGAATGTAAACAATTTGTTATGAATGCGCAGTGTAAAATATAGAAAACAGCCTCATTTTATGGTAGAATGAACACATCTTCGAAAAACGGGGTGATCAATGTGGGCAAATCTCCTGATATTAACGATGCGATGACGGTAACGCTTGACTATGAGCTTCCTGAATATCCGCCGGTCAAAAGCGGCGTCCGCCGTGCGCCGTACCGTGAATCAAAACTGTCGGAGCATGACAAAGAACTGGCTGTCGCCAACGCCCTGCGCTATATCCACCCGGATCATCACAGGCAAATGGCAAAAGAGTTCGCCGAAGAACTTGAGACTCGCGGGCGTATCTACGGGTATCGTTACCGCCCTGCCGACGCTCTGCGCGGGCTCCCTGTCGACGAGTATGCCGGTAATTGCGCCGCGGGCAGGGCAATGCAGGTCATGATCGATAATAATCTCGATTTTGAAGTCGCCCTGTACCCTTATGAACTCGTGACTTACGGCGAAACGGGCCAGGTCTGCCAGAATTGGATGCAGTACCGCCTGATAAAGAAATACCTTGAGCGGCTGACGGATGAACAGACTCTCGTAATGATGAGCGGCCACCCTCTTGGATTGTTTCGGTCGCATAAACTCGCCCCGAGGGTGATAACGACCAACGCGATGATGGTCGGAATGTTCGATTCAAACGACGGATTCAACCGCGCCGCGGCTGTCGGCGTTGCCAACTACGGGCAGATGACGGCGGGCGGCTGGATGTATATAGGGCCGCAGGGTATTGTGCATGGCACGTTCAATACGCTGCTCAACGCGGGGCGCATCAAGCTGGGCGTCCCCGAAGACGGGGATCTCGCGGGAAAACTTTTTGTTTCCGCCGGGCTGGGCGGTATGAGCGGCGCACAGGGAAAAGCCGCCGAGATAGCCGGCGCCGTCGCGATCATAGCCGAGGTCGACGCCTCGCGCATAAAGACGCGTTATGAGCAGGGCTGGGTTTCCGGCGTCGCGGAAACCTGTGAAGAGGCTGTCGCCATGGCGCAGGAGAAACAGGCTTCGATGACTCCGTTTGCCATAGCGTATCACGGCAATATCGTCGATCTGCTGGAATACTTATATGAACATGACGTCCACATAGACCTCATGTCGGACCAGACGTCGTGCCATGTGCCTTATGACGGAGGGTACTGCCCGCAGGGGGTCAGTTTTGAGGAGCGCACCCGAATGCTTTCAGGGGATAAGGAAGCGTTCAGGACACTTGTCGACAAATCGCTGCGCCGCCACTATGAGTGTATAGTCAGACTACACGGGCGCGGCACGTATTTTTTCGATTACGGCAACAGTTTTCTGAAAGCTGTTTACGACGCGGGGGAACCGGGTATCTGTAAAAACGGCGAAAACGACCTGGACGGGTTCATATTTCCGTCGTACGTCGAGGATATCCTGGGCCCGCAGCTTTTCGATTTCGGTTACGGCCCGTTCCGCTGGTGCTGCTTGTCCGGTAAACCGGAGGACCTGGATAAGACAGACGAAGCGGCTATGAACTGCATCGATCCCGGCCGCCGGTATCAGGACCGCGATAACTGGGTGTGGGTGCGCGACGCGAAAAAGAACAAACTCGTCGTCGGTACGCAGTGCAGGATACTTTATCAGGACGCGCTGGGCAGGATGACTATTGCTCTGAAATTCAACGATATGGTCAGAAAAGGGGAGATAGGCCCCGTGATGCTCGGCAGGGACCACCATGACACGGGCGGGACGGATTCCCCGTTCCGCGAAACTTCGAATATCAAGGACGGTTCAAACATCATGGCCGACATGGCTGTCCAGTGCTTTGCCGGGAACGCGGCGCGC
>Ga0082212_10012267_pt1 | contig 10800 bp, 12 predicted proteins | sample TergutNt197P3_FD_71548 | JGI IMG/M metagenome (GOLD analysis project Ga0082212, IMG submission 71548) | Neocapritermes taracua P3 segment gut microbial communities from Petit-Saut dam, French Guiana - Nt197 P3 | ecosystem: Host-associated > Arthropoda: Insects > Digestive system > Gut ...
ACTTTTAAGATAATATTGTAGAGGATAGGATTTAATGAAAGTTGTACAAAAGTTGTACAGATATTATCAGAGACGGCACAAAGCTCCTTTCTATGGGTTTTTTGGTGTTCCGGAAATGTTCGATTCCGGTTTGCGGCATGAATGAAAAATGGTGGAAGTCCTTGAAAACAGAGGACTTTCGCTATTTTTTATTTGCCTAAAAGTGCATGTACTTGCATGTACAGCGCAATTTGCGCTACATAATTGCGATTAATCCAGTGCTGATGACATGATTTGGCTTGTTTCCTCAATCGGTTTAACTTGCCGTAGATAGTGCATTGTCATTGCTACTGTAGTGTGACCTAAAAGCCTTTGTAGCGATGTTAAGGGCATTCCGCTGGCATAAAGCATAGAAGCCACCGTGAATCTTATTTTGTGGCTTGAGCGGCTTTGGATACCAATTTCACGACAATATTTACTTAACCGCTCATTGAACTTCTCACCCGATAATTGATACCCTTCAAGCATAAAAATGTACTTACCATCGGGATTGATTTTTCTGGTTTTTTCAAGAATCATTTTTGCTTTTTGTGTAAGTGGCTGATAGCGAAAACCGTCATTTGTACGTCCCTTGACATGGTTTACATTTATATATTCTTTTGGCTCAAAACTCAAATCATCATTCATGACGTAATTTGTCAGTCTTTGAGATTGCACGTGAATGCAATCATCCTCGATATCCGTCCATTGCAACGACAAAAGTTCCCCTTATAGTATAATAAGGCTAAGTACAAAATCCCTAGCAATCACAAGGGTTTGCGGGTTTTTGAGCTATCCAATCCACTCTTATTCCAATACTATAAAGGGGTCAAAATTTGCACTTTAAAAAGCCGACGGTATATTAAGACTAAAATTTTGCCCCCGAAAAGGAGGTTTTTCATGGGCAAAACTATTTTCGTCGGCGCTAGAAAAGGTGGGGTCGGCAAGACAATGACAACGGCAAGTCTTGGGTTCGGACTTGCTAAACAAGGTAAACGGGTATTGCTTCTCGATTGTGACAGCCAACATTCACTCACCGTCAGCATGGGCGTTCGTGAACCCGACAAACTGGCCGTTTCGCTAACATCAGTGATGAATGAAATCATTAACGAACGCGATATCGACCCTGCGGCGGGAATCATACGGCACTCTGAAAACGTTGACTTTCTTCCCGCAAATAGCGGTCTGACGGGTATTGAACTAGCCTTAACACAGCTACTCGGACGGGAAATGGTTCTTCGCCAGTATATTGACATGGTGAAACACCGCTACGATTACATTATTTGCGACACCGCCCCCAGCCTTGACCTACTAACGGTCAACGCACTCGCGGCGGCAGATACCGTAATCATCCCGGTCTGTCCGAAATATCTCGATGCGCTTGGCTTAGAACTGCTTCTTAAAGCTATCGCGCAAATCAAGCGGCAAATTAACCCATCCCTCACTATCGGCGGTATCTTAATGACGATTGTTGACCGCAGGGCAAATCTTACCCGCAGTGTTGTTTCTTCTATTGAACAAGCCTATGGCCAAAGCATAAGGATTTTCGTTGAACATATCCCGCGTTCGGTCAAAGCGGCAGAATGTTCCGCGCAGGGGGTGAGCATTTATTCCCATGACCCAAACGGAAAAGTAGCGACAGCATATAACTCTCTTGTCGGGGAGGTGCTGTGCTATGGCTAAAAAAATAACCTCAATTTCTTTAACAAATTTCACTGATATTTTCAGTGCAAGCACATCTGACGGCGAACGTGTCACCGAAGTGGCACTTAATGAACTATATGCACCAGATTGTCACCCGTTCCGTGTCAATGACGATGAAGCCATGACGCTTCTTGCCGACAGCATCCGCGAGTTTGGCGTTCGTGAGCCTGGCCTTGCCCGACCGCGAGCCGAAGGTGGCTATGAACTTCTCTGCGGGAACCGCCGCAAGCGAGCTTCGGAAATCGCCCAGTTTTCTACTATGCCGGTCATTATCCGTGAGCTTGATGATGACTTCGCGGCAATCGCGATGGTCGATTCAAATTTACAGCAACGGGAAAAGCTTCTGTTCAGCGAAAAAGCCTGGGCATATAAGATGAAGCTTGACGCACTCAACCATAAGGGAATAAAGTCTGACTATCATTCAGCGGACGAAATCGCCGCACAGACAGGCGATAATAAGAGCAAAGTGTATAAAATCATCCGCTTGACGGAACTCGTTGAACCTTTGCTTGATAAAGTTGATGCTCATGACCTCGCATTTAACACTGCTGTTGAGCTGACTTATTTAACCTACGAAGAACAGCACTTTGTCGCCAATACTATGGCTAAATATGAAGTTAAACCGTCATTATCGCAAGCAGTACGGTTCAAAAAAATGAAGCAAGCGGGAACGTTATCTAATACGGTAATTGATGAAATATTGTCCGAAGTAAAAGAGTCACCAGTTTCGGAATCGAAAATCACGCTCCATTACCGTAAATTCTTCCCGCCCGAATATTCGCCGAAACAGATAGAAGCCGTAATAACTCAACTTTTGCATAAATGGCGTGAAACCGAGTTCGCGCAATAACAATCGGACGCACAGAATAGAAATCCCGTTCAATATATATTGAGGACGGGATTTTTGCTTATGTCAAAGATTCATGATATGATTACAAACGAAAGGAAAAATCTTTATGAATAATGACGAATTGCGTAAAAGAGTCCATTCAGCTATGTATACCTTAATAAAGCAAAATGGCGTTGCATCGCCGGTTGAGGTTTTTATAGAAATAGGCGTATTGTCTAAAGAAGATTATGATAAGTGGCGTTTTGGAAAAGTCAACTATCTGGAACGTGTTTGTAAGATAAATCTAAAAAAACTTTCAACAATAAATCATGAAATACGTGTTTATGCGAAAAAAAACGGTTTAATTCCATCATGGACTTATTATAAACAATGGGGCGCAAAAGGAAAGAAAGCAGGCTTGCGTTTTTCAAAAAGCGGTGATGAACAGATTGAGCGGCTATATGCGACACATTATTTAAGCCAGCGCAAACCGGAAAGTGAGCAATAACTTTAAAATGTACTGATAGAATATTCGCTTCAATTTCTATATACCATATGCTATAATGACTGCGACAAGAAAGGAGTTTTCCATGTTTTTACTAATAATCTCTATTATAGTTATCGCTATAACGACAGTAATTGGCCTGTTCCTCGGCCATATCATCTTGGTTGAAAGCATCGGAATCGCAATCGCGGCAAGCTGCCTTGTGAATCACTTTTTCGGCATTCACCCGGCGTTTTGCCTTTTGATCGGGATAGGCGTTTTTTTCGGGCTGTATGCTTTTATGAACAGCAAGATTGGTTTTTGGCTGATCGGCGGCTTTATGTCAGCAGTATGGGGCTTGCTCGTTGCGCTTATCGTATATGACAGTACAGCTAAAGACATGATATGGACATACGTTTCATGGGGATTGGCTACATTAATAGTGCTTGGATTACATTTCAATGCAAAAAATAAATTGATTGAATAATGTAGTCACCTTATCAGTAATATTCAACTTATCTAAAAATCAATATAAATATCTGATCGCCCCTCATCGGAATAACTGTTCCGGCGAGGGGTATTTTTTGTATCCCAGAACCAGGACAAAGGAGTGCCGCTTATGCCAAATGGAGTAACCGCCGGACAAATCGCCCGTGCGAAAGAAATCCGCATTGATGATTATATACTTTCCCATGAACCGCACAATATAAAACGTATCGGCCGTGCGCTTTATTTAAAAGACCATGACTCATTAAGAATCAGTAACGGGTTATGGAAATGGGAAAGCCACGGCATCGGCGGCAAAAACGTGATTGACTACCTTATAAAGGTGCGCGGCTATAATTTCGTGGATGCGGTGCGGCACTTGGCGGGGGATGATTTTTCCGTGCCCGTTCCCGCCAAACACCCCTCTCCGAAACCAAAACCGCCGCCCGGACGTAAACCGTTCGCCCTGCCGCCGCGAAACCGTGACAACGATCGGGTTATCGCCTACTTGCAATCGCGCGGGATAGATAACGGCATCATTAAAGACTGCATAAAACGCGGGGCCTTATACGAATCAGCGGCATGGCATAACTGCTGTTTTGTCGGACGCGATGGACACGGAAAAGCCAAGTTCGCCGCCCTGCGCGGTACTCTCGGCGATTTTAAGTGCGATGCTGACGGCTCAGATAAACGTTTTGGGTTTTGCCTGCCGCCGGAAAATCCGGAAAGCAACACGATTTTCATATTCGAGTCACCGGTTGACCTGCTTTCGTTCGATACGCTAAAAAAACTTGGGCTTATCGAAGCACCGGACGGTTGGCGTCTCTCCCTCGGCGGTACTGCCCTATTAGCCCTAAATCATTTTTTAGAGCAGCGAAAATCAGATAACCCCATTGTTCATTGTGTCGTCTGCACCGACCGCGATAAAGCGGGGGAACTGGCTTATTGGTCAATCGCCAAAGAATTGACAATCAAGGTGTCACGCCTAACCCCGGCCGGCAAGGACTGGAACGAAACCCTACAACAAATCAGAAAAGAGGTGAAACCATTGGAAGATGTACGAAAAGATATTCTATTTCTAAAAGAACCATTCAAATACCCGGAAGCGTTCCGCATTAAAGACGGTGAAAGCGTAAAGGTTACATATGCCTACGATGGCATTGTTTCAACATTAAAATGCCGCCACATCGACGAAACCCATCTTAAAATTGGTAATGACATTTATCACATTAGCCAACTCGCCGGAGTGTTTAATGAAAACGGAAATAAAGTTGAACAAATCCCCGATCAGGAGCCAATAATTGATATACTTGCCGCTAAATATGGCGAACAGTTACAGGAAGTATCTGTACCTATGACCGAAGAAGCGGTGATGGAATTAGTCGGTGGTACTTATGAAACAGAAACATTATACGGCGTGAGCAAGGAGATTGTTTTTGGTGTTTTGCTACGCGGCAAGGACGGTATCGCTGTCTGCGGCGTTGGCGGCGAAAACAATACGCCCACTTCATTGCACCCATATTGGGAAATTAAATTTAAGCGCGAACTAAGCCCCGCTGAACGCACCGAACCGAAAGCGGAAACCCTGCTCGGAGAAGTGGCGGCGGCGAAAACTCAAGTGACAGCGCGAACCACTGAACACGCTGTTCCTAACAAATTAGCGGAAGCGAGGTGATATATGCAGGATCAAATTAATGAAAAGTCGGTCGCTTTGTATATCAAGGCCGGCAAATTGACGGGGCGGCTTCTTGCGCAAGCGATGAAAGAGGTTCTTAAAAAAGCGCGTGAACCGACTTCCCCGAATCATGGCAAGCAGAGTGTTAAATCGCTTACCAAACAAGGTGCGAGCCTGTCTAATATTGAGATTTCGGGCGAAAACATCGGTGATTTCAAGAAAACAGCGCGGAAATATAATATTGATTTCGCACTCAAACGCGATGATGCCGAAACGCCCCCGAAATGGCTTGTGTTTTTTAAAGCTAAGGATTCAAACGCGCTGACAGCGGCGTTTAGCGAGTACAGTAAGATTAAGCTTAAACATAAGCAAAACAAAGAGCCATCACTTCTTACGGTGCTTCAAAAAGCAAAAGAACTTGTCGGCCAGATTACCGCACCGATCCGGTCGCGTGAACCAGGGGAGCGTGAAAGATGAATATAACAAAGTTCAAGCGAATCATACTCCCCAATCTACCTTATGCGTTCCTGTTTTGGCTATTTAGCAAAGCCGGTGAAGCGTACCGGCTCGCTCCCGGCAAGGACATGGCGCATAAGATGATGGCGGCGGTCAACGGATTTAACACGGTAATGTCTAACCCGCTTCCCTCATTTAACCCTTTCGACCTGTTAATCGGAATAATCGGCGCGGCGGCGGTTTATGGTTTCGTTCTTTATAAGAAGCACCACCGCAAAAAGTGGCGTACAGATATCGAATACGGTTCGGCCCGTTGGGGCAACAAAAACGACATCACCCCCTATCAGGATTCCTCATCGGATAATAATATTCTTTTAACGGCGACGGAAAGCCTAACGCTTAACGGCAGGCCCGCAAACCCTAAACACGCACGGAATAAAAACGTGTTGGTTATAGGCGGTTCCGGTTCCGGCAAGACTCGCTTTTTCGTCAAACCCAATATCATGCAGCTTCATTCAAGTTACGTGGTCACCGATCCAAAGGGCAGTATAGAATAAAGACAGAAGATAAAAAGTATCTTCAATAATGATTAGAGGTGATACCATGAAACAGCCAAACAACACGAAAATCACGGCATTGTACGAGCGTTTGAGCGACGCGGACGAGAAGAAAAACGAGAGCGTCAGTATCGCGCACCAAAAGCAGATTTTAGAGGACTACGCCCGAAAACACGGCTTTCAGAATGTTCGGCACTTCACCGATGACGGGATAACCGGGACTGTGTTCAGTAGACCGGGGCTGAACGCGATGGTCGAGGAAGTCAAGGCGGGGAACGTCGCCACCGTGATTATCAAAGACCAGAGCAGAATCGGGCGCGATGTGGTAGAAATCGGGCTATTGAAACGGACTTTCGAGGAAAACAACGTGCGGTTTATCGCCGCCGAGGACGGGCTTGACACCGCGAACGGCTTTGATATTATGTCGCTTTTCCGCGATGTGATAAACGAATTTTACGTTGCCGATACGAGCCGCAAAATCAAGGCGGTTTTCAAGTCGCGCATGGAAAAGGGCTTGCGCTGTTCGGGCAGTATTCCCTACGGCTACCTTGCCGATGGCGAGGACAAGGAAAAGCTGATTATTGACGAGGACGCCGCCGCCGTGGTTCGCCGTATCTTCCAGTCAATCATCGAGGGCAAGAGCATGAGCCAAATTGCCAAAGCGTTACGAGCCGAGCAAATCCCGATACCGTCCGAGCATTGGAAACGTATCGGCGCGCCTGTCCGTTCCGTGAAGTACGCAGACCCCTACGCATGGTCGTACACGACAATCGGCTATATCCTCAAACGCCCCGAATACATGGGGCGAAAGGTGTTAGGCAAGACCGTCAGCGAATCCTACAAGAAAAGCAAAAACCGCAAGACCGCGCCCGAAGAACAGTATATCTTTGACGGGGCTATCCCTGTTATCGTGGGCGAGGAAACATGGAACAACGCCCAACGGTTACGGAAAACGGTGCGCCGCCCAACGAAGCGCGAGGGTACGCCCCACCGCTTGACAGGGCTTCTCTACTGTGCAAACATGAATTAAGGACAAAAATGAAAGGGGACTTTAAGAAGTCCCCTTTCGAGACCATATGAAGGTTTGATGCTTATCTCGCCTGCTGACTAATGACGTTGGTATGGATATAATCGCACGTTCTTTTGAAAAATCAATCGGGTGCGTTTCGGTATTTTCCCTATGAAACGTGTTTTTGTTTACACCCATAACAGTATCGCTTTGTGTCATTATCTAATCAACTCATCAAAGTCCCGTGATTTGTTGACGTTAGAAACTTGCATTTCAACATTCAGCCCGGTTTGTGATGTAATATACACAACGCCGTATTGACAAATGGGCAGTTGGCGATTATTATTATAGCGTCTATCAGGAGTGCCGTTCTTATTTACATACTGCCACGTTGACCCGACAACTACAGCATCTTTAGGAACGGGGTCGCTTTCAATAAAGCGTGTCTGTGAAGTCCGGATGCTGACATCATCATAATTGACAAGCCCCACCTTGCTTTTCCTTACGATAAAAACTTTATCAGGTAAAAATATTAAGACTTCCTTATGGAGCTTAATCTGTATAGTGTCGACGTTAGTCTTGATGTAAAACGGTGCGGTCTTTTCTATTCTACAGGTTACGCGATTAACGTTGCGCCCGGCACCGGCGTTTACCTTTCGATTCATAACATTGGTTTCTTGAATTATCTGCCATTCTTTGTCCCCCTCCGCCAAGATTTGCCACGCTCCGGTACGGCGGTTATATTCGTCTTCTTTTTCACTATCAAGGGTGTATTCTAATTGTACTGAGCCTGCTTTATGAACGACGATTTTCATAATAATGCCAATGATAGGCAGAAGCACTAACAAAGGATGAGCTACCGCCAAAAAACCACAAACAATTAAAACAGTGCTAAATGTATTGAGCTTAATTGTCCGTTCAATAGCGGAAGTAATATTGCAAATTTCGGCAGCCTTAAAAGATTCTATACCCGCGCTTTCGATATTGCGAGTTGAACCCTGCAGAATAGCATTAGTTCTTGGCGGCGGCGAGGTCGGATTGTTTCGAGGAGTGGATGGCCTGTTTTTATTTTTCCCCTTTTCGTCAACATAAGAAATTCCGGTGCCGGGAATAGAATAGGTACGCCTCGTTGTCCCTTTAGCGGTTTTCGTGATTCGATAGCCGGGGACACCCCAACTGTATCCGACTCCGGATTTACTGAGATTAATCCTGAAGCCACCTCCAAGATTGATGCTTTTTCTCATTCTAAAACCCATTGTTTATTCCTCCCGATTTATGATGATCACAACAGACATATCGTCTGTTGACTTTGCGCTGCTTGCCGCTTTTAATATGCTTTCACATTTATCTAACCCTGATAATCCTTTGATTGTCAATAAATGCTCCATTTCTTCCAAACTGATATAATCGTGAACGCCGTCCGATGTTAGCAACATTTCACAAAAGTCTTGACAGGGAGCTACATATAAATCAACGGCAAGCAAAGTATTTTTACCTCCGAGGCAATTGGTTATCTCATTCCTCCTGCATTCCGTTGCTTGATCAATCCTACCCATATTCAAAAGACGCTGGTACACCGTATGATCCACAGTCATTTGTTTCAAGTATTGTCCTTGTAAAACATATGCACGGGTATTTCCTATATGGATAAGATATTTTTGATTTTCAAGGCATACCAACCCTGTTAATGTGGTTGCCATATTCGGTAAGCCAAGGATAGTTCCTTCTTGTATTAAATTTTTATTAATGTCCATTATGTGATTACGAACAGATTCTTCGTTTAAATCTGCAAAAGGGGAAGTAAAGGACATTAATTGTTTTGCAACATAGGAAGCGGCGATATAACCTCCTTCATTTCCACCGACACCATCAGCAACACAAATCGCTCCGTTTTTTGAGAATACAAGTTCAGCCGTATCATCACAAACAACTGTGTTTTGAATAATTACGACATCTTCGCATTGCTCTTTACCAATCCCGCGTCGAATTGCTGCATATATCTTCATTCGCCACCTCTCGAACACTCAAGAGAAAATGGCATATTCTCCGCATCTATAGAATTAATCGTTATCTTTTCATCGCCTTTTATTGAGTTGTCAAACAAATAACGGGACAGAGGATTTATAAGCAGACTTTCCACGATATTCCCTATGCCTCTTGCCCCGTTAGACAAATTACCTAATGCGCTTTTAAGAAGTGTAGTACGGGCGGCATCGGAAATAATCAATTCAATCCGTTTTTCGCTTGACAAATTACGAACGATTTTATTCACCTGTGCGTCAAGGATGGTTTCCGCTACTTCCTCACGGATAAAATCAAATACGACAATGTTTTCACCAATTCTGTTTAGTATTTCAGGCCGTCCAAGCTCAAGTTTGAAGTAGTCTTCTATCGCTTGACGCACTCGTGTTTGCACTTCATTGTATGCCATCTTTTCCGTTACATTCGCTTCACGGCTTCCCATCGCATTTCGGGTAAATATGCCGAGATTACTCGTAAAGATTATGATACATTCCGAAAAATAGACAGTATTGCCTTGCCCGTCAGTCATGCGCCCATCCTCAAGAATTTGGAGAAATTTATCAAAAATTGATGGATGCGCTTTTTCTATTTCATCAAACAACAAAATAGAAAAAGGATTCTCTCTTACAGCGTTTGTCAACTGACCGCCTGCTTCGTACCCAACATAGCCCGGAGGCGCTCCAAGGAGTTTTTGGTCGCTGTGACTTTGCCCGTATTCGCTCATATCAAAGCGAATACAACAGCTTTCATCACCAAACAATTTTTCCGCAAGCGTTTTAGCGGTTTCCGTCTTGCCTGTTCCTGTAGGACCGGCAAAAAACAATATTCCTTTTGGTTTTGTGTGAGATGAATGTTGAAGCCCCGCCATGCCGGTGACAGCGCGCTTTACGACATCAAGCGTCTTGGTTATAGCGTAATCTTGCCCCTTGATACGTTTTTTGAAATCCTCGTATGCTGTGGCGAGTTCTTTTTCATTAAGAACGTCCCACGGGTTTTCCCTAATACCATATTTGTACAAATCAATAACGGAAGACATTTTGCGTATTCTTATTCAGTCAATTCCGAGCAAAAAAGCAGAACCGTTCAAGCTTTGGCTCGCGCAAGTCGGGAGTCAATACATAGACGAAACAACCGATCCCGAATTGTCAATTGACCGTGCTATACAGAATTATCGCCGTTTGGGTTATAGCGAAAATTGGATTAACCAACGAATTAAAACGATTGAAGTACGCAAGGCATTGACGGACGAGTGGGCTCAAAGCGGTGTGGATGGGCAAGAATACGCCGCCTTGACCGATTTAATGAGCAGAACATGGAGCGGTATGAATACCCGTGAATATAAGCAGTATAAAGGCTTGAAAAAAGAAAATCTTCGAGATAATATGACGAATATTGAGCTTATCTTGAATATGCTTGCCGAGGCTACCGCAACAGAAATATCTGTCGAGCGGCAGCCGATTGGGTTTGACGAAAGTGCGGAAGTTGCCAAAGAGGGCGCAAAAGCCGCAACAGCCGCCCGCAATCAGATTGAGGAAAGCACGGGAAAATCTGTCATATCTC
>Ga0082212_10012268_pt1 | contig 10800 bp, 7 predicted proteins | sample TergutNt197P3_FD_71548 | JGI IMG/M metagenome (GOLD analysis project Ga0082212, IMG submission 71548) | Neocapritermes taracua P3 segment gut microbial communities from Petit-Saut dam, French Guiana - Nt197 P3 | ecosystem: Host-associated > Arthropoda: Insects > Digestive system > Gut ...
GGTGCGCGACCTGGCCAGCCACGAACAGACTTCCTTCGACCTTTCGCCCTACCTCACCTGAAAAACTGGAGACGGCCCGATGACGGCAAACCTTGAAAACATGACCGGCCTTGGGCGGACCCACTATTGCGGCGAGATCGGGACGGACCTCCTGGGCCGGGAAGTGGTCATCATGGGCTGGGTGCAATACCGCCGGGACCACGGGGGCCTGGTCTTCATAGACCTCCGGGACCGCACGGGCCTGGTCCAGGCCGTCTTCAACCCCGAGGAGGACGAAGTCACCCATCAAAAGAGCCACGATGTGCGGGCCGAATACGTGCTGGCCCTGCGCGGCCTGGTGCGGGAGAGGCCAGCCGACATGGTCAACCCCAACCTGGCCACCGGGGGGGTGGAAGTCTTCATCCGGGAACTGCGCGTTTTGAACACGGCCCAGACCCCGCCCTTCGTGGTGGACGACCACAGCGAGGCCGGTGAAAACGTCCGCCTCAGATACCGTTACCTGGACCTCCGAAGGCCGGCGGTCCTGAAAAACTTCGTCCTCAGGCACAAGGTGGCCAGGCTGACCCGCGACTATTTCGCCGACCACGGCTTTCTGGAAGTGGAGACCCCGGTCCTGACCAAGTCCACCCCGGAAGGGGCCCGGGACTACCTGGTGCCCTCCCGGCTTTCCCCCGGGGCCTTCTACGCCCTGCCCCAATCGCCCCAGCTTTTCAAGCAGCTCTTGATGGTGGCCGGGCTGGACCGCTATTGCCAGATAGTCAAATGCTTCCGGGACGAGGACCTGCGGGCTGACCGCCAGCCTGAATTCACCCAGGTCGATCTGGAAATGTCCTTCGTCGGCCAGGACGAGATAATGGATATTCTGGAAGGCTACATGGCCGCGGTCTGGGAGGGCGCCCTCGGCCGGGACCTATCGCGGCCCTTCCCCCGCCTGACTTACGAGGCCGCCATGCTGCGCTACGGCAGCGACCGGCCCGATTTGCGCTACGGCCTTGCTATCGTGGAAGTCTCGGAGATCCTGGCCGGCTGCCAGGCCAAGGTCTTTGCCGAAAGCCTGGCCCGGGGGGGCTGCGTCCGGGCCATCTGCGCGCCCGGGGCGGCCGCCTTTTCCCGCAAGCAACTCGACGACCTGGTGGCCTTCGCCATCGGGGCCGGGGCCAAGGGCCTGGCCTGGATCAAGCTGGCCGACGACGGCTGGCAGGGCCCCCTGGTCAAATTCCTCACCGAGGGGGAAAAGACGGCCCTGGCCGGGGCCCTGGACGCGCGGAACGGCGACGTCATCTTTTTCGGGGCCGACGCCCCGGCCGTGGCCGCCCCGGTCCTGGGGCTGGTGCGGGCCCGCCTGGCCCAGGAACTGGACCTGGTGGCCGAGGGCGACTTCAAGTTCGCCTGGGTCACCGATTTCCCCATGTTCGAGTTCGACGCCCAGGCCAGGCGCCACGTGGCCGTCCACCACCCCTTCACGGCGCCCCGCGAGGCCGACCTTGAATTTCTGCCCGGCGACCCGGGCCGGGTGCTGGCCCAGGCCTATGACCTGGTCTTAAACGGACATGAGATCGGCGGCGGCTCCATCCGCATCCACCGGCCGGAGGTCCAGGCCGCGGTCTTTCAGGCCTTGGGGCTGGACATTTCCGAGGCGCGGGAGAAGTTCGGCTTCCTCCTCGACGCCCTGGCCTACGGGGCCCCGCCCCACGGCGGCTGCGCCTTCGGCCTGGACCGCCTGACCATGATCCTGGCCGGGGCCCCGAGCCTGCGCGACGTCATAGCCTTTCCCAAGACCCAGAAAGCCACCTGCCCCCTGACCGAGGCCCCCGGCCCGGTGGGATCCGGCCAACTGCTGGAGCTGGCCATAAGGCTCCAGGACAAACCATGAGCGAGACAGGATGATGACCTCACTTCTCCCGGCCGCGGAAAAAATGCCGCGGCGCTTTGAACTGATCGACCGGCAAGACCCGGAACTATTCCGCCGGACCTTCCCCTATACCGAAGTGCCCCGCATCGTCTTCGAGGGCGGGGAACCGCCCCTGGCCCCGGCCCGGGAGCTTTTGGTCACCGACACCACTTTCCGCGACGGCCAGCAGGCCCGGCCGCCCTATACCGTGGACCAGATAGTCAACATCTTCAAATTCCTGGCCCGCCTGGGCGGGCCGCGGGGCATCGTGCGCAAGTCGGAATTTTTCATTTACAGCGAAAAGGACCGCCAGGCCCTGGAAGCCTGCCGGGATCTCGGGCTGCCCTTCCCGGTCATCACCAGCTGGATCCGGGCCACCTCCCAGGATCTGGAACTGGTCAGGAGCATGGAACTGGGCGAGACCGGCATCCTGACCTCCATTTCCGACTATCACATCTACCTGAAGCTGAACCAGACCCGGGGCCAGGCCGTGGCGGGCTATCTGGCCCTGGTCCGCCAGGCCCTGGACCAGGGCATCACCCCCCGCTGCCACCTGGAGGACATAACCCGGGCCGATCTCTACGGCCTGGTGCTGCCCTTTGTCCAGAAGCTCAAGCTTATCTCCGAGGAAGCCGGGCGGCCCATCGTCATCCGCCTCTGCGACACCATGGGCCTGGGCGTGACCTACCCCGGCGCGGCCCCGCCCCGGTCGGTCGGAAAGCTCGTCCGGGCCATCATAGACGAGGCCGGCTACGCGGGCGAAGACCTGGAATGGCACGGCCACAACGATTTTCACAAGGGCTTCATCAACGCCACCACCGCCTGGCTCTTCGGCCTGGGCTCCATCAACAGCACCCTTTTGGGTTTCGGCGAACGCACCGGCAACACGCCCCTGGAGGCCCTCCTGGTGGAATACGCCGCCCTGACCGGGACCACGGCGGAGATGGACCTGTCGGCCATCAGCGACATGGCCCGGTATTTCGAGACGGAGATCCGCCACCACATCCCCCCGGGCCAGCCGCTGGTGGGACGCGACTTCAACACCACCTCCGCCGGGGTCCACGCCGACGGGCTGATGAAAAACGAGGAGATCTACAACATCTTCGATACCGCCGCCATCCTGGGGCGGGCGCCGGCCATTGCCGTCAACGACAAGTCGGGCGCGGCCGGCCTGGCCCACTGGCTCAACCGGCGGCTGGGCCTGTCCGGGGACAAGGCCCTGGACAAGCGCCATCCGGGCATCATGAAAATGGCCAAGGCCGTCAGCCGGGAATATGAACAGGGGCGCAGCACCAATATGTCCGGCCGCGAACTGGAAAGCCTGGCCCGGCACCACCTGCCCCAATGCTTCGTCTCCCAGTTCGACCGTTTGAAGATCCGGGCCAGGAACCTGGCCCAGGAGATACTCTTCGACATGATCGAAAACGAGGACCTCCGCTCCATGGACCCGTCCCGTCAGGAGCCCCTGATGGAAAAATGGGTGACGGACATCCCCTATCTCCAATTCATCTATGTGACCGACGCCGGCGGGGTCAAGACCACCCGCAACGTGGTCTCCCGCCACGAAAAGGCCAAGTTCGCGAACTCCACCGACTATGATGTGGGGGCCAATTTCTCCGACCGCATCTGGTATGTGGCCCCCATGGACGACGGCAAGGTCCACGTCACTGATTTTTACACTTCCCGTTTCACCGGGGCCCTGTGCATCACGGCCAGCGGGCCCATCCGCAGCCGGGATGACGAGATCGTCGGCGTCCTGGGCCTGGACATCCGCTTTGAAGACCTGGCCAAAATGGAGAGCGACGAACTGGGCCTGACTGAAGAAGACTAGAGGAAAATATGAGGACACTCTGTTGCGTTTTGACCCTGTTTTTCCTGGCCGGCTGCGCCGGAACAGGCCCCCGGCCGGAAAGCCCGAAACCGGCCCGGAAGGACCCCGCGGCCCGGTCCCTGGTGGACCAATACAAGGCCGCCCGGGGCGCTTTTCAGGATAAGCTGGCGGCCGCTCCCGGCCTCTCCCTGGCCGAACTCCGGGCCCGGTGGGGCCAGGTGCGGCAGGGCATAACCCAAAACAAGTCAACCATCTACCATTGGGTGGAGACCCTTTCCGTCATCCCTCCGCCGGAGGCGGCGGCCGAGCTGGGCCTTAACCCCCCGGGCCCGGACCAGTCCCTGACCCTGTCCTGCATGGCTGTTTTCATCGTCAACCAGCGCGGAATGGTGGAAGAGGCCTTCAGCGAGGGACGCTGCCTGGACCATACCCTCATGCCGGGCTGGAAGCCGACGCTCAGGTCCGCGGGCCGCGATTCCGGCCGGTCAGGCTGATTCAGTCATCCTTATTGACAGGCGGGGGCGGGACCGGTATCCAGACGCCGGCCCATTCCTCGGGCGGCTCCCTCAGGAGCTTGGCGCAGCGCCGGGTGAATATCTCATACAGGGCGAACCCGGGGTTATGGGCGGACAGGGCGCCGAAGAGCAGCCGGGCCTTCTGAAACTCGCCCTCCCGGTATAAGGCCAGGGCTTCGGCCTGGCGTTCCAGTTCCCCGGCCCGGGCCCGGGCCTCCTCGGGCCCTAAAGGGGCGAAGGCGGCCAGGGGCTCGTCGAGATCGGGAAGCTGCAAAAGATCCAGGGGCTGGAAGGCGAAGGCCTCCCCGCAGGCCTGGCGCACGTCCTCGCTTACGGCCGCTTCCACTCCGAAGAGCCGGCCCAATTTTTCCAGCCTTAGGCTCAGGCTGACCGCCTCACCCAAGATGGAGTAGCGGGCCAGGGGGGGCGGGCCCAGCCGGCCCACCCAGGCCGAACCGGTATGGAGCCCGAGGCCTATCTTGGGCAGGCCCGAGACCTCGGCCCGGACCCCGCGCAGGGCCAGGGCGGCGGCCACGGCCACCTTGGGGTGGTCGGGCACGGCCAAAGGGGCGTTCCAGAAGGCCAAAAGGTCGTCGCCCCGGAATTGGTCCAGGGTGCCCCGGTTGGCCAGGATCACCTCGATGAGCGGGGCCAGGCCGCGTTCCAGGAGTTCGGCCGGCGGCCGGGCGGCCGACTTGCGGCTCAAGGCCTTGAAATCCCTTAAATCCGCGGCCAGAACGGTCACTTCCCGTTCCCGGGCCGGTTCCGGGTCGTCTTCCAGCCGGGCCAGGCCGGCGGCGGTTTCCGGGGCAGTGGACCCGGCAAAGGCCAGGCGGAGGCGGGCTCTCCTTTTCCCGGCCTCGCTGAGGCGCCGGCCGGACAGGGCCAGGCCGACCAGGGCCGTGACCAGGACGGCGTAAAGGGGGGAAATGAACAGGCCGCTGGTCTGAAAAAGATGGATGGAGCCGCCGACCGCGGCGGCCGGCCAGAGGAGGCCTCCGGCCAGGGCCCGGGCGGGTCTGGCAAAGGCGAAGGCCAGGCCGCCGGTCAGGCCGGCGCCCAAAATGAGCAGAAACTGGATGGCCGGGGTTTCGGCCGGCCGGGTCACGAAATGCCGGGCGGCCAGGTTGTCGACGAGGGCGGCGTGGATTTCCCCGGCCGGGCGGGCCCGGTTCCCCGGCGTGACCAGAAGGTCTCCCAGACCAGGGGCCGTAAGGCTGATGAAAACCAGCCGGCCCTTCAAGTCCGCCGCCCCGGCCCGGCCGGACAGGACCTCGGCGGCGCTCAAATGGGTATATTCGCCGCTGTTCTTGAAAAAAACAGTGAAGCCGCCGTCGCGGTCCAGGGGAATGTCCCAGGGGGCCACGGCCTTCAGGGCTTCAAGGCCGCCCGGGCCGGCGGCCAGGACCACCTCGTCCCGGCCCAGGGCCCGCAGTAAGGTCCGGAGGCTCAGGGCCAGGTGGACTTCCCTTCCGGGCCGGACCGGGGTCAGGCCCTCCGGCGAAGAGGCCCCGGCCCGGGCCACCAGGCGCACCCGCCGGACGACCCCGTCGAGGTCGGGCCTGAAATCGGAAAGACCGGCCGGCGCGGCCCCGGCCAGGACCCCCAGGGGCCAAGCCGTGCCGCTATCCTGGTTCCGGTCCCGGGCGCGGCCCCTGGCCGGCGCGCCCAGGACCACGGGCAGCGGTTCAATGGCCCGGGCCAGCAGCCGGTCGTAATCCCGCATATCATCAGGCAGATCCTCCAGGTCCAGAACCAGGTCCCGCCATTTTCTCAAATCTTCCGCCACCCGCTCCGGCGAGGACCGGTCCGGCTCGCTGAGGTCCAGGTCCAGGCCCACGGCCGCCGCGCCCAGGCCCACCAGGCGCTGGACCAGTTCGGCCAGGATGAAGCGGGACCAGGGCCAGGGGCCGTATTGGGCCAGGCTGGCCGAATCTATATCCACCAGCACGGCCAGCCGGGCCGGGACCGGCTCGGGCCGGGGCGTCTTAAGGCCCATCCAGGCGTCCTGAAGCCTAAGGTCGGCCCGGGCCAGCCAGGCCGGCGGCCAGATCTGGAGAGCCAGGGTCAGGGCGATGAGCCCGACCAGCCAGGTCAGGGTGGGCAAAAGGGACTTCAGGGCCGGCCGAAGCATGGAAATCAAGCACCTTTTCAGATAAATGGTTTTTTTGGTCATTATATCATCAAAGCCCCGGACGGGACATAAAAATTGTCTTTACCCGGCCAGTTGTGATAATCTAGGAAGTTGATCCCGCATCGGCGAGCCTCAAGGTTTTGGAGACTTCATGGAATATTCGTGGGCGGAAATCGCCGTCTTTGCCGTCATCGTGACCGCCGCTTTCTGGGTCGACCTCCGGGCCCACCGGGAACACCAGGCCGTGTCCCTGAAAAACGCGGCCCTCTGGTCAGGGGTCTGGGTGGCCCTGGGCCTGGGTTTCGCGGGCTGGGTGGGCCTCCGGCACGGTCTTGACGACAGTCTCCTTTACCTGACCGGCTACGTGCTGGAAAAGAGCCTGTCGGTGGACAACCTCTTCGTCTTTCTGGCCATCTTCTCCTCTTTCGGGGTGCGCGACGAATACCAGCACCGGGTGCTCCATTACGGCATCCTGGGCGCCATAATCCTCCGGCTCCTGTTCGTGGCCGTCGGGACCTCCCTTTTGGCCTGGTTCGGCCCCTGGGCCCTGACCGCCTTCGGCCTCTTCGTCCTGTGGTCGGCCTTCAAGCTGTGGCAGGAGAGCCGGAAGCCGAAAGAAGAGATCGTGGATTATTCCGGGCATTGGTCTGTCCGGGCCGTCCGGCGCTGGCTGCCGGTGTCCGACTCCCTGGACGGTTCCCGCTTTTTCACCCGCCAGAACGGCCGCCTCATGGTCACGCCCCTTTTCCTGTGCCTGGTCACCGTGGAAGTGGCCGACGTGATGTTCGCCTTCGACAGCGTGCCGGCCGTCATAGCCGTCACGGAAAAGCCCTTTCTTATATACACTTCCAACATTTTCGCCATTCTGGGCCTAAGGTCCCTCTATTTCGTCCTGGCCGCGGCCGCCCGCCTCCTGGCCCACCTGGGCAAGGCCATCATAGCCGTCCTGGGCTTCATCGGCCTGAAAATGCTGACCCAGGCCGCCTTCGGCTTCCACCTTCCTCCCCTGGTCTCGCTTTCGGTCGTTTTGACCCTCCTGGCCGCGGGCGTGGCCGGCTCCCTGGTCTTCCCCGCCGAGACCGGTGATACGGGCGGCTGATATGCCTCTGCGCGGCGAATTCACCCCGCCCGGGGATAAATCCATCAGCCACCGGCTTATCCTGATGTCCATTGCGGCCGAGGGTGAAATGACCGTCACCGGGCTGGGCGACGGCGACGACGTCAAGACCAGCCTCCGGCTGTTCAGGACCCTGGGGGGGGAAACCCGGGGTTCGGAGGCCCGCCTGACCCTGGCCGGCCTGGGCGGCGGGGTCAGGACCGATCCCGCCCGGCCGGTGGAACTGGACTGCGCCAATTCCGGCACCACGGCCAGGCTTCTGGCCGGCCTGGCCACGGGCCTCCCCGGCCTTTATGTCTTTGACGGCGACGCCCAGCTAAGGCGGCGGCCCATGGAGCGCCTGGCCGAACCCTTAAGACGCATGGGCGGCCGCGTGGAAACCACCGACGGCCGCCTGCCTATGCGCGTGACCGGGGGCCTGCCCCTTGAAGGCATAAAATATGTTAACCGGGCCGCCAGCGCCCAATTGAAAAGCGCGGTCATCCTGGCCACCCTCAAGGCCGCGAGTCCCTCCCTCATCATAGAGCCCGCGCCCACCCGCGACCACACGGAAAGGCTGGTCCGGGCCTGGGGGGGCCACGCCGTCCAAGGCCCGGAAGGTTTGGAAGTCCGGCCCGGCCGGCTGGTCCTGCCCCCGGAAATGACGGTGCCGGCCGACCCCTCTTCCGCGGCTTTTTTTCTCACCGCCGCGGCCCTGGAGCCCGGCGGCCGGGTCACGGCCCGCTCCCTGTTGCTGTCCCCGGCCCGCATCGGCTTTCTCCGGGTGCTGGAACGCCTGGGGGCCGAGGTGAGCATAAACCGGGACCAGGACCAGCCGGAGCCCGCGGGCCGGGTCACCGTGGCCCATAAGGGCCCGCTCCGGGCCACGGAAGTGACCGAGATACCCTCCCTGGTGGACGAGGTGCCCATCCTGGCCCTGGCCGCGGCCTTCGCCGAAGGCACCACGGTCTTTCGCGGCCTGGGGGAACTGCGCCATAAGGAGACCGACCGCCTGGCGGCCATCCATTGCCAACTGGGAGCCCTGGGGGTCCGGGCGCGGGTGGAAGGGGACGACCTGTTCATCACCGGCCCGGCGACCCTGGCTCCGCCGGAAGTTCTGGATTCGGGCCGCGACCACCGCCTGGCCATGACCCTCTTTCTGGCCCGGCATCTGGCCGGAAGCCGGGCGCCCGTTCTGGGAGAGGAGTCCATCTCCATCTCTTACCCGGGCTTTATGGCCGACCTGGCCCGGCTGGCGGCCTGAAATGGGCCGGGAGCCTCAGACGATCCTTAAGGCCGAAGGCCGCCGCTGCCTCATTGAAACCGTGGCCCGCGGCCTGGCCGAGCGCCTCAGGCGCCTGACCCGGGGCCGAAAGGGGCTGTTATTGCTGGACCACGCTTTCCGAGCCGAGGCCGAGGACTGGCGGGAGGCCCTGCCCGGCTTCAGCCTGGCCTTCACCGCCCGGCGGGGCGAGGCGGCCAAAAACTGGAGCGAGGCCCGCCGGCTTTTGACCGCCCTGGCCGAGGCCGGCCTGGCCCGGGACGACTGGCTGGTGGTGCGGGGCGGGGGGAGCCTCAGCGACCTGGGGGCCTTCTGCGCCGGCCTCCACCGGCGCGGCCTTAAGCTCATCCTGGTCACCACCACTCTTTTGGGCGCGGTGGACGCGGCCGTGGGCGGCAAGACGGCCCTCAACTTCGGCGGGGCCAAGAACCAGGTCGGGCACTTTTATCTGCCCGAGCGCGTCCTGGTGGACCTGGCCTCCTTCCGCGGCCTTTCCCGGGCCCGCCTGGCCGAAGGCCTGGTCGAAGCCTACAAGACCGGGCTCCTGTTCGACGGCCGTCTGACCGACCTGGTGGATCGACGCTCCGAGGATCTTCTGGCCGGAGAAAAGGGTCTGTTAGCCGAGGTGGCCCGGCGCTCCTATAAGGCCAAGGCGGCCCTGGTGGCCCGGGACTTCCGGGAAGAGAAGGGTTTGCGGGATGTTTTGAACCTGGGCCATACCTACGGCCACGCGGTCGAGGCTCAGACCGGGCTGAGCCACGGCCGGGCCGTGGCCCTGGGCCTGGCCGTGGCCGCGGAACTGTCACGGGCCCGGACCGGGTTCCCGGCCGAGGAGGCGGAGCGACTTAAAGCCGTGGCCTTTCGCCTGGGCGGGCCCTGGCCGCCCCTAATCCCGGAGGCCGCGGCCCGCCGCCTGTTGCGGGCGGACAAGAAGATCCGGGGCGGGCGCCTCAGGTTCGTGGCCCTGGCCGCGGTGGAGCGGCCGGTCATCGTGGAAGTTTCGCCCGAGGAAATATTAGAGGCGGCCGCCCGGGTTTTGGAGCAATAGATCATGGCCAACGTCTTCGGTCGCAATTTCAGGATAATGACTTTCGGCGAATCCCACGGCCCGGCCCTGGGGGTGGTCATAGACGGGCTTCCGGCCGGGCTGCGCCTGACCCGGGAGGCCATCCAGGCCGACCTCGACCGCCGCCGCCCCGGCCTTTCCCCTTACGCCAGCCCCAGAAAGGAGCCGGACGAAGTGGAGATACTGAGCGGCCTGGCCGCCGAGGGTCGCACCAACGGCGCGCCCCTGGCCCTTCTGATCCGCAACCGCGATGCCCGGAGCCGCGATTACGACGGCCAAAAATTCCGGCCCGGACACGGCGACTGGCCCTATTTCGTCAAATACGGGCTTGGGCCTCAACCCGGCGGCGGCCGCGGGAGCGGCCGGGAGACCGTGGCCCGGGTGGCGGCCGGGGCCGCGGCCCGCCAGCTCTTGTCGCCTTTGGGCCTTACGGCCCGGGGCTACGCCGTGGCCGTGGGCCGGATCAGGGCGGAAAACCCGGACCCCGACTTCGCCGAGACCGACCCCTTGCGTTTCGCCGACCGGACCCTGGCCCCCCTGGCCCACCAGGAGGTGGAGGCGGCCATGAGCGAAGGCGATTCCGTGGGCGCGGTGGTGGAAGTGCGGGTGACGGGCGTTCCGGCCGGCTGGGGGGAGCCGGTCTTCGACAAGCTGGAAGCCGCCCTGGGCGGGGCCTTTTTTTCCATCGGCGCGGTGCGGGCCGTGGAGTTCGGCGACGGGCTGTCCATGTCGGCCCAGAGGGGCTCGGAGGCCAACGACCCCTTAGGCCCCGACGGCCCGGTGACCAACCGCCACGGCGGCATCATGGGCGGCTTGTCCACGGGCCTGCCCATAGTGGCCCGGCTCCATATCCGGCCCACCTCCTCCATCGCCCGGGAACAGCGCAGCGTCACGGTGGACGGCCGGCCCACCACCATCTCGACCTCCGGCCGCCACGACCCCTGCCTGGCCCCGCGCCTGGCCCCGGTGGCCGAGGCCATGGCCC
>Ga0082212_10012269_pt1 | contig 10799 bp, 6 predicted proteins | sample TergutNt197P3_FD_71548 | JGI IMG/M metagenome (GOLD analysis project Ga0082212, IMG submission 71548) | Neocapritermes taracua P3 segment gut microbial communities from Petit-Saut dam, French Guiana - Nt197 P3 | ecosystem: Host-associated > Arthropoda: Insects > Digestive system > Gut ...
TAACCTGTGACGGGAACTATGCCGCATCGTACATCGCGTATATGTTCAGCGAAGTAGCCGCTATTTACCCCATCACACCATCGTCGACGATGGCCGAATATGTGGACGAATGGGCCGCAGAAGGCAGGAAAAACCTGTTTAACGAAACAGTAAAAGTTGTAGAAATGCAAAGCGAGGCGGGAGCCGCCGGAGCCGTTCACGGCTCGTTGCAGTCGGGTGCGCTTACCTCGACGTTCACCGCATCGCAGGGCTTGTTGCTGATGATTCCCAATATGTACAAGATTGCGGGCGAGTTGTTGCCGGGCGTGTTCCACGTATCGGCGCGAAGTTTGGCAGCGCAGGCTTTGTCCATTTTCGGCGACCACAGCGACGTGATGAGTACGCGCCAAACCGGTTTCGCCATGCTGGCCACCGGAAGCGTGCAGGAAGTGATGGATTTGGCGGCAGTGGCGCATCTTACCGCTATCAAATCGCGCATTCCGTTCCTGCATTTCTTCGACGGATTCCGCACATCGCACGAAATACAGAAAATCGAACCTATGACCGCCGAACAACTTTCGGGACTGCTCGATTGGGAAGCCCTGCAACAGTTCCGCGAACGCGCGCTTAATCCCGAACATCCCGTAACGCGCGGCACGGCGCAAAATCCCGACATCTATTTCCAGTCGCGCGAAGCAGCCAACAAGTTCTACACGGCGTTGCCCGACATGGTGGAAAGTTACATGCAGGAAATCAAGAAGATAACCGGTCGCGAATATCATCCGTTCAGTTTCTACGGCGCGCCCGACGCCGAAAACATCATCGTGGCGATGGGCTCCATCACCGACACCATCAAGGAAACCGTTGATTATCTTATCGCACAGGGCGAAAAGGTCGGTTTGGTTTCCGTACATCTGTACCGTCCGTTCTCGGTCAAATATTTTGGCGCAGTCCTTCCGGAAACGGTGAAAAATATTTGCGTACTCGACCGCACCAAAGAACCCGGCGCCAACGGCGAACCGCTCTACATGGACGTTGTGGAAGCGTTTGCGAATTGCAAAGACATTCCCTGCTGCAACAAGCCGCTTATCATCGGCGGACGTTACGGACTGTCGTCGAAAGACACCACTGCGGCGCACATCCTGTCGGTTTTCGACAATATGAAGACGGACGAACCCAAACACGGCTTTACGGTGGGAATCGTTGACGATGTTACGTTCCTTTCGCTACCGATGCGCCCCGAAGTGAACATCATGCCCAAAGGCACGTTCCAGGGTAAATTCTACGGCATTGGCGGCGACGGAACTGTGGGCGCCAACAAGAACTCCATCAAAATCATCGGCGAAGCCACCGAAAAATACTGTCAGGCGTATTTCGCTTACGACTCGAAGAAAACAGGCGGTTTTACCACTTCGCACCTTCGTTTCGGCGATTCGCCCATCCGCGCGCCATATCTGGTGAACACGCCCGACTTTGTGGCTTGCCACGTTTTCCCGTACATTCATCAATACGATGTGTTGAAAGGTCTTCGCAAAGGCGGCACCTTCCTGCTCAACAGCAAGTGGGACGCCGCAACGACCTGCGAAAAACTTCCCAACAAGATGAAAAAATACCTTGCCGATAACGAAATATCGTTCTATATCATTGACGCTATTAAGATTGCCGAAGAAGTGGGTTTGGGAACCACCCGCACCAACACGATTCTGCAATCGTCGTTCTTCAAAATTTCGGAAGTGATTCCTTACGAATTAGCGGTGAGCGAAATGAAGGACGCCAACAAGAAATCGTATGGCCGTAAGGGTGAGAAAATTGTAAATATGAACAATGACGCGGTTGATCGCGGCGGCGACGTTATAAAAGTAGAAGTTGACCCTGCATGGTCGAAACTTGACCCCGCATCCGATGTTGCTCCTGCCGATCCGAAACGTCCCGATTTTATCTGCAACGTGGTGGACGTCATCAACAGTCAGCGCGGCGACGAACTGCCGGTAAGCACTTTCGTGAACCGCGAAGACGGTACTTTCCCGCAAGGAACGTCTGCTTACGAAAAGCGCGGTATCGCAGTGAACGTGCCCGAATGGATTCCCGAAAACTGTACGCAGTGTAACCAGTGCGCCTACGTGTGCCCTCATGCCGCCATTCGTCCGTTCTTGGCAAATGCAGAAGAAAAGGCAGGATGGAAAGGCGCGACAACACTTCCAGCCGTTCCGCAAAAAACGTTTGAAGGTTTGGAATTTCGCATACAGTTAAGTCCGCTCGACTGTACGGGTTGCGGCAACTGTGCCGATATATGTCCGGGCAAGAAGGGCGCAGTTGCACTCGAAATGAAACCCATCGAAAGCCAAATGGCGCAAAGCGAATTGTGGAATTTTGCCGCCGAAAATATCACTTATAAAGATACTCTCGCGCCGAAAGAGCAAAACGTGAAAAACAGCCAGTTTGCACAACCGCTGTTTGAGTTTTCGGGAGCATGCGCCGGTTGCGGCGAAACGCCTTACGTGAAACTCGTTACGCAACTGTTCGGCGAACGTATGATGGTTGCCAACGCCACCGGGTGTTCGTCTATTTACAGCGGCTCGGCGCCCTCGACCCCCTATTGCGTGAACGCGAAAGGACAAGGCCCCGCATGGGCTAATTCGCTGTTCGAGGACAATGCCGAATACGGTTTGGGCATGGCTACCGGCGTGCGCCGTATGCGCGACCGCATCGCCCGCCTGATGGACGAAGCCGTGCTGGAATGTAACTGCTCCGACAATCTGAAAGAAGTATTCGACGCATGGAAAGCCGCCGATACAGCCGCCGACAGCAAAAAAGCGTCGGAAGCCGTGTTGTCGCTCCTCGAAAAATGCGACGGAAAACACGCCAAAGCGATTTTGGATTTGCGCCAGTACCTCATTAAAAAATCCGTCTGGATCATTGGCGGCGACGGCTGGGCTTACGACATCGGCTACGGCGGTTTGGATCACGTACTTGCATCTGGCGAAAACGTGAACATATTGGTACTCGACACCGAAGTATATTCCAACACCGGCGGACAGGCATCGAAATCCACGCCTGTGGGCGCTATCGCCAAGTTCGCCGCATCGGGCAAGCGCGTGCGCAAAAAAGACCTCGGCATGATGGCGATGAGCTACGGCTATGTGTATGTAGCGCAGGTAGCGATGGGTGCCAGCAACATGCAATATCTCAAAGCCTTGCGCGAAGCAGAAGCCTACAATGGGCCTTCGCTCATCATTGCTTACTCTCCGTGTATCAATCATGGGTTACACGCCGGAATGGGCAAGGCGCAGGAGCAGCAAAAACTCGCTGTAGCAGCCGGTTACTGGCAAATGTACCGTTACAATCCGCTACTCGAAGCCGAAGGCAAAAATCCGTTCCAATTGGATTCAAAAGAGCCGGATTGGAGCAAGTTTCAGGAATTTATCCTCAGCGAAGTGCGTTATTCATCGCTCAAAAAACAGTTCCCCGCCGAAGCGGACGAACTCTTCCGCGCAGCCGAAGAAAACGCCAAGTGGAGATATAACAGTTACAAACGTTTGGCAGGAGACGCTTCGTCAAGCGCCGAATAGTGGTTTTTTGTTAATGGTGAAGCCGGACAGGGATGTCCGGCTTTTTTCCTGACTTTGACGGTCTTTTTTCATAAACCAAAGAATATCAATGGTATAACTTTTGCGTCGTCCACTACATTTACACTTCGGCGGACAACCTGAAAGGCGTCACCTCTCTTTTCCCGTTGAGGACTTGATATATCTTTATCGCATCTTTGCCGGGTTTTGAAGGTATATGATATACCTTTTTCCAACTTGATTAGTTGCAATGTGGGTTAATAAAAATGACAAAATAAAAACCATTTTCACATAGTGTCCGCTGAAAAACCCGCATTCGGCAGAATTTGTAATCAATTTCTGTAAAGTCCTTTCAATAATTTGATTTCCATTGAGGCTACACCGGATCAACGTCGGCTATAATCTGCAACGATTTATATGCCGGTAATTGCCGGATGTTTTGAATGGCTTCGGCAAGCAGCGTTTTGGCTTTTTGCGCCGACGCCTGTTTTTCAATTTTCAGCAGTATATTTTCAAGGTAATACGTCTGTACGCGCGAAATGACCGGTACTTCTGGACCCAGCACCCGTCGTCCGAAAATCTGCGACAGGTATTCGGCCAATTCTTTCGACGCCAAGTGCAGCACGTCCCTGTTTTTGTGTTTCAACGTAAGACGAATCAACCTGTAAAACGGCGGATACCTGAATTTTTCACGCTCGGCAATCTGTGAAGCATACATGCCGGCATAGTCGTTGGCAACCACGTATTGAAGAATCGGATGTTGCGGTTTGGACGCCTGTATGATCACCCGTCCGCGTTCGCCTGCTCGACCTGCTCGACCGCTTACCTGCGTTATCAACTGATAACTGCGTTCGTAAGCGCGGAAATCGGAAAAGTTGAGCATATTGTCGGCATTCAGCACAACGGACAACCGCACATTTTTGAAATCCAATCCTTTGGTAATCATTTGCGTACCTACCAGCATGTCTGTTTTTCCTTCCCCGAAAGCGCTGAAAATTTTTTCGTAACTGCTGCGTGAACGCGAACTATCGAGGTCTAAACGTGCAATATGCGCGTGAGGGAAAAAAAGTTGCAGTTCGTCCTCGATTTTTTCGGTGCCAAACCCCACGTCGCTGACGTCCAAACCTCCGCAAGCCGGGCATTGGCGCATGTTTTCGGCGTTGTAACCGCAATAATGGCACACCAATCTGTCGGAAAATTTGTGATAGGTGAGGCTCACATCGCAATGCTCGCATCGCGGAATGTATTCGCACACACGACATTGTACGTAGGGAGCGAATCCGCGCCGGTTCTGGAAAAGAATGACCTGTCGACCGGCTTTCAGCGTTTCGTCGAGCGCCGCCAGCAGGTCGGGATGGAAGTGCGACTGCATCTTTTTTTGTTTCCGCGCAAGCGCAGTATCGACAATGGAAATCTCCGGAAGTTCCATTCCGGCAAAACGTTGCGTCAGCTTCACCAATCCGTATTTGCCTTCGCGGGCGTTGTAATAACTTTCGATGGAAGGCGTTGCCGTTCCCAGAAGGGTTTTAGCGCCATGCAGGGAAGCCAGCACGATGGCTGCGTCGCGGGCATGGTAACGGGGCGCGGGATCGAACTGTTTGTAGGTGTTTTCGTGTTCCTCGTCCACAATCACCAGTCCAAGATTGGCAAACGGCAGAAAGATACCCGACCGTACGCCCAACACAACGCTATAGCCGCCCGGCTTGCCGATATGATTCCATACTTCCACCCGTTCGGCGTCGGGAAATTTGGAGTGATAAACGCCAACCTTACTGCCGAATACGTCTTTCAGCCGGTTGATGATTTGCGTCGTAAGGGCGATTTCGGGCAACAGGTACAACACCTGCCTGCCCTGACGGATTTGTTCGTCGATGAGCCGGATGTATATTTCCGTTTTGCCACTCGACGTGATTCCGTGCAGTAATACCACATCCTTTGTGGTGAACGATTCGCGTATCTGCGTTACGGCGGCCTGCTGATGCGGGGTCAGTTCGGGCAGGGCGACGGTGGTAGTGGTGCTTTCCAAACGCGATACTTCCTTCACATATTGTTCTAATATCAGTTTCAGGACAAGGCTGTTGAACGCTTCGGTCCGGGCATTGCCGGCCTGAAGCAAGTTTTTTTTAGACACTTCGCACAACGGACGTCCCGAAAATACACCCGACAGACGTACAAAGTTCATCAGTATTTCGAGTTGTTTCGGCGCTTTTACCAGCGCGTCAAACGCTGTTTTCAGTTTTGCCTCGCTATCCATGGCAGGGTGCAGCCTCACGTAAGGTTCAAATCGCGGTTTGTAGCGGCCGCTGATCACTTCTTCCACCCACAGGGCTTCCTTATCGACTAACGACTGCACGACGCGCATCAGGTCGCTGCGTTTATAAACAGCCGCTATTTCACTCACCGGAAGAACCTTTTTATGACACACAATATTCAGAACTTCTTCCTCGTGCCTGTTCAGTTCGTCGCATTGCACGTAGGCTTCATTAAAAAATACCTTCGTTTCGCTTTCGAGTTTCAGCCCCGATGGTATGGCGGCTTTCATCACCTCGCCCACCGTACACATATAATAAGAAGCAATCCACTGCCACAGACGGATTTGCAGATAATTCACCACAGGACGTTCATCCAGCGCCGTCACGATTTCCTTAAGCCCCCCCACGCCCCCCCCAATGGGGGGGATACGGGGGGTTTCGTAAATCTCCTGTACAATAGCCGAATAAAACTTCCGGACGCCGAAAGGCACAACGACGCGCACACCCGGCTGTACCTGTGTCGCCAGGTCGTCGGGAACCGCGTAAGTAAAACTTCGCGGAAGCGCCAGAGGCAATATGACGTCTGCGAAAAGCAAGAAATAACGTTTTAAATTTATTTCTGAAAATCTTCTAATGATGATGCATCATCAGGTCTTCGATGAGAGTGGTCAATTGTTCTTTAGGCATTTTCCAGACCAAATGTTCGTGCGGCCCGTCGGGATCGTCCTGCCACGTGTTGTTGCCATTGGGCAAAACAATCATACGCCCTTTTACCGTACCGAAATACTTTTCCGGGCCGCGAACCCCAACCAGTACTGCCGTCTGATCCCAACTGCACCGTCCTTTGACGTCGACCTTCAAACACATGCTGAATACATCTTTTACCGGATTATTCTGTACATCGGTAGCCACTAATCTCAAACCGGTCAAGATGGCTACGCCAATCTGGAATCCGCTGAGCAAAACGGGAGTAGGCCACTCGTTGAAAACGGTAACAGAGGCAACCGAGTCGACATAAACATTAAATTCGCGTCCTTTCGGAAATGATCCGGCCATTGAAATCAATCGCCGCACTTTCTTTTTTACTAACGCTTTACCGTCCAAATCGCTGAACTGGTCGGGAGGCGACTGCAACAAAGCCGCCAGATTGGTGAGAAAGCCCACCGTAATGATATTGACGCTGGCGTCGGGCTGGCTACTCAGGATACGACGGTAAACCTGCACGGCGTCCGGCGCGTCAGCCGAACTTTTTACAGTGTGCGGATAGTTGGCCGGTAAAAATTCAGGCCAATAGTCTTCTCCGAAACGAGGGTCGCTGATGTCCGGGCCTTTACGAGGCGCTCCCAATGGAATGTCGGGACGGTTGAAATACGTGTTAATCACCTCAATACAGGGTATGGAGTTGATATACATATTGGACGAAACGGTAGCCAGTATTTTTGCTTCGCCGCTGTCGGCTAACGCATGTAATACGGATAGAGCGCCCACGTCGTCGTAATCGGGGCCCATGTCGGTGTCGAAAATAACCGAAACCGGTTGCGGTGGGTGGGTACACGAACTGAATACCCACAAAATGCAGATAATCAACAATAATGATATTTTGTTTTTCATGATGAATAAATAGATTAGTTTAATAAAAAATAAATTGCGAAAGTAGTGAAAAAAATCAATAACGAAAAGCGTACACGTACAAAAGGAATGGATTTCTGACTGACTAAATTGTAAATGTATTTTACACGGTAGCCCGTAAACTGCGCCGCTTCCTCTATCTTTACAAGTTTCGTTTCATTCCGAACAGGTTGTTTTTGCTTTGTCTGAAAGTTCGTTTTTGGGAAGTCAGTCGGCAACAAAACGATTTTGGTCATGAACGGAAGAATTTTGAAAAAGCAGGGCACACACGCCGAATGATTGAGAAAAGGTGTATTTTACGTACAAATATCTCATACTCACCTTCTCTACTTCAGATTGGATATTTTTTGAAAAAATGATATTTTTGCAAAAATTTGTTGTATTTTTGCAAAAAATTAAAATGCTCAAATTAAACAACATACATAAATCCTTCGGCGATGTCCGGGTTCTGAACGGAGTAAACCTCCGTTTGGAAAAGGGTCTTGTATATACGCTCAAAGGTGGCAACGGTTCGGGGAAGACTACTTTAATCAACATTATTTCCGGTTTCCTTCCGCCGACTACAGGCACAGTAGAATTTAAGGGAAAGAAAATTGCTAAATTTGCACCTTATCGCGTGAATCGTTTGGGTATCGGGCGAACATTTCAGGATTTGCGTTTGGCAACACAGATGACCGTTTACGAAAATATCCTCTTGGCATTGGAAACCCAATCGTTTGCTTACCCGACAAAAGAACAGGAAACACGCGCCAATGAAATTCTCGAAAAAGTCTCTTTATCTGAAAAATGCAATGAATTGGCGGGCGAAATTTCATACGGACAACAAAAACTGCTGACTATCGGTTGCTGCATAGCCAACAACGCCGACTTGTTGCTGATTGACGAGCCGGTAGCAGGTATTGACAAAGATAATTTGCTGAAAATAACCAAACTGATAAAACAGTTAAAGCAGGAGGGCAAAACAATTTTACAAATCGAACACAATAACGATTATGTTCATGCAACCAGCGATCAAATATTTCAAATGTCTGAACTGCGATTTGCGTGATTTTTATGATTCAAATGATTATAGATAAATAATAATGATAAAGGAACAATATAAATATTCGGAACTGACTTCAAAGATAATCGGGTGTGCAATGACTGTTCACAAGGTATTGGGCAATGGGTTTCAGGAAGTAATTTATCAAAGAGCTTTAGCAATGGAAATGGAGTTGGCAGGTATTCATTTTCAGCGTGAATTTGAAATGCCTATCTACTATAAAGACAAACAGATTGGAACACGACGAGTTGATTTTTTTGTTAAAGAAATTATTTCGGTAGAATTAAAGGCTGTTACAAAATTGGAAGATGTACAGCGTGAATTTGAAATGCCTATCTACTATAAAGACAAACAGATTGGAACACGACGAGTTGATTTTTTTGTTAAAGAAATTATTTCGGTAGAATTAAAGGCTGTTACAAAATTGGAAGATGTACATTTCGCCCAGGCAATCAATTACTTGGAAGCCTACAACATAGAAATAGGATTGTTAATCAATTTCGGAGAAACCAGCCTCAATTTCAAACGTCTAACCAACAAAAAATTCAAACCGTTTCAATAGTTTAATCATAAAAATCACATAAATCAAACAAATCATAGTTCAGACAATGTTGAAAGTAGAACACATAACCACCGGCTACGGCAAAAAGCAAATTTTGACCGATGTTTCGTTTGAAGTAGCGAAAGGCGATATTGTTTTACTAACCGGCGGAAACGGATCAGGCAAAAGCACGGTTTTGAAAACCATTTACGGTTTGCTGAAACCTTGGACGCAGGTAGGAAAAATCATTTTTGAAGGAAACGACATTACCGCCTTGCCTGTTTCTGACATGATACGGCGCGGTATCGTATATATGCCGCAGAAGAAGAACGTATTTGAGGAATTTACTGTTGAGGAAAATCTTCTTACTTCGGCGGCGATTTATCAGAAAGCGGAAGCAAAGAAACGTGCAAAAGGAGTATTTGAAATTTTACCTGTGCTTGAAACGATGCGAAAACGAACGCCTTTTAACATGAGCGGCGGCGAACGGCAATTACTGGCTTTCGCGAATGTTCTGGTACATTCGCCGAAACTGATTTTGCTCGATGAACCGTTTGCAGGCGTGGATGCAGAAAATTCGGAAATTTTTCGGAGCTGCATACAATTTTTACAAAAAAAAAACGTTATTTTTATAGTTATTGAACATAAAAGGAAGTTATTGAATAATATTGTAAATAAGGAAATTGAAATTGAATTAGGTGTAATAAAAAATATATAAAAATGAAGAAAGTAAAAAATATTTTGGTGGCAGTTATGATATTGCCGTTTGTATTTTGGTCCTGCCAAAATAAACAAGATACAATAAAAATAGGAGTTAGTTTACCTCTGACAGGTTCTGATAATGCTATTTGGGGTAAGAATGCCTTAAATGGAATTAATATTGCTATTGATGAGATAAATCAATTGGATACCAAATATAAATATGAATTTATTGTAGAAGATTCCAAAAGTGATAAAAATGTTGCTGTTTCAAATCTGAACAAATTCATATCTTTATACAAAGTCAAGTATTGTATTGTTGATATGGTAAGTGACATTGTTCTTTCTTTGGCACCTGTTGCTGAAAAAAATAAAGTAATTATTTTGTCACCTGGCGCTTCTGCTTCTGCAATTACACATGCGGGGGATTATGTTTTCAGAAATTGGCCTTCTGATGTATTTCAAGCAGAAACACAAGCAAAAGTTATTAGTGATGTATTAGGATGGAAAAGAATAGCCATATTAAGTAGAAATGATAGTTATGGAAAAGGGCTTGCTGATGAATTGAAAAAGAATCTAAATTCTGATATGCAAGTTGTTTCTGAACAATATTTCAATGAAGGTGTTGGCGATTATAAGACATTTTTAGATAAAATCAAGAAAGCGAATTGTGATGGAATATATCTTCCTGTATATCCGCAACAAGTATCTCAAATTTTAATTCAAGCAAGACAACTTGGTATAGAGCAAAACTTTATTGGTACAGAATCTTTTGAAGATTATAATATTATTGAACATGCAGGAAAAGCGTCTGAAGGACTTCTTTATACTTTCCCCGAAGAACCACATTCGGATAACAAGACCGCAAACGCTTTCAGAGAAAATTATGAAAAAAAATACGGAAAACTTGGAACACCTGCTGATGCAGCTTATGATGCTGTATATATGCTTGTTAATTGTATAGAAACGGGTGACAATAATGTTGAAGAAGTAAAGAAAGAATTGTATAGAATAAAAAAATATCAGGGAGCCTCTGGAATAATCTCAATAGATAATAACGGAGATGCCATTAAACCTTTTGAATTAAAAAT
>Ga0082212_10012270_pt1 | contig 10799 bp, 4 predicted proteins | sample TergutNt197P3_FD_71548 | JGI IMG/M metagenome (GOLD analysis project Ga0082212, IMG submission 71548) | Neocapritermes taracua P3 segment gut microbial communities from Petit-Saut dam, French Guiana - Nt197 P3 | ecosystem: Host-associated > Arthropoda: Insects > Digestive system > Gut ...
CTGTAACACACAGCCTAGTGTTCCTGAAGATGGGAAAAAGAATTGCCGAAACGTGTTGAGCTGACTGGAATTATTAATAAACCGTTATTGTTGCATGTAGTTGGTTGTCTATATTATTTATATCAATGATGCACCGTCAAGCAAATATCAGATAATGAAAAGCCTGTCCTAATATAGAGGACGCACGGTGCCTAATGTTTAATGAGTGATAAGTAAATTTTTATATAAGAGTTTTATTGAGAAAATTGTAGAAATTTCGATTAAATTACCGTGTATGGTAGACATTCCGAATCCATATGAAAACAGTGAAATTTTATGATCATGATGACATAGAATTTTGTCTTTTTTAAGTTGATGTTTTGCGTGGTTTCTGACACTCAATTAGGAATGAATTCGTCGATATTATTTCAGTGTGTGGAATACCACAATAAAGACAATAATTAACAGATAAATTTTGAAACAGAAAGTACGCTGAAATAAACATAAAATTTCATTAAATTCAGTGGCGTGCTTTTTTGAATAACCATAAAATAGTATGAAAGGCACAATAAAGATTTATATTAATTTCGTAGATTTTGAGGTTTCACCCTGCAATTTAAAAAAATACATAATTTGCATCAATCTGAAATGAACAGACCTTTCTACCTTTCCATACTACTCGCTGTGTGATTTGAAGTGGAAAATGTGTAACAAAGTTCTTTATTCCTTCCGCCTTCAGAATCACTCCATCAATGCTCCGTAATTTTTCATTTAACAATATTTAAATTGTGTAAACAATTGCCCCAATTTGTGTGTGGGTGTGTGAGAGTGTGAGGATGTGAGTGTGTGTTTGTGTGTTTTTGTGAGTGTGTGTGTTTCTGTGTTTGTGAGTGTGTTTTGTGTGTGTGTGTGTGTGTGTGTGTGTTTGTGTGTTTCTATGTGTGCATTTATATATGAATGACCAATCACAGCATAGACACGTAAAAATCTATAACTGTTTGTGAACTAAATGCGAAATTGTGGTTAGTTAAAGTAACAGAGAAAAACATGTGAAGGTCAAAAGTAAAGTTTTCGGTACAACAAAATTCAATCTCACAACAGAATGCTTCAGATTGATTTTATGTATTTTAAAAAAAGAAGGCAAATGCTACTGTGATTGTCGACCGTCAGTTACTGTACATATATTAAGGCAAATGCCAGTGATCTGAACAAATCCGCTCTTCATTTCCAAAGTTTTTAAAGCTACTGTATCTAAGGTCGAATTTAAAGGTATTTGCCCTGATCATGGAACTGATCATTCTCTGCACCCTGCCCTATGTAAATTGGGGTGCACTTCACAGTTGAGTTTTATATATACACAATATATATAATAGAGTAATATGGATTCCCAAGACTCTGTGACCACGCCCCTTGCCTCCGCGCTTATGAACAGATCACAGCATGCTATATAGACCAGCACCGCAAATCATTTCATATCATCATGAACTGCAATCGGATTGCACATCGAAATTCACAAATCTAATAATTATCAGTGACTTTCACAAATCGGACAATTTGTGCTTGTTTGAACGGAGGAGATATCTGTAAATGGCCATTCCCAGGTTTTGGGTTTCAAGAAATTTCATTTTCCATTACCATAGTTCACTTAACCGACAGAGCGATTTGTGAAACTGTGCTGCCATTTACACACCCTCAAATAATCGATGACGTTTTCTGTTGTCAAACCAGGTGTGGTAGTTTGGTATAGCGGGCCGCTGTACGATCTGCGGCTTACAGTGTGGCAGTTTGGTATAGCGGGCTGCTGTACGGTCTGCAGATTACAGTGTGGTAGTTTGGTATAGCGGGCCGCTGTACGGTCTGCAGATTACAGTGTGTAGTTTGGTATAGCGGGCCGCTGTACGTCCTGCAGCTTACACGTGTGGTAGTTGGTACATTGCCCACTTTACATTCTGTGGCTTACATATGTCCGTCTCCCTAATCAAGAATTTCTGGAAATTTCCATACAGATTTAATCTAGTCATGTAACCATTTAGTCGCGGTCTGCGCTGCGGAGGTCAGGGGTCTCTCAATCGTGTGTCTGTTGTTCAAATTTGTTCAATTGTAACAATGGTACAGGCTTTAAAATTTGTCCTTTTAAATTCAATTTTACAAGACATGTGCCGTCCTACAGTGTGGAAGTTGGAGGCAGTTTGAAGTTAGGGATTTGAATAATATTTTTTATTATTAATCAAACACCCGCAATCCCCCTCCCAAACACACAGACAAATTCAAGAAAGATATTGAACAGTTGTGTTTTGTAATGGAAATGACGTTATGTAACGAAGTACTGGAATATCTATATGTGCAGTACTGGGCAATTTCTGACACACAGTAAAGTAAATTACGACATTTATTTTGTAAACCTAAAATCTGCAGGGAAAACCTGGACTGTACCACGGTGTGTAGCAACATAGGTAGCAAATATACTGCATTTAATACTGGTAAAATATGGTAATATACTGATGACAGATAAACAGTACCCTTATTTATTGCTTTTGCTTTTCTCTCGCACACATGCAGCAAATAATGGCTATAATGTAGCGTCTTAGCATGTGTTGTCTAAATAATGCCTTATGTCATATTTTCTATTAATCGGCTGTTCTCCACTTTTCCTGTGAATGTCTCAGTTCCATTCCCAAGCCGCGAAATTACATTTCTGAAAGTGCAGCAGCAAGTTTATCTGTGCTTTCCGGTACTCATTACCTTCTTTGCTTATTTCTGTAATTAATTCAACTCCTCTCGGTCTCAAGTACATTTGACATGAATCATTTCTTAATTTTACAATTACTCAGAACGTGTATTCAGTTCCACATTTATATGTTGTTACTTTCAGAGTTGAAGTAACAGTACCTCTGTGACAATGTACTCTCCCTAGTTCCGTGTATCAGGATGACATGGACAGTCAGTCAGTGAATATGGAAAGGACTGTTGTTTCCAAATGTTAAATGTTTGTAGCTACAACTGATGTGTAAAAACAGTTGGCAGCACTGTGACTGCTATAAGCAAATGATATAGCGGAACTGTAGAATGCAGAAATCAGACATCTGCAGATTGCGGCAGGATATGGTGGCGATTGGAGGGGCAGATTTGTGAAATTGAAGGATGTTGATTTTGACGTTCGAAGAGATTTCCGCACTTCACGCTGAAAATGAAAATTTACATCGTATTTTAAATTAAATAATACTAAAAATTAAATTCAGCAGTGTGCCAATTAACTTCCCCAGCTATAGTTTCCACTCCTATTTCATGATACATTCATAACATAAACACAAACACGTAGATTATAAGAGAAATTGTTCGAGTGCGCCCTACACTTCAAAAAACAGTCATGTCCATATTGTACTGACTGTATTAATTGCAAATTGTTCGATTTTAAAATGGATTATTCCGAGGCAAGAAATTCATATTTTTTACAACTTAAGAAAATGGATGTAATATGTTTGGAATTTAGAACATATCACAATTTCAAGTCACAAAGCATTTTATTTTGAGTTTAAATATCATGCAATTTATGCCTGAATAATCTCAGAATTACCGCAAAATGTGACGTATATTAACGGAAATGATACATTTTGTTGCTTTTCTCAGCAATACATATAACAGTTTTCAATATTGTCAATCGGAACAGGATGAATTCTACAAACGGGAATGGTCAGTGTTCTTGGGTTTCCTTTAGAATACTTTCAAAAACCAAATTATAAAAAATTTTAACAAATTGCTCCCTCTAATTTACATCATTCTGCTTGGTGTAGGAAGTTTCTTGAGTGAGTGCGTGAGCAACATCCGGTTTTGAAAACAACTGACATTAATCACTAATCACAAATAACAACCGACAGTAATCCATGTCGTAAGTAATAAATAGTCTTTACTTATAACAGCAGAAACTTTTACGTAATGGCTTTGGTTAGAGTACCGGTTGAGGAACGCTGTGTTCTTTGTGATTTATGAAGATTTTGTCGAGAGATAATATCTGTAATAGTTAAATTTCAAGTTGATGGTGAAGAAATAGTTGAGCGTACTCTATATCATATAACATAACGTAAGGCAAACTGGTGAAGCATTAATGAATAATATCTGAAGAAAGAAGGCAACAGTGAAATGCGATGTTAAGTTTCGAGGTTATTTTTACCACACTTTGTGTGAATTGACATGGAAGAAAAAGGAAAAATCGTAAGGAAATTCGATGTTACCTTGTCAACAGTTCGGAATGATATTTGTCCCTTTCTAGAGCCAGATTAATCCACTCTCAACTTCAAATCTTATTTCTTTAAAATGCGCTTTAAATTATCCACCAATGTAAGACAAGTGTGTTCAAATGGATGTCCTTCCTTCACGTTCTCGAAACAAAAGCTTCTGTTTATCTCAATTCTCCGTCACACATGCTACATGCACACAAAACTTCAGCCCCTTTCATTTGGCAGGTTCTAAGTACGTCAAAGTTCGCTGCTGCTGCTGCTGCTCGTATTAAAAGCTGTCGCAATGAATGAAGCTTATTCCAAACAGAGGCCATTGTTGTGAGGTTTTGTGACGAAATGTGACGTGCTGCAGTATACTTGCAGTAATTTTGCAGCGCGGTAGGATGTATCGGGATACTTGGATAGGAGAACAACGTTCTAGTTATTGCATGTTTCTTAACGTTATTTTGCGAAACTGTTTAAGTTACTGGTGTTACATACTTTCAGATTACACACTGGAATTAAAATGAATAGTGAAATTGGGGGTAATTTGTGATAAGTACAGTTTATGTATTTGGAAATTAATTCAGAAAAGTGACTTAACTGGATTATGGGAGTTGGTTGTTCGAATACCAGCAGTGGCAAGTCCAAATGATTCAGACCAGCACTGGAGCCCAGACATGATTATAGCCAAATTTTTTCGCCGGGAACTTGGACACAGCGTGAAGGTGAACTCTCTTCCTCGCATATTGGCTAGTATAATAATCAGTGGATTTGTGTCACTTCTCCCCTTCTTGATTTCACAGCCGTACACTAACTGAACAGCATTCGATTTTACCCACTTATTCAATGCGACATGCTTGATATAAAAATCCCAGACTTGGTGCTATTGAAAGATTGGCTGCTGCAGTATCTGCAATGCAGCACAGCCAGAGTGTCTGTCAGTGTGAAGGACATCAAACTTGAGAACTTTCTGAGTAAATTGTTTTCTATCGCAATTGACAGTGAGATTATACTTTGAAAGGGTGCGTGTAGAAGGGAAGGAAACAGATGTTACAAATGTGGTTGGGATGGCGACTTTTATTAAGCAACAACCTTTACAATTTGCAGTGAATCGTAATTTATTGAGTAGAGTGTGTTTGTGCCAGAGATTTCTTACATTTTGTGAATATTGTATATCTGAATGTTGCAGTGCAATTCAAACAGTGTATTTAGACCAACCCACAAACCAAGATTTTACCCCGCTCAAATCAAGCACAGTGCTCAGTCAGTGTGACACCTGTCACTGACACTTGAAGACAGCTGGACATATTTATTGACGCGTTGTGTCAGCAGGTTTTAGCTGAATGTTGACCGCTGCTCTGCTGCGATGTTGAAGGGTGACAAGACCGCGATTGTGCAGGATTTGCGCAGGTGAAGATAGAAGAGATGCGAGAGACATAAAGGGTAAACATGTAGGTTGTTTCGGTAGGAGCAAATTACAAAACCAAAACTGAATAAGATCAAGGCATTCTATATTATATAGTCAATTAAAGACCCAAATCACCAAGAACAGTAACGACATCAGCGACAATTCCAGGTACTCCACTTACGACACCGCCAACAGTAGATTCGACCCCACCGACAATTCCAGATACTGTAGTTAGGAGATCGCCAACAGTAGACTCGACCCCATTGACAATTCCAGGTACTCCACTTACGACACCGCCAACAGTAGTTTCGACCCCACCGACAATTCCAGATACTGTAGGTAGGATGCCGCCGATATTTAATTGTGGTTGAGGTGCGCTTATTCCAAAATCTGGAAATAAATGTAAATTAGAGATGTTGTATCTTGCACTTTGTACAATATTTCTGTTAAGATCTGGAATCAGTTTATAAATGACAAGGAAATGTTTAGGAATTTATAAAAAGAACTTGTTAGATTTTGAACATTTCTGTTCCTTCTCTGTATTGGGAATAAAGAGCAGGTCAGATTGTTAAGAGGAAAAGACCCTGAAGTGTCTTCACACAATACTGAAGGATATTGACCGTTTGGGACCAATTTGTTGTGGATGGCTTTTGATGTTTACATTTTGGTTAAACAAGGCGAGAGATTTTTGGTGCCTTATTCGTAGTGTCCAGGAGAGCAGAATTTTGTAGGCCTGTTGCGAACTGGAGAGTGAAGGACTGGTGGTGTTACATAGGGAGAAATGTTATATATCTGAATATCTGGTACTTGGAAAGAAAGATTTCCCTCCTCCATTTGGTAAGATAAAGGTACATTTCAACCTATAACAGGACACGAATGAATAGAGAGGATTAGATTTATAGCTCAACTGTATCAATAACGTAGGCCCTAGATGTGGTTGGGTTGTCAACAAAATCTCCGACCGCTGTACCCGCGAATAATACCCGGTACTCAATGTACAGGAGGCTGGGTGGAACTCAGAACCAGTCTGAACGAATGCAGAAAATCTCCCCACAAACCGGGATTCGATCACCGGCCTTCCAGCCTGTAGCGAGTCGTTATACGGACTGAGCTATCCCGACTCCCCTTCAGTTATACACTTTTCCTTTTTTGTTTGTGATTGGTTTCAAAATAAATAGAAATTCTAAAGAAAAATTGAATATCATTTTATTATACACGATTAAGGAATTTTGTACAAAATTATCATTCCAGTATAAGCGCTGCCGTTTGCTATATGACCACATCAATCTTATAACAGCAGCTGTTGTTAGCAGCTGCTGGTGTTAAGTAAATACGCTGGGAGTTTTTACTTTATTCCTGTCAGTTCGTACGTTTGATCCTGTAGACACGGTGTAAAAGAAGGAAAGAATCCAACATTACTTTGGCCAATTCAGGTTACATCAATATACTGGATTGGAATTTGAACGATACTATGGGAGTGCTTTGTGTTTGAAAAAGACACAAAAATTTTAGGGTGTCACCAAAAATGTGTGCCCATCACATTGTTCTCACTGTTACTTAGGTTCTGTCTAACCTTGTGCACAGTGAACTGGTAACAATTAACGGTAACAACTTTAAAACATGGAGACTGTCCTTCTTGGAGAAAAAAAAAAAAAGACCACCCTGACACGTACAGCCATTAGCCTGATGCATTCGAAACTGCAGTAAAATTTATTGCTAAAGAGAAATCGCAAAATTCGGACATGTGCATTCACGTGATATATCGAAATGGAACTTTCGTAACTTTGGGCGGTAGGAAGGTCTACTGGAATGTCATAACACAAATATAGAAGCTATAGAATGCTAATACAAGCTTGCTATAAAGCATAGTAGCGTAAATTGTGTAATGTCGATTTCATTACTGTATTTGAAGATATCAATGACCTGTCGGTGTTTAGTATAATGAGAAATTCTCTAAACCATATGTTCTTTCAAGGCCAGGTCACTGTTACCAACTGTTACACATGAAAACTAAATAAGTAAGGAAACATGTTTTGTCAATTCCGCATACGTGGAGATATCAGTGCTGAAGGAAAACTAATAGTGTAAATGCAGCTGTCGGTGTCATAACGCTCCGAACAACATAGAGTGCAGTAAAGAGTGAGGAACTGCCTGCATTGTTGTGTGACGGAAGGACAGTACAATTGTTAATTTTACAAAAGGGAAAGTGCTTAAAGCAGAAATTTAAAAGTTATTGCAAGCAGTAAACTTGAAGCTATGTGTCTACTGCTAAGTGTCAGAGGGTTTAGGAATGGCTAGGCAGAACTTTTTCCTTTTTCATAACATTGTCTATATGTATAAGAATGAAATCGAACTGCAAAAGTAATTTGCCTACGAACAGCGAAACTTAACTCGCCTAACATTATGACAGCAGCATCAGAAGCAAACTCCTCAAACAAATGACCCCCTTTTCTTTACCCCGGTGCTAAGACAAGTCATCCCCACAGGTTGCTCGCTAAAACTGTGAATTTTGCAGCATACTTACCGACCAGGAACAGCAGTGCCACTGTGGCGACTAGTATGAGGCTCTGGACGGTGTTCATCTTGTGGCTAGCAGTTGGCTTTGACCTGTACCGACCTGGTTCAGAGCCAAGTTTATATAGCACTTAGCTGAGGGTTGTGGGCAGATACTGAGTGGTTCCCCTTCACAGTGCCAACTGACGTCTTTAGGTATAATTGCCGATAAGAATATGTCGGTATCTTTAAATACATGGCCACTTTAACTGATATGCGATGCGCTCATGTTTTTAATTTCAGGATAGATGTTTTTATAGAAACGTCTTCACATTTATGGATCTAATTATGTAGCGACGAAAATCGAGATCATGTGTTAAGAATTTCTAATTCAAAATGATGTCGAGCTTGCGTGTTTGAGTTAATTTGCTGACATTTTAAAGCAAAAATTAGGCGTTACTGCTAATATCTTCAAATTTAAGATACCAAACTTATCCATAAGTGTCCTGCTGTTCAATACAAGACATATATGAAAATCATACCGTTTACTGCATACCATTAGTTCATTCCAAATTGTAATGTTGTACATATCAACATTACAATAGACTGTAGAGTAGACTCTAACTTCAGTATTACATGACATGTTACTTTTAGATTAGCATTCCCGTAACAGTCAGCTTAATCCATTCCTCTGTCATCGAATAGCTCTCATGTCGTACGGTTCGTTTTATAAATCCTGACAAACCTGAACGTTCCAAATGACTCCGCTCTGATATACCTTCCGAATTTGTAATATATCACAAATTCAAGTCACAGTACATTTTATTTTGAGTTTTAAATATCATGAATTTGATGCCTGAATACGCTCAGAATTACCGCAAAATGTTACGTATGTTAAGGGAAATGATACATTTTGTTGCTTTTCACGGCAGTACATATATCAATTGTCAATATTGTGAATCGGAACAGGATGAATTCTACAAACGGGAGAGGTCAGTGTTCTTGGGGGTCCTTTAGAACAATTTCAAACACCAAATTATAAAAATTTTAACAAATTGTTCCCTGTAAAGTACATCATTCTGCTTGGTGTATTAAGTTGTTTGAGTGAGTGCGTCAGCAACATCCAGTTTTGAAAACAACTGACATTTATCATTAAACACAATTAACAATCAAAAAGTAAACCTTCTCGAAAGTTATATGTAGCCTTTCCTTATAACAGCAGAAAAGTTTACATAGTGGATTTGGTTAGAGTTTCGGTTGAGGAACGCTCTGTTCTTGTTGAGTTATGAAGATTTTGTCGACAGATAATATCTGTAATATTTAAATTTCAAGTTTAGGCTGAAGAAATTGTTGAGCGTTGTGTTTATCATATAACATAACATAAGGCATCTTGATGAAGCATTAATTAACATTATCTGAAGAAAGTAGGCAACAGTGAAATGCGATGTTAAATTTCGAGGTTACTTTTACCACACTTTGTGTGAAGGGACAGCGAAGAAAGTAGAAAGATAATAAGGAAATTCGAAAGCAACTTGACAACAGTTCGGAACGATATTTGTTCCTTTCTTGAGCCAGATTAATCCACTCTACAAATTCAAATCGTATTTCTTTAAAATGCGCTTTAAATTATCCACCAATGTAAGACAAATGTTTTCAAATGGATGTCTTTCCTTCACGTTCTCGAAACAAAAGCTTCTGTATATCTCAATTCTCCGTCGCACATGCTACATGCACGACGCACTTCAGCCCCTTTCATTTGGCAGGTTCTAGGTACGTCACAGTTGAGCTGCTGCTGCTGCTCGTATGAAAAGCTGTCACAATGAATGAACTTATTCCAAACATAGGCCATTGTTGTGATGTTTTGTGACGAATTGTGACGTGCTGCAGTGGACTTGCAGTGATTTTGCAGCGCGGTAAGGTGTATCGGGATACTTGGATAGGAGAACAACCTTCTAGTTATTGCATGTTTCTTAACGTTATTTTGAGACTCAGTATAAGTTACTGGTGTTACGTACTTTCAGATCACTCACTGGAACTATAGTAAATAGTAAATGTGGAGGGACTGTGTGGTAAGAACAGTTTAGTTGTTTGGTGCGTAATTCTTAAAGGTGACTTGACTGCATGATGGAGATGGTTGTTCGAATACCAGCAGTGGCAAGATGATATAGACCGACACTTGAACCCACACATCATTATAGCTAATTTTTACCGCCGGGAAATTGGCCGCAGCCTGAAGCCGACCAGTCTAGCTAACATATTGGCTAGTATAATAATCAGTAGATTTGTGTCAAAACTCTCCTTCCTGACTTCACGGCCGTACACTAACTGAACAGCATTCGTTTTTACCCACTTATTCAAAGCGACATGCTTAATAGAAAAATCCCAAACTTGGTGCTATTGAAAGACCGGCTGCTGCAGTAGCTGCAATGCAGCACAGCCAGAGTGTCTGTCAGTGTGAAGGACATCAATCTTGAGAGCTTTCTAAGTAAATTATTTTCCATCGCAATAGACAGTGAGATACAGAGGTGTGAGGGTGTGTTGAGGGGAAGGAAACAGATGTGACATGAGTGGCTGGGATGTCGACGTTTAAACTTTAGGCACCGTGCGTCCTGCGTATTAGGACAGGCGTTTAACTACTCTCCAGAGAACGCTTTTTATATATTTAATCAACAAATATATTTCATTATCTGATATTTGCTTGA
>Ga0082212_10012271_pt1 | contig 10799 bp, 11 predicted proteins | sample TergutNt197P3_FD_71548 | JGI IMG/M metagenome (GOLD analysis project Ga0082212, IMG submission 71548) | Neocapritermes taracua P3 segment gut microbial communities from Petit-Saut dam, French Guiana - Nt197 P3 | ecosystem: Host-associated > Arthropoda: Insects > Digestive system > Gut ...
GCTCAACCTCCAAGGCACTTGGTTCAGGCACTAGCGGTTCTGCTGTGTGTATTTCTGCCTGCCTAACATCACTAACCCCATGTACATTCAATATCTGGGAGAAATAGTTCCTCCACCTCGCCATAATGCTGTGGGAGTCTGCAACCAAGTCACCTTTCTCATCCTTTACTATCCTAGTTCTAGGCTGATACCACTTCTTCATGTCATTAATGCCCTTATACAAGTCCCTGATATTGTTAATCTTACTGTTAGTTTCCATTTCCTCAATTTTAGCTTTCTAATATGCCTTCTTTTTGTTCCTAAAATGTCTGCTAGCATCCTGTCTTACATTGTTCAGATTATCTGCATTGCTTTGGCTAGGATCCTGTATCCACTGCATTTTAGCCTGCTCCCTCTGATCTAAAATACCTGAACATTCCTCATCAAACCATGGTTTATGCTGCTTCATTTCATGCATACCTGGACTCTCTATAGCTGAGGTTTTGATATTTTCTTTAATGCTCTCCCAACCCCTATTTATGTCCTCGTCCTCCCATACGTTTTCTAAAGCTGCAAACCTATTTGTAATCTCTATCTGATACTGTTTCCTAACTTCCAGGTCATTTAGCTTCCTCAGATTAAATCTTCCCCCATCAGACTTCTGTGCGGCTTGTTTTATTACTGCCAATCTTTCCATAACTTTTCCCACCACCAGATAGTGATCAGTGTCACAGTCAGCTCCCCTGAAACTTCGTACGTCCATTATACTCGAATGCCATCTCCTATCTATCAATATGTGATCAATTTGGTTATGAGTCTGCCCATCAGGAAAAGTCCAGGTGCACTTATGAATGTTTCGGTGCGGGAAGATCTTGCTCTTAACAACTAGATTTTTGGATGTGGCAAAGTTTACTATTCTAACTCCATTATCATTACTATCCTGATGTAGACTCTAATTCCCAATTGTTGGTTTGAAAATATTCTCTCTCCCCACTTTTGGATTAAAATCTCCTAATAGGATTTTCATATGATACCTAGGAAAATGATCAAAAACCTGCTCCAATTCCTCATAAAAACTATCTTTTGAATCATCGCTTTTATCCTCAGTTGGTGCATGGTTAGATAGAACTACAAATGAAGGTGTGAAAACATCCATAAAGAAGTTTGATGCTGTAAGTATGCCAGCTGTTAAAGTCTTTGACTTTAAGCATGACATATAGCATATAGAATTTAATGGTATTTTACTACAAACCAATAAAAAGACAGGCAGAAAAAGACTGATGTGGTCAAGAGTAAGTTCTTTATTCTTATTTATTAGTGTTTTCATGTCAGCTGAAGAACATTTCCTGGAACTTAGCTTAAAATTAAAACAGAGATTTAAACAGTAGACACTCAGTATAACACCGATGTTTGGACAGTTTACCAAGTTGTGCTGCTATATACCGGGGTGCTCATAAGTCCTTAGCCCGACCAGGAAGGAAACAAGCTACAGCGACCAACCTGTGACTTTTGCAAGCCACCCAGAAACAATTCAGAAAGTTGTCCGTCCAACCAGGTCTCCGCAGCAGCAATGACTTCCGCTAGGCATGAAAAATGGCGACCTTTCAATTGTTTTTTCAGTCGGGTCGGGCTAAGGACTTATCAGCACCCCTGTACTTTTTCATGTACGGTACAACAGCGGTATGCGATTTTTACAAAAGTAATGTCTGGCATACCATCACACCATTTCGTGAGTATCATCACTTTTCTTTCTCCACCTCTTGTTTCATGAAAGACTTGCCGCAATTAAAACAGGTGTTCCATGCTCTGAGTTGCGCTAAGTTTGAAAACATCTGTAGTAGTTGAACAAAGATCTGACTCTCAGAAGTGTAAAACATGGTTGACTCAGGGAATAAAAAATTCCTGTGATAATAAAAAAAAATTATATCAAACTTTGAAATACAACAATGACCCTGACCTCAAGAACTATTTTAATAAGTATTGTAAAGTGTTAAAAGTCCACTATCATGTTATCAAAAAGAAAATATTTTGATCACCAAATATTGAAATCTAACAACAAAACAAAAACCACGTTGCAACTTGTTAAAACCTCTATGAACAAATGGAATAGAAATAATAAGATTGAAGCCATGTCCATAAATGGTGACTTAATCAAAGATCCGGAAACCATCGCAAATTCATTTAATCTCTTTTTCTCCTCATTGGCTCTAAATTCCTCTTCTGATTCTGCACAAAAATCTATAGATGTTGACTTTATTCGTAACTCTGTACTAAACCAAACCCAAGGTAATGAAGAGCGACCTCACTTTACTCAGTTTCACCAGACTTCAACAAATGAAATTAATGAAATAATAAAAACATTTGAAACCAAGGACTCTCATGGCTATGACGAAATATCGTCCGGAATTCTTAAAATCAGTACTCCATATATTCTATCTCCCTTAACATATATATTTAATAAAATACACACTTTAGGAATATTCCCAGACAGAATGAAGTTTACTATTGTTACACCACTGCACAAAAAAGGATCGACTAAAGAAATGGGAAATTACAGACCTATATCATTACTCACGGCTTCTTCTAAAACCCTAGAAAAATTAATACATAAAAGACTGTACTTGTATCTGGAAAATAGCAGATTATTAAGTGATGATCAATTTGGTTTTAGAAAGAACTGATCTACCTGTTCTGCTGTTAATGCTACAGTAAATTTGATACTTTCTGCTTTTGAGAACAACAAATATGTAGGAGGTCTCTTTTGTGACATCAGGAAAGCATTTGATATTGTAAATCATGAAATTTTACTTGCAAAACTTGAGTATTACGGAATAACAGGTACTCCTAAAAAATTAATTCAATCATACTTGAAGGATAGGTATCAAAAAGTACTAGTCACCAATAACCTAAATACTGAAACTAGTTCAGCCTGGGAATTGATACGACATGGAGTGCCTCAGGGATCAGTCCTTGGTCCACTATTATTTCTCATTTACATTAATGACCTAGCTTCAGTCATTCGTAGATACGCCAGTCCGATATTGTTTGCTGATGACACCAGTGTCATCATTTCTAACTCAGATATAAATGAATTTAAGAATATATTCAATTGAGTTATCAATGATATAGCAACATGGTGTAAAAAAAAACTGTCTGGCCCTTAAACTAGAAAAAACTCAGCATATACAATTTCTTACCAATAATCAGAAAAAAAAATAGACTTGCAAGTAAAGGTAGCAGACATCTTAATCCCCAACACCTTAAATACTAAATTCCTAGGTGTAACACTCGATAATAAGCTCAGGTGGAAGGCATATAGCAAAGAACTTACTTTTAAGTTGAATAAGGATTGTTATGCCATTAGAACTATAAAGGCACTTGTTTCCACCAAGGCACTTATCTCTATCTATTTTGCTTATTTTCATTCTTTACTAATGTATGCTATCATTTTCTGGGGTAATTCCCCATTTAGCAAGGAAATTTTTAAAATTCAGAAAAGGGCAATTAGAATTATAGCAAATAAAGTTCAAAGAGACTCCTGTAGGTATCTACTCAACCAATTTAATATTTTAACGTTACCCGCCCAGTATATTTTTTCTGTACTTATTTTTGTGATAGAAAACAGAGACTCGTTTGTGGTGAATAATACTGTCCATGGTTATAACACCCGTAACAATTTTGACTTTCATCTTCCTTCTACTCACTTATCAATAGTACAAAGGGGTGTATTACACTCCGGCTGCAGAATATTTAATAGTTTGCCATTATTTATTAAGGGACACTCAGAGAAACCTTGTTATTTTAGGAAATTACTTAAAAGTTATCTTCTGGAACAATCATTTTATACCCTGGAGGAGTACTATCAACACTCAACACAGTGAAAGATCTTATAAGGTTGTATATTTTTTCTTTTACTCTACCTATTGGTATGATTTTAAATGATTGAATTAAAGAATACGTAACATAATGACGTACCGAATGGTATATATAAGCTGTGTTTTAATATTCTGTTGTTTTGTTATGTTTCAATTTCAATTTATTTCTCTTTCCATAAATCAGTACAGATATAGGGTGAGTCAAATAAAATATAAAATATATATATAAAAATATTCTGCATTGCATTCGTCATATGTGCAAACTTCTCATACAATCTCATTGATATAAGTTATTGTAGTAAATGAATGATTATTCTTACAAAAGTTATAATAGTCAATATTATGAGGTTCTTTGGTAGTACTCTTCCAACTTATAGAATGTATGTTCCATAAGATACTTCTTGGTTATTTTCTTAAAATGCTGAGGATTATCTAAGTGGATTTTTATGTGTGTGGGCAAACTATTAAAAGCTCTACAGCCCGAGTACAATACACCCCTCTGGACTATTGACAGATGTGTGGTAGGCAGGTGAAAATCCAGATGGTGTCTAGTACTGTGGTCGTGAATATCATTATTTGGTGTGAACAAGCCTCTGTTTTCCATCACAAAAACAAGGACTGAGTGTATGTATTGGGAAGGTAAGGTTAGAATCTTTAGTTCCTTGAAAAGTTCCCTACATGACTCTCATCGGCCTTTGCTGGTAATAATCCTAATTGCTCTTTTTTGTATCCTGAAAATGTCCCTACAGATAAGGGAGTTGCCCCAGAATAAAATACCATATCTTAATACTGAATGAAAGTAAGAATGATATATCGAAGTAAGAGATTTTGAAGATACTGAAGATTTGACTATTCGAATGGCATAACAGGCCTTGTTTAATTTTTTAGCAAGTTCATTGCCGTAAGCCTTCCACCTAAGCTTATTATCTATTAGTAAGCCGAGAAATTTTATACTCGTGGTATCTGGGATTATACTCTCAGATATACTCACTTGAACATCTATTTTTTGTTGTTTTGTAAAGAACTGCATAAATTGTGTATTTCCTGTATTTAACGTAAGTAAGTTATCGTTGCACCACTTAACTGTGTCTTTGACGACTTGACATAACATTTCTTTGAACTCTGTTTCATTTGGACTCGAGATGATAACACTGGTGTCATCTGCGAAAAGAACTGGGGTGCCATACTTCCTTAGCATGAGAGCCAGATCATTTATATAAACAAGAAATGAAAGGGGGCCAAGGACAGAGCCCTGTGGGATGCCATGTTTCACCAATTCCCAAGATGAGTTGACTTTTATGTTTGTGATTTTCACTCTTTGATATCTACTTTCCAAGTATGATCTAATTAACTTGTTGGGTATATTTGTTACGCCGCAGAACTCGAGTTTGGTCAGCAGTATCTCATGATTCACACAATCAAACGCTTTGTGGATGTCACAGAAAAGTCCCCCCACAATTTTGTTAGTGTCAAGAGCAGTCAATATTGAGTTTATGAGGGCATTTGTTGCGTGAATTGTCGATAGATTTGCTCTAAATCCAAACTGGTCATTACTTAACAATTTGCGTTTATCCAGATACCGATAGAGTCTCTTATATATGGCCTTCTCTATTACTTTAGAAAAGGTGGTGAGTAGCGATATGGGTCGGTAATTTTTTAGTTCATTGTTGGTGCCTTTTTTTAGAAGAGGTTTTATAATTGATAGCTTCATTCTATCAGGAAAGATGCCTGCATTTAGTATTTGATTGCATATGAATGTAAGGGGAGGTGAAATAAATGGAGCACTTATTTTAAGAATTTGTGTCGATATTTCATCATATCCATATGAGTCCTTTGTTTTTAAAGATTTTATTATTTTGTTGATCTCGTTTATCGAGGTAGGTTCGAAATAAAAGGGCGTTATTTTCTCTAGCATGTTATGATTAAGATTTTGAAGAGACCTCCAAACACAATTTTTATCTGGGATATCTTTATAAGAAGTTTGTGCTACTGTAGAAAAATACGAGTTAAAAGAGTTGGCGATAATGCCAGTGTCATTTATTAATTTATCTTTAATCTTTATGGAAGTGATTTTATTGTTGTTTCTCCTTTTATTAGTTAATTTCCTCACTATATCCCATGTTGATTTTGTTTTGTTGGTGGAATTACTTATTATATAGTCATAATATTTTCTTTTTGACACTTTGATAATTGACTTTAAAAGTTTACTATATCTATTAAAATATAAGGTATTACGATCCTTTTTTAGTTTATGAAAGTTGATATAATTTTCTTTTGTTGTAACAAGAGGTCTTGATACCTTGTGTGAGCCATGGTTTAGGATTAATCGGGTTACGCTTTAACTTGTTCAAGAAACATGATTGAAATATTTTTAAATATATGTCTGAAAAGCAGTTAAATATTGCGTTAATGTTGTGATTTGAAAATATTGTATCCCAGTTTTCTTGACTCAGAGCAGTGATGAATTTTTGCACCGAGTAATCATTTATTACTCTTTTATATATTAGTGGTGACCTGATCAACGGGGTTGTTAGTTCTGGTAAAATTAGTAATTGACCTTCATGGTCTGATATGCCGTTTATAAAAGGATATGTTTTTGGTCTTAGGGAATTTTAATCCAAGAAGATATTGGCTATTAGTGTTTGTGAGTCAGATGTTATCCTTGTAGGAAACTCGACTGTTCCTTCGAGACCAAAAGAGGTTAGAAGTGATTCCAATGCAGGTGCCTTTGAGGAAGAGTAAAAAATTAACATTGAAATCCCCACATAATATTATATTTGTGGATATTTTATGAAGTTTATTCAGAACCCCTTCAAGTTGCTTTAAAAAATATGAAAAATCCCCTGATGGTGATCTATAGGTGCATAATATTAATAATTTTGTTGCCTTATAGTTGTATTTTTATCACACAAATCTCAAAATCTTTTTCCTTGCAGGATTCACTTAGGTCTATGACATCCGTTTCCACACCGTCAAGCGCAAATATCGAGACACCACCCTGTTTGAGGTGTGTTCTACAGTATTGAGCTCCTAGGGTATACTGATCAAGGTTAATGATGTTTATTTCCTCAGGTCTCATATGATGTTCAGAAATACAGAGTACCTGGAGCTTTATTTGATAGAGTAATTGATAGTTCATCGATATTCTTAGTTAATCCTCGGACATTCTGGTGGAATATTTTAAAGTTTGACCTATCATTTGGATGGCTTCTACAATATTGTCTTCTATTTGTAGCTGTACGGTTGTAATTACAAGACTTTTTTGATGGGTTGTTAATGTGATTATGTTGTAGTAGCTTCCCATCCGTGAAGTTAGATGTGGGATGTTAAGTCTTACCATAAAAAATCATCTGACCTAGTAATTGGGGTTCTGCGAAGTCGACTAGAGTTTCTCGATCCAGCTTGTCTTGGGTTTGCATCTGGATTTTCTGATTGCTTAACATCTTGGCTCTCTGTGTTTGGTTCATGCCAGGCTAAGGGAATACTAGTCTGAATTTTGCCTTTGAAATAGGAAGATACATGGGCTGAGATTTGTGCTATGATGATTTGTTTGCCTAATTTATTTCGATGTAGGCCATGTCTAGTGAATAATTTGCTGTCATTGTGTGCATTTAAATAGCTGGTGTTGGGTAATATCTGTGCCAATTTGGACAGCTTTCTGTTTATCTTTAAAATTTGCGAGTTTACTGTTGCGATGTTTGGGAGGTCGTATCTGTATGGTATACCTAATAGTAGAACATTTGTATGAGACAGGGTGGGTAGGAATTCCTTAAAGTTTAAGAGAGTTGACTTAAAGAAACCTTGTCTGTAATCGTTTGTTCCACTACCTATCACCAGTATGTCATCTTTGGTGAGTTGTAGAATTGTGTTCGTTATTGATTTACTTAACTGGTCAGAGCATGCTTCCGGTTTTACAACACTAAGAGTTTCACATTCACTGGGTAGCACTGATTGCAGAGCTGTTGAAAATACTTTTAGATGAATGTCCCCTGTTAGGACCACTTTATGAGTGGGTTTCTTTTTTTTGCTTTGACCCAAATGTGGGGTTTGTTTTGAAAAGAACTGCTTTGTAATAACACCATTAATTACCGTTGGTATTGAGAAGACTTTGGAAATTGGTGGAGGGTTGCCGAGTCTCTGGTGAGTCGTTGCACTTGCTGAGCGATTTTCCTTGATGACTGGTGATGAGTCCTGTAGTTTCTGGTGATCCATTACGTCGTTTTGGGAATATTTTTTTGGCATCTGCTGAACTAGGCTTCGATTTTGGTTTGGATTTCTTGATGGACTGTGCCATTTTTCCTGTCGGGGGGTCCTGTATCGTGGGTCTCGTTGGTTGATCCAGTTCGGTGGACAGCACAGAGAAGCGGTTCGTAGTTGGAATCATGTAGTTATCCTCACTTAGTGTTTCCCTTTGGTTAGACATCTTAGACTGGTGTGTATGCACAGGCAATTTGAGGTTATGATGATTCTCGTCGGTTCGTGAGTCGATTTGTAGTGGTTGGTTAGGTGTGCTTCCTTTTTCGTTTTCCTGCTTAGTGGTGAGTTTTAAATAGATAATTTCTTGTAATGCTTTGCGTAATTGACTTTCTAGATGAACGCAGTTTCCACAAGTGGGCTGTGTCGATTCGTTATGGGCTGTAGGTGCAGTATTTCCCATTAAGTTTGGACTTTTGCTTGTTGTTATTAATGTTTATCCGTTTTCCAGTGGGTTTTTGTTTTCGTTCTGTGGTTTTACTTCAGTATATGAAGATTGTGATTCCGCGTTTAACTCTGTATTTCTGGCGGCCTGTCGCACTTTGTTCACCACAGTTTTGACTAATTGATGTAGAGCGACGTATCGTACTTGATTCTACGGTCACCATCTTGGTAGTATTGATATTTTATTGTAGTTATTGCTTGTAGTATTGAAATTTTTATTGTAGTTATTGCTTGTAAACGACTGCACTTGTATCTGTATGGATTTTCCGGAGGACTATTAAAATAATAATAATAATAATAATAATAATAATAATAATAACTTCTCCCTGATTGGTGTTTAGGACTTCGGCGGGAATTGTACATTGTCGCCAAGCCAGGGATTGAGTCACTAATGGGTATTAAGTCCACCCTTACAGGTAAAATACATATTTGTTTTTCAAATTTTTAGGGATTTTAGAATCAGACTAGGGGCCAATTTAAAGATATCAGGGTTAAAACGTCTTGTGCATCTGAGTTAATACAATAATTTTGTGTATCATCTCCTCTGGTTGTAACGTGAGTACAATTTGGATATTTATAATTTGAACAATTCTTCTGTGTTAAAGAAAACTAGGTTGTGTAGAATACTGGTGCTAGTTACAAGAAAATAACTGCGTTTTAAGTAAGTATGACGTCTTTGAAGAACCCCTCTGATACGCATGACATTGCGTATAAAGCTGTTAGCGATATTAAATGGACTTTTGGGTGATTTTAGCAACTTTCAGTTGGCGGCCCTGTTACTGGCGTCAGGTCTCCATGTTTGTACCGCTATAAAAGACGCTGTGAGGCGAGTAGTATTTCGCTTTGTGGTTTAGATGGACGTGGTCTGTGTGTGAATGCTTTAGAAATCGAACATTTAGCACTAAATTCGGCACTCGAATTACTAATATTATTGTGGAGGTAATAGTTACTGGTTTATTAGGATGTACGTTGCCGAAAAGTTAAACGCTTTTGTCGAACAAATACGTTGGGTTCTGACGAAAAATGTTTCCAGGCCTTCATGGTCTTAGAGAGGTTTATGTGGTAGGGCCATTGTATATGACGTGCAAGTTGACGTATGTTTATCTGCCGGGAAACCTTCAGTTACACGCATCTTTGTCTCTGTTCTGTGTGCGTGATGTGAAATGACCACAATGGTTTAGTGCCACAATACCTTACTGCATTTGTAAATTACATGGAAGGCACAGTGTTGTCACATCAAGTAACTGCATTATTGAATCCTTTAACTGCAGTTCTTAATATGATCTAACTCATGATATCCCTGTGAATCACATACATTGGATTTGGATATGACAGTGTCCAGGTGTTGGATATTTGCTGGTAAGTGGGATATGCGTTTCCTTTAGTAATTAATTTGGAAGAAAACGTATGAAATAAGGCGCAGGTCACTGCCTGTAGGTAATAAATGTATTATACTACATCAGTTATTACAGTTACTAGTAAATTAACATATTAATTCTTGGGATCAATTCCAGAATTGCACACCCAGTTATTTCTGTTGTTACAGGAAACGTGTATACACACGAACACCTCCGTGGGGCTGAGTCAACCCTGAAAAGCTAATAGTTTCTCAACTGGTAAAGAAATTCTCCAAATTTTGTGGAACCTGTGTTAACAAAATATCGTGACTGGTGCCTGTTCAGAGCATAGCATGCAGGGTATCGTATTGCAACTAAATGCATGATCTATTAAATATATATATGTATATATATTTACCAAATACCTTCTACCTGTTACAGTGTATTTTACACCATCCTGGGAGAACATCTTGTTACTTGGTCAAAAAACGAATACTTAAAGGATGTTACACAGGTTGGGCTGCAGAATTTAAAATGCAACTTTTTGTAAAATTTACATTGCTTTTTGTTACAATGCTTGAAACAATATGTAACTCATTCTGTTTCTAAAAATTCTTAAAATAGTATTTAAATTCCTTATTTGCTGCACATTGATTCCGACGCAATAGGTCAACTACTGATCATATATTCTGTATTCGTCAAATACTTGAGAAAAAATGGGAACACAATGAGGCAGTACATCAGCTCTTTATAGACTTCAAGAAAGCTTATGATTCAGTTAGGAGGGAGGCCTTGTACAATATTCTCATTGAGTTTGGTATCCCCAAGAAACTGGTAAGGCTAATAAAAATGTGTTTGACTGAAACGTACAGCAGAGTCCGGGTGGGTAAGAATTTGTCTGAGATGTTTC
>Ga0082212_10012272_pt1 | contig 10799 bp, 9 predicted proteins | sample TergutNt197P3_FD_71548 | JGI IMG/M metagenome (GOLD analysis project Ga0082212, IMG submission 71548) | Neocapritermes taracua P3 segment gut microbial communities from Petit-Saut dam, French Guiana - Nt197 P3 | ecosystem: Host-associated > Arthropoda: Insects > Digestive system > Gut ...
CCGCAAAAATTTTACGGGCTTCTATTACATTATCTGCGTTTGTTACTGTTGCAAAGGTTTCATTTTGTAAAGTGATTGCCAACTCATAATTTTCCCTTATATTCCGAAGGGGATTATCTACTATTCCACGCACTATTATGACTTCATCATTGGAGCGTATTCCAATATTCCCCATAAATGAATCAAGCGCATCCGTTATCCCGTTTGTGTCTACATGCATAAGGTATTGAGTAACATAGTCATCGGTTACTACTTGATTAACGGTAACAACTATTTTCCATATTTGCCCGGTTACTGCATTTATATTCATATACACGTTAAAATTCTCATTAATAAAACTTACATTCCAAAAGCTGTATTGCGGAGGAAGGGCTTGACCGTTATTTGAAGTGTTTTGGCTCAGATATGCTCTTGAATTATTTATTATTAAATCTTTCTCCGGCAGAAAACCATACGCATATAAAAAATCCAACCCTGCTTTTCCCGATTCAAATGCTTGCTCCATATTAATTTGCTCCGCCGTTGGTTCATGCAGCATCACACGGTCAACATATTCCCGGTTCCGCAGAATAGAAATCATTTCAGATTCGCTTATTTCAAGTCCGGCATTTAAAAAATTATCACCGTCAACCGAGTGAGATAATTCTATCATGGGTAAAGAATCCACCATAAAAAATGCAGTTACGGAAAGCAGCTTTTCAGATTCCATATCTATCAGCTTACTTGTCAAAAACCAACCGCCAATGGCAATGACGAATGATAGAATTATTCCCGATACTGTAAAAATATTTTTTTTATTCATTGCCATCACTTCTTTCATATCCTAAAATAATTTTAGCAACCGTACCGACATTCTCCGCACTGTTAAATGTAAGTGTGCTGCCATGTATCTCAGCTATCCTTGCCGCCAATGCCAGACCGATACCCGCGCCGTGCTGCTTACGGGAACGGGATTTATCTACCGTGTAGAACGCTTCGGTTATTCGGGTTAATTCGGACATGGGCATACCCCTGCCATTATCCGTAACATCAATATTGTAACCATTTTCATTTAGACTGCCGCTTATATCAATCCTTTTGCATCCGGCTTTTACTGCGTTATCTATCAGGTTAAACATTAAAGTCTTAAATAAATCGTATTCTACTTTAATGAAAGCGTCCTGTATATTAAGATGAAGCGGCACATTCTTATCTTCAAGCATAGGTTTCAAACTGCCTGCTATATTCTCAAAAAGTTCCTCTGCGTTCATTTCTTCTAAAATAAAATCCTGCCTGTTCAGCACTATTAAATCCATTAGCTTCAATGATAATGATTCAAGCCGCAAACCTTCGTTAAGAATATACAATGCGGCATCTTTAATCTGTTGGGGCGGGAGTGTTTTTTGGTAAATCATATCGGCGTAGCCGATTACAGAAGTCAGCGGCGTTTTTAATTCGTGGGCAAAGTTCGCAACGAAATCTTCTTTCTGCTTGGCATTTTCTGAAAGCTCGTATATTTTATCTTCTACAGCATTAGCCATTAAGTTAAAGCTATTTGATAACTCGCCTATTTCATCAGGAACCCGAAAGATGCCGGGCCGCCAAAGGTGGGTTTTGCGAAGTAAAACTTCTGAACCGCTTGAAATAGGCAGACGTTCATGATAATTCCCTTGCGCAATTTCGGCGGCGGCTTTATTTATTTTTTTAATCGGGTTTGTAATAAAAGCAGAAAGAATCAATATAATAACCATGCTAAATAAAAGCGTGAAAAAATATATTTGTATAAAATTCTGCATCATTTGTGTGTCTGGTAATATAAAAATACAGCAAAGGTCAACCAAAAATACAGCACCCACGAAGAGCTAACTACCACTCAGGGATCATCTCAACACCGACTAAAAAATGCTATCTTTAGAGCTGCAGTACAAAATCACTCTAAGACCAGCTAGTAAAAGTCAAGCCTTTTTAGAAAATAAAATTTAATGGACTCAGGCAAGAAAAAAAGCACAACAAAAAAGCCTGCGTCAAAGCGCGGTTTTGGATGTGGCTATTTCAAGGAAGAACAAATGTCTACTAGGCTGCCATCGCAAGTTTGTGAGAGCGTATATGTTCTTCTGGAGTTATCAAGACGAAGCAGGCATGATCTCTCAAAAGCGCAAAGATAATATTGCAGACTTTATGCATAACAGCACCCAGAGCAACTTTTTTCGGTTTTGATATAAGTTTATCCTGATAATAAGCTTGCAGGACAGAATTGAAAGGTTGTCCATTAGGTTTATTGCGGATAGAAGCAAGGGCAATGGTGTATAGTACGCGCCGAGCAAAACGAGAACCTCGCTTAGACATAGGGTTTTTACTGCCTTTAAATTTGCCTGATTCATTAACAGATGGATCCACACCAAAGAATGCATATAATTGTTTCGGTCTCTTGAAGGCATCAAAGTCACCGATTTCGCACATTAAGGTTACTGCCGAGATAAAACCGACACCGCTAATTGAATCTACGATATGAATTTGCTTAACAAACTTGTATTTTGAATTAGCTTTAACAATATTTCCGATGGTTTTAGTGGTCGTGCCCATCTGAGCATCAATCAGCTTGATATGATTGATGGTGGCATGAATTAGGCGAAAGATGTCAGGCAACGACATTGAGATTTCTTTGGAGATTGTGATAGCTTTAATAATAGCGTTGTACTTATTTTCAGCGTAAACCATACCCTTGCGTGCAGTTTTGGCAATAAGCTGGGTAAGTTCAGCTTTAGGGGCATCAAGAAGGTGGTCTAAAGATTGAGTATAGGATAAAACGGCCATCGAAGTCTCACCAGCAGTCTCAGAAAAGATACCAATATAGGCAGGGAAAATCATACGGATATAATTTCCGAGCTTATTAACAAGGGCAGTTCTATCATCGGAAAGCGAGTAGTATTCTCTGCACAAGAAACGGAGGTTGAGAACAAACTCATTAGGGATAATAGACCTCTTGATATTTGGATTCAATCCAAGCTTTGCAATTTTTTTTGAATCTCTTTTATCATTTTTCACTTTTCTAATGTTATCATTTCTGTTAGAATTGGTAATCAGAGGGTTCAGCACGAATACCTCAAGCCCTGCGGCACGCAGGTAGCAGAAGAGTGGAAAATGAAATATACCCGTGGATTCAAGGAAAATTTGGGACTTCATTTGAAACTGCTCTTCTGCTATTTTTATTGCAGAAACAGCTTTAGTCATGGAGTCCAAGTCAGTATGTACGACCTTGAAAGGCTTACGGATGATTTCAAAGCTTGGGGACATGATGCAGATTACTGAATCATCTGCGGCAACATCAATCCCGACGCTGATATAGCGGTTGTTAATAGAGTTCATACAAAAACCACCTTTACAAAAGTTTTAATAGTTTAGAGATCCACGACACAAATGAATACACAACCTAGCATGTGACACGGGTATGCCCATAAGGGTCCCAACCAGCCAAAGCGTAAATCCTCATTTGGTGGAGTATCAGTCTTTTTCACGGGTATAGGCTTCTACAGCCTCCCTGGAGGCGAACAATTATCCTCTAAAACCATACAAGATTTTACAACAGAAGCTGGTTAGATGCTACTACCCTTACAGATTTGTGGTTCTTGCTGCATACTGTATAGCTGTATTAGCTGTAGATTTCAGGAGACTACACACCATCGGGGTTTTGTTCTGCCCCCTCAACAGTTCGGGTTTGCAATGCCCGCCACGGCTGGGAAAATACGCCCACGCTCGTTAGATGCTTGTCCCTGCATCGGGTTTTGGCGTATACGGGGACGCCGACTAGATGAGTTTTGTACCACTAGGGATTTTCAGTGAAAGCGATCCTTCCGCGCTACCGCTTGGAGTGCGTCAATGCACAACCAAACATGGAGGACTTCACACGAAATGTTTTGGCCGCTCATTCAGACGAAATCAAAGACCGTTAGAGTCGGCTCAACATCTAAACCTGTGGCTTTGACCACAGCAATATTATACTAGGAGGCAAGAAAGAGGTGTTGAGAATGCCACAGGTAGAGTACATAAGGGATCTCTACGAAAACGAAGGATTATCCTTACGGGAAATTGCCCGGCAGACCCGAAAGGACTTCCGCACAGTACAGAAGTATGCGTACCGAGACAATTGGAACCCGCCGGTTAGGATGAAGACGGAACCGGAGTCGTTCCCGACGATGGGCGCATACATCCCAATTGTCAACGAATGGCTGGAGCGGGACGAACAAGAGCCCCGCAAACAAAGGCACACAATCAGACGGATATATGACCGACTACGGGAAGAGCACGGTTACAAAGGCGGCTATGGCAGCGTTAAGCGGTATGTAGGCATCAAGAAAGAAGAGATGAAAAAATACCGCGAGAGTTTCCTGCCGCTGGCTCATCCGCCAGGATACGCACAAGTAGATTTTGGGGAGTTCAAGTATTACGACGGGTTGGATGTGGCGCATAAAGGCCATGCCCTCATAGTTTCCTTCCCACACTCCAACACGGGTTGGATGCAGGTATTCCCGTCGGAAAACCAAGAGTGCCTGCTTGAGGGCTTGAAACGTATCTTTTACCACATCTCCGGCATTCCCGTCCGGATTCGTTGCGACAATATGGCCACTGCCGTGGTGCAGGTGCTAGAAGGCACGGAGCGTATCGTAACGGATGGGTTTTATCGGTTTATGCTTCACCACCGCTTCAAAGCCGATTTCTGCAACCCATCCAAAGGCAACGAAAAAGGCAACGTTGAAAACAAAGTCGGCTACACCCGCCGGAATATGCTGGTCCCCGTGCCGGTTATTATGGATTTTGACGCCTTTAACGCGGAACTCTTTCGTCTCTGCGACGCCGACCATGAGCGCGAACACTATGAACGCGGCACACTGATCCGTAAACTCTGGGAAGAAGAACAACGTCATCTGTTGACCCTGCCGGAGTACGAGTACGAGGTGTTTCGCTATGAATCGCTGACTGTCAACAAAACCGGTTTTATTAAGGTTGATACCGCAAAATACGGACTTTCCCCTGAGTTTTGCAGCAAGTCGGTACAGGCAAAAATCTATTTTGACAAGATCGAGGTATTCTACGATCACAGCCTGCTTAAAACCTTCCGTCGCTATTATGGAAAAAGTGACGGAGACTTTGATTGGAAAGATTATCTACCGACTCTTGTGAAGAAGCCCGGCGCTACTGAACATACCCGGTTTTTCGACCAAATGCCAAAACTGTGGCAGGAGTATCTGAAAAGCGTAAAGGGCGGCGAGCGAAAATCTGCATTGTTGCTGCTGTCGGAAATCGTTGGTGACGGCAATGAGGCGCTTTGTGACGATGCGCTGGAATTAGCCAGTGAAAACGGGCTTTTAAACAGCGACAACATACGTCAGTGCTATCTCTTTATCTCCAAGCCGGAAAGCCACCCAGCGCCGCTAAGCTTATCGACCAATCCTCCCCTGCTGGAATACCGCCCTGATCTGTCCGTTTATGACAGCCTGACAGGGGGTGCTTCGCGATGAGCTACACCAAAGCTGAAAGCCTGCCAAGCATTGAACAAACCATGAGAACGTTAAAACTCGGCGGTCTGGCCAAGGATTGGCGCGACATCGTTTACCACGATAACGAGCAGTATATACATGAATTGCTGGATATCGAAGTGCGTGAACGCGAAGCAAACCGCATGGCACGGATGATTAAGCAAGCCGGCTTCCGGGTAATCAAAACGCTGGATGACTTCACCTGGAAATCGGCCATTGAAATCCCTGCAACCATCACTCGTGATGACATTGAGGCCGCATCCTTTGTAAAGAACAAGGAAAACCTTTTGTTGATGGGCGCATCAGGTACTGGCAAGACGCACCTTGCGACCGCTATTGCCATGAGCCTTTGCGAGAAGGGGCGACATGTACGATTCTTTACCGCTACGGGGCTTGCCAACATCTTGCAAGAGAAACACCAGCGCGGTACGCTGACCGGTTTTATGACTTCACTGCGAAAAGTGGAACTTATGGTGCTGGACGAGATCGGTTTCGTTACGCTCCACAAAGAAGCCAGCGAACTGCTGTTTCAGGTCATTTCCGACTGCTACGAGCAAAAGAGCCTGATTGTCACGTCCAATCTGGAGTTTTCACAGTGGAACGCGGTGTTTGGCAACGATAAGCTCACCGCAGCCATGATTGACCGTATGATCCACCACAGCCATATCCTCGTGTTTTCTGGGCCTAGCCACCGTTTGGAGGAATCCGTGAAGCGGCAGCGGAAAGGAGGACGGCGAGATGACACTTAATAAGCGAAAGCTCAAAAAGCTGGGGGAGTCTATGTGGATCCATTTCACAAAAGAGCAGGAGCGCATGATCTTAGAACGCTTTAGCACAGAGCCTGAGCCGTACGAGTGGTCGGAGCAGGATATCGTTGTCCAAATACAAAACTATCTGGGATGCGGCGAGTTTGTGAAATCAATACAAAACACTGAGGGATCGACAATATTATCACTTGACCCCTTTATGTGGGACGAGGATTGTGGCGGTTACAGCGAGTGTCAATGTGATATACAGCATCGGTCAACCAAAAATACAGCACCTGGCAACGAAAAATACAGCAGTTGTCAAGCAAAAATACAGCATGTGGCAAGAGATTCTTTTCTAGTATCCGAGCCGCAATGCCAGGCCAACAGTCATCCCAGGCAGCTGAAGATAACAGCGCCCTCGGATTTGGTAATTGCTTTTAAGCAGTCGTGCGATGCATCAAACGTCTCTATGACCGAAAAGCTCTCACAATATATGGCCGAATACTCAAAAACCCATATTCAAAAGCCAGTACAAAGATACATGACAAAACGCCAGCGCAGGGCAGCTATTAAGCATATTATAAAACAACTTGGGAAAATCAAGTATTATGAAGAACGATGCCGTGACAATATTCCTGAGAATTTGCAAAGCTCTATAAACTATGAAAACGCAGACGAATGTGTATCATTGTTGGAGGAATGCATTGAGATTTTGAGTTCCATATGATAGTACCGTAAATGTCAGCTTGAAATAGCTGATAACAGACAGCGCGGCAGTTCGTATGCAGGTACCATAAATGTCGGGTTAGATTCACACACAGAAGCTTGCCTCTAAACTGCCGTGCTACCACAATTGTATCCATTAACAACGGAGAATGGAGGCTGGGGGCGCCTGGGGGGAATCCCCTTGAGCCGTAGGCGAATGGGGATTCCCCCCAGGCGCCCCCAGCCTCCAACTGCATCACAGCCTTCGGCTGCGTCCACCCCCTCCAGCCTTCGGCTGGAGTTTCAAACAACTACGACCATCAAGTTCGGTGTTGATTGAGTGCTGTACTTTTTCGTTGACCAATGCTGTATTTTTACTATGAAACATCTCACTTGCACCGAAAGCGCAAAACGTCTCCCCTATGTAAATACCCAAAATTAAATAGCGGATATTGTCATAAAGCGTTGATGTTAGGCGACTTTTGATTCGGGAGGTGTCCAGCCTAATTTTTGCAGTTGCTTCAAATGGGATTGGATTTTTTTATCCCTATTGAATTGTGTGTAATAATCAGCTCCAAGGTCTTTAAACTCACTGCCGGAAAGTATGTGGTAAATGGCTATGAGCATCGTGTGGGCGACAGCAATGGTGGCTTTATTGCTGCCTTTGCGCACAACCAATCGTTGATGCTGTGCATGAAAAAAGCTGTTTTTATTCTTGACCGCCGACGTTGCACACTGAGTTAGAGTTTTTTTTAAATGTTTGTTGCCCTTGCGGGCTTTTGCATTCTTACGCTTGCCCGCGCTTTCGTTGTTGCCAGGGACCACCCCCGCCCATGCGCAAAGGTGATTTGCCGTCGGAAAGCGACTCATGTCAATACCGATTTCCGCAATAATAGCTTGGGCGCTTTTTGTACCGATACCAGGCATAACGTCCAGCTTCTTTGCAGCTTCTTCATACGCTTCCTTGGTATATTTTCTGATTAATACTTCTACTTTTGCTATTTGCCGAGTCTGTTCAGCAATGACATCCAGCACGATTGACACAAGTTCGCGCTGCAATGGAGTAATGATGCCAGATAATGATTCTTTCAGCTCGTCAAGGGTTGCTTTTAGGTTGCCGTGGGAAGCTTTTGTTATCTGATCATCAGTCAACTCATCATTGGAAAGTGTCAAACCAAGAAGTTTACCTGCGCTTTTGCCCGTAATATCAGAAACAAAATCACCCAACTTAATGTTCATGCCTTCCAACATCTTTTGCAGGCGATTTATTTCCCTTGCACGTTCTTCCGTGCGAGAGCTGCGATAACGCACTAATTCGCGGTACTCGCGCTGGTCTTTTTCAGGTATAAAGCTTGCCCGCAAAAGCCCATGGCGCAATAAATCTGCTATCCATTCAGCATCGTTCACATCCGTTTTACGACCGGGAATTGCCTTCATATGGGAAGCGTTTACAACCATTGATGGAATACCTTCAAGTTCAAGTATGTTGTATACCGGCTTCCAATATACTCCTGTACTTTCCATTGCCACCTGCTCACAACCAGCAACTTTAAGCCAATCCACCATTGAGCGGAGTGCGCTGGTTGTAGTGCCGAATGTCTTTACAACAACTTCATCTGCTCCCGTCATCAAAGCTGCTGTAATTTCCTTTTTGTGTACATCTAAGCCACAACAAACACCGTACAAAACCTGCATAGTTTTATGCCTCCTTTGAATTACGGCGTGCGCTTTTGCATTTGTCACATTTTACTATGCGTCCTTTTGCCGCTTGCGCAGCATAAACAATACGTGGCACGTCTCAAAAGCGCATCTCAATTTTTGTTACGAGTTCGAATCCCAAAAAAGATCGAACTTGTTGCCGTTATTCAAAGTATTGCCACCTCCCAACCGTTTCGTTCACAGTGGCGAGCGGCGGCTCGTGGGAATTTTTGTTGACAAACACAATCATTTGTTCCTTCTGTACAATGATGGCGCTTATGTCGGTTGCGATTAGCAAATATAATGTAACATCGCCTTGGGTTATTTTCCCGCATACCATGATGTAGGTTACCTCATCTGTCGTTTGGAATTGCATGGCATGGGTATTGCCGGATATGTCATTGAGGAATGAAAAATTACTTTGTGATGGAAGGTCTGAATAAATAAGCTGTTTATCCTCATTAAAAAATACTGTCAAGCCGCTTAAATCAGATGAAAGCCCATGAAGGATATTTTGTAATCTTCCTTCCGTTAAATTATCTGCGTATAAAATTAATTTCGCTTGTACCGTAAATTTATCATATTGAAATTGATTGAGCGCCCGTTCTACTTCCCGGTTGACTGCGCTCTCATGGGAAAAAACAATTAGCAAATATCCCGATAACAAGAGGGCGATGCTGATAACCAATGTGGCGCACAGGAAGAATTTTGAATAAAGCCGCACAATTATCCCTCCAGACGGTATCCGATACGAAAAACTGTTTTTATATATTCTTCCCATCCAAGTTTTTTACGCAGTCGTTGGATATGGGAATCTAAAGTACGTGTCTCCCCGGCAAAAGTTTCTTTCCATACTTTTTCATAAAGCCTGTCCCTGTATAATGCAACATTTTTATTTCGGATGAGTTCAACCAGCAAATCAAATTCTTTTACCGTTAATTCGATATTATGCCCACATTTTATTACTTGGCGTGAATCAACGTTTATGGAAACATCTTTGAAAACTAATTGCTTTTCACTTTTTCCGTAACGCCGCAGCACCGCTTCAACCCTCGCCAACAACTCGCCTATCTGAAAAGGTTTTACAAGGTAATCGTCTGCGCCAAGTTTTAAGCCTTTTATTCTATCGTCTACCGTACCCTTTGCTGTAATAAATATGACGGGCGTACCGAAGGGCTTAATATATTCAAGCAACTCATATCCGTCAATTTCGGGCAGCATTATATCGAGCAGAATTAAATCATAGTTCCCTTTTTCAATAAGGTCAGCCGCCTGTTTGCCATCAAACGCACAAACGCAGCGGTAGCCTTCGTCACTTAAATTAATATAAATCAGATTGGCAATCGCCTGTTCATCTTCTACTATTAAGATATTCAACATATACTGTGCCTCCCTCCCGGTAATATATATCATAACACGAAGATGTGTCAAAGTTGTGTCATAGCCGTAAATTCTTTTTGAATAGTAAATAGCATCAATTAAAAAATTCAAACTTTCATCATTTTCAATCGCTTCAAAATTTGCTTTATCTGTTTAGCCAGTAGATTAAACCGCTCCGATTAAGTAATATGATTTTACAATGGTTATTAGCATATTCTTGTCAAAAGCGTAAGCATATTCGTTAGAAGCCAACTTCACCCACACCCCCATAAAATGGGGGGTAGGTAAAGTAGCAAGCAATGCATGGTGACGGCAAATTTCGTTCCTCAATTTACCGCCCCATGCTGCTTGTTAGGGGAAATTCCCCTAAGACCCCTAAACGAAATTTCAGCAAGCTGAAATTTCTGCTGCGCCCCTCCGGGGCTTTTTTTGTTAGAACCATATTAAAATCTCTCTCCTTTTTTTACCTACCTTGATTTTTTATTGCGGCTTTTATATTTTCGCTCTTGGGCCAGCCGCTCTTTTTGTGCTTTTATCAACTGGTCACGCTCCTGTTTTTCTTCCGCTTCGGTTTTGGTTTTATTGCCGGATTCGTTTACGCCGAGTAATTCCATTGCGTTTGTCTGTAAGGTTTTCAACAACTTTAGTTCTTCCTTCCGTTCCTTTAACCTATCATAGAAGGAATCTTTTTTATCCTTCAGCATGGCGTATTCGTCTTTCAACTCTTGCATGGTCGGCAGTTTTTCTATCCCAT
>Ga0082212_10012273_pt1 | contig 10798 bp, 3 predicted proteins | sample TergutNt197P3_FD_71548 | JGI IMG/M metagenome (GOLD analysis project Ga0082212, IMG submission 71548) | Neocapritermes taracua P3 segment gut microbial communities from Petit-Saut dam, French Guiana - Nt197 P3 | ecosystem: Host-associated > Arthropoda: Insects > Digestive system > Gut ...
TAACAAGCGAAACGGGCCCCGACGATCTGCTTGCATGTCTGTCGGAGCTGACAGGCTGCGCCGCAGTGCTTGAAGACCCCTGCCTGTCAATACTTTCGGTCGGTCTCCCAAAGGACGGCGGACGTGAAATGGACGCGCTCAGTCCGTATTTGTCCAACCGCACAAGTTTCAGTTGCAAAGACCCAGAGAGCTTTATTCCGCGATTAAAACGACAGCCGTGCGCTTTTCAGGACAAATATCAGACGCTCACAGTTTTCAGGCTCTCATTCGCCGTTTCCGCCGGAGACGAATGCCTCGGCGTCTTGTCGCTGCTCAGATCAAGCTCGCCTTTTTCCGGATCAGAGTCGGCTGCATTATGGCTAGCAGCTGTTTTTTTCGCCGTACAAGTCACTACGGATAAAAAAATAGCCGAGCTTGAGCATCGGTTTGCGGGCAACCTGGTCGAGGATTTAATTTCCGCCAGCAACCCGGACCACAGTTCCTTAATGAGACGGGCAAGGGCCATGAATTACAATGTCACGCTTCCTCATCGCGTGCTTGTTGCGGAGTCTTATGATATCGATCAGGCGGCAAGGCGATCCGGACGCGACCAGGACAGATTCAAAGCGGAGCTTGTAAAAGCCATCCAAAGCAAACTTGATACGGCGTCGGGCGGACTTGCTGTTTACAGGAGCGGCGAGGTAGTCATATTTCTCAGGCAGGAAACTGCGGATGACGATATCGGGCCGGTGAAAAAGCTGGCGGAGGATATAATAAGTGACGCGGCGCTTGCATTTAAGCTGAAGCTCTACATCGGCATTGGGAGCGTATGCTCGGAGCTCGAGGATTATAAAAGCTCCTATTTAACGGCGAAAAAAGCGCTTGAGATCGGCGGATTTATGATCACGGAGGGCCAGGTCAGGTCTTTTGAGCAATTTAAAGTCCACGCCCTGTTTTTAAGCACCCTCAAGCCGGATGAGCTGCGTAAATACGCGAAAAGCCAGCTCGGATCGCTGCTCGAGTACGATGCGGCGCACAAAACCGAGCTGGTGAAAACGTTGCAGGAGTTTTTATACCTGCACAACAGCATCGAGGGAACGGCAAAAAGCATCAACATGTCCGTCAGCGGGCTGAAATACCGGCTGAAGAAGATCGAACAGGTCATCGGCAGGGATCTGAAGGACAATAAGGTGGGCTTTGACCTGCAGCTGGCGCTGATCATAACCCAGCTGTTCGGCGAGTACAGTCTCTGAACGCCGTCCAATTGTACAAAACCCCAAAGTGTCCAAATGGGAATAATTTGAATGCCAAGAATCCATAAAAAGTCTTGACAAGGGCGTCGTTTATTCATATACTACGAGTGAGGTTACAGTGCACCACTTATACACTATACATATCAGCCAACATTACATATAGTATATATAGTGTATACGAGGTATACTGACACGCCTTATGCTGTGAAAGGAGGCAACAGGATGGCGACAGCCATGAAGCGTGTGATGCTGACAATAGCTCCGGAAATGACAGAACGGATCGAAATGCTGAAGCAGGGTCCATTTTACAACAAATCATATTCAGAGCTTTACCGTCATTTGCTGACATTGGGCCTTGAGGCTGAGAAAGACAGGAGCGAAGAGAAACGCGGGGAAACGCCGGTAAACCGCGACTATGGGAAAGTAGTATAGGATATCCCGCCATTAGGGCGTATAAAGTGAAGAGTTAAGGGTCTTACATACAGATACTATTAAAATACTATTAATTTTATTAGGAGGCATTGAAAAATGACAAGGCATCTCAAACCAAGGCGGATAGGCTCATTCCTGCTGGCAATGGCTATGATTATAAGCCTGGCGGCTTTTATCGAGCCGCCGGCGCGCGCGGCGGGATACACCGGCAACCCCGTACTGGACGCCGCGATAGACGCGAAGATAGGCGCGGCGGGGATGGCGAACCCGAGCACGGTCTATATGATAGACTTGAGCGGTGACCCGAACGTCTATGGTGACGTAGACGTTGATACGCTGATAGCCCCGACAGCCTCAGGCGGAGGGGGGTTTACCAATTTATTGATCCTGAATGTAAGCCAGACCAACGTCACGTCCATCATCTACACAGGGTCAGGCGTCAATGTGATGGCGGCGGACACTTTCGCCAGCGGCGACCGGTGGTTTGTGGTGAACAGCCCCACCGCGGTGCAATACAGGGAGAGTGACGTGGACTTTCCAGTCTCGAACCTTCTGGACAGGGTGACGATCCATGCCACCGACCCCGTCACTAGCACCGGTACTGATATTCCGATCCCGGCCGGCATGCTGCTGAACGGCGACATAACGCTGACGCCGGGTCCCGGCGCGTACACCAATATCAGCCCCACGGGCGCCATCGCCCAGAACCTGATGGTACAGAACGCCGCGGGCATACATACGGTGGCGCTTGATTTTCCGGTCGCCTACAGCGACCTCGCCGTTGCCGGCACTTATTTCCGCATGACCCTGCCCAACATTGCGCATCCCACCAATAGCGTCAATCTTTCGATCGCGAAGAGCGGCTATTTCCTCAACCCCGCGACGGGCGCGACGGTGTATGACGGTGGGAGCATGTTTTTCACGCTGACGAAGGTCGGGGCGGACGGGCTTGCCGCGCCTGTGGGCGCGGTGACCGACTATGACATTGTGCTGTACGTCAACGCGATCCACAATCTGCTCTCCGACGCGGTGGTAAGCTCGGACGGCATGAGCATGAGGATCACCGTCACGGCGGCGGACATTCTGCTGGGGGGCCCGGGCTCCACCAGCGCGACGCTGCAGATATATGACGCCGGCTCGGCCCATGTGCCGAACGTGCTGCCTCCCCCGATAAATCAGCCGCCGACGCCGGCGACGGCCCCCGGCTTCCTGGTACAGGCGAACCTTACGAAGCAGTCGAACCCCGTTGTATCGAACCTGCGGTTTGTGGAGTACAACCCCGGGGCGAACTCGGGCGCGGGGTACATGGGTACGCCCTTCGGGGCCAATAACTCGGGCGGCCAGATCAATATCAACGGCGGCACGTCCATCTCCTCGGTCACGTCCTCGAATCTCTCGTCGTTCACGACGACGACGATGTACCTGCTTGAGGGGGACACGGGGATTGCGCCTACCGTTCATTGGGAGTATCTGCCCGCGCGTTACCTGTCCCAGGTCAGCGCGGCTTCGTGGTTCCCGGCGGACCTTGCCGGCGACATCGTGGCCGTGCCGAACCCGAATCCCAGCCCGGCCCCGGGCTTTGAGAATATCCTGGCCCTTGTCGTGACCTCCAAGACAAACACGGCCGCCACATATACGTCCTCCGGGGCGGGCACCGAGCCCATACTTGTCTCGGTGGACAACGGGGTTGCCGGGGGCGGGGTGACTACCGACGCCTACATGGATGTCCGGGTCTTTGTCAGCACCGCCTTAGGGACTGTAATCTATCAGATTCCTGATATCTACAGCGGTTACACGGCCCAGGACATCGAGAACGCCATCGCGAACAGCGACCCGTACATCAAGCTGGTGGCCCAGTTTGAGACGAATTCGGTGAGCGGCGCCTGGGAAAATGTGACGCCGGCCGGCATTAACGGCGCTGAAGTCGTGGAGGACTCCACGATCTACCTGGTGGCGGCCGCCTATTTCCAGTCGGGCGGTCAGGCGTTCATCATACCGGACACGATGATAAACGGCTGGTACGATACGAATCTCAACATGTCGAACATGTTTAATTCCACGCCTCCCCCGAAGACGATCGGGACGACTTCCATGGAGGCCATGCTCCCGTCGGCGGGCACTGTAAATTTTGACGCGAATACGGTTGTGCTGGAAGTGTCTACGGACGCGTGGGAGCAGACCGTGAACCCGGAGACGAGCGGCATGCTGATCTTCGCCCCGAACGGCATCCCCAACAATGTGGACATACCGATCTCGAAGGTACCGAAGGCGATCATCGCCTACATCATCGCGCCTCCCTCTTACGCCACCGCGCCGGGGAACAATATATTCGACGAGCTGCAAGACGAGATCGCCGCCGTCCTGGCCCTTCCGGCGGGCACATACGTGCCGGGCACGTACAGATTGTATGACCTCAACGTGGAGGGTGAGGACACCATCGCCATCGGTGGCGCGAACAACTATGAGATTTGGACCGTGTACAGCAACTTCCAGGTATCGAATACATATACGGCCAATGTGTCCGGCGGCGTTACGATGACATCGGCCGTGAGCCCCGTCCCCGTGAGCGCGCAGGACGGCGCCTCGAACAGCCTGTTTGACGCCGTGGCGACTTCCAGCGGCGGCACGGCGGACGCGCTTGCCGGGAGCACGGTGGACATGACCTACACAGCCGGCTCCGTCTCCAGCGCGACGGTGACGCTGACGCTGACGAACTCCGAGATCAACGGCCTGTACCTGGTATTTGAGGACTATTTCGGCAACCTCTACTCCTCGGCCGCGGCGCTGTACAATAATTTCAGCGACATCGACGACCTCGGCCAGCTCGCCGCGAACTTCCAGATCCCCGAGGGGACGGACGCCAATGTGTACGCTGTCTTTGCCTTCGACAACGCGGGCTTCTATACGGGCGTCACAAACTGGAGGGACTATGTAGCCAACCCCGCGACCGTGAGCTTTTCCGGCGGCGGCATCACCAGCGGCAACGTCGCGGACAACACCCCGGCGATCATCCCGCCGGCGCAGGGATACCGTTCGCTGACCGGCGTCACCGCGTCCCTGAACAACGCCGTCGTCGCCGCGACGAGCCTGACCAGCGTGACCATCGGCTCGACCACGTTCACGGTCAGCGGTACGGTTAGCCTCAGCCATGACGTGGACGTCATCCCGCCGCTGATCACCGGCGTCGTCGCCAACGACACCCCGACGTCGTATCCCGGCGCGAACGTACCCAACGGCGTAACGGTCAGCGATTTTGTCGTGGGCGACTCGTGGGATACGGATCCCGACGTGCGCCTGACGGGGACCGTGGCGAACACGTCCCTCACCGGCCTGACGCCCGTCACGGGGTACACCGGCGACGTGGAACTGGTTCCAAGCATCGCCGCGGCCGTGGATTTCCTCGCGGACTTTGAGCTGGGCTTTAAGACGCCGCAGACGTTCACGATCAAGTACGAATACACCTATGAGATAAACGGCGTGTCCGACACCGTGACGCTGAAGGACATAACGGCGCCGGCCAACGACTACGTGGTCACGATCAACGTGGGGTATCCGACGATTGACGGGATCTATCTGGTAGCCAGCAATCCCAGCTCGGGCACGCTCACCTGGTGGGGGAACGGCGGCTTTATCCCCAGCCCGCCGGGCTCCGACAACGAGTACACGCTGCCCTATACTTCCATGAGCACGGTCCGCCTCTATCCCGTCATTATGAGCAGCCTGATAAATCTGGACCCCGGCTATTCGGGGACGCCGCCGGCGGCCATAAGCGCGGCTGACGTGGACGGCTCGAACTTCAGCTATATAAAGGCCGCCGACTTCACGGTGGGCGCGCCCTGGAGCCTGCTGCTCGGCAACTCCTCCGACTATATCGGCGCCGCCCAGGTCGACGCCGCCGGCTACATATACTATAACGTCCAGTTTGCGGGGCCGGTCGACCTGGCCAACTATCTGAGCTTCCAGTTTAACGCCGCGGGGCTAACCTTCCTTGCCGCCACGCCGTATACCGGCGCCGCTTCCGGCGCCGCTACCCTCGAGATGCACCATATGCCGGACAGGGACAGCGCGTATATCGTGGACATCACGGCGACGGATATATTCGCCCCCAGCCCGTCCAACTACTACGTGGGCAACACCGCCGAATTTATCATCAATTATTCCCTGTCCACGAGCACCAACCCGTTGGCGCCCGGCTCCTTTGACGTGCCCACGACATACTTTGACATACCGGGCACGCTGAGCGTCATGCCGAATTCGACGACGAACGCGGATCCCCACAACGCCTCGGCGAACAACGCTTTACGCGTGGAGGAGCTATCGGTACCCGCTTCCGGGTCCTACACGTTCACGAGCGCCGGCAGCAACCTGCTGTTTGTGCCGACGATGGTGGGCACCTACAGCTTCAAGCTCTACACCATTAACAACGCGGGCCTGAGAGCCCCGAATTTCGCCCCGCAGTACACAGAGCTCACGTTCTATGTGATCCCCTCGGTGGGCACGGCCCAGACCGTCTACTGGGCGCAGCCCCAGGCGCTGGTCATTCCGACGGGCGTGACGGGGACGATCGAGGAGGCCGGCGGCCCCGGCTTGCTGGACGCGGCCGCCCTCAGCGCCGGCATCCTGAAGATGTCCAGCAACACGGACGGCACGACGACGGTCAATATTAAGGACGCCGGCGGCACCGTTATCGTGACCATCCCTGTGACGACTGTCGCCGCGACCGCCACAACCGTCGCGCTGAACATCGTCACGGGCAACGGCGCCGGGGGTGTGCCGCCCCTGCCCCTGGCCATGACAAACGGGGAGACCCGGGCGCTGTACTGGGATGTGACGTATACGCCCACGACGGGCGCGCCCTATACCGTCCCCGAGCAGATCAGCACCTTCACGGCGCTGGCCGTGTCGAACGGCGCCAGCCTGGGCCTTACGGGCAGCCAGCTCACCGCGACGGCGGGCACGGTGTCAACCATTGTGATCTATCAGGCCGCGCACGCGGCGACGGGTACTACCGAGAATTTCTTCGCGACGATCAGTCCCACCGCCCCGCCGACGCCCAACAGTTATACGGTCAGGGACAGCGCGAACGCCCCTGTGGGCGCCACGCTGACCCTCACGGTGGGCGAGAGCAGGACACTTAACGTCTGGAACAACACCTCCGGGGCCGCCGTGACCGGCATCAGCCAGATTGACAGCGGCAACCCGGCGGCCGTCCTGGCCAGCGGGTTCGGCTCCGGCGCGAACTTCACCCTTTCCGGCCTGACCGCGGGCACGAGCGTGGTCACCGTCTATCCGGCGGACGCGGGCGGCGGCTCGGTCAGCATCACGGTGACCGTCGTCCCGGCGACCCCGACGGGGATCTCGATTTCATCGCAGCCCGCGAGCCAGACCGTCACCGAGCCCGCCACGGCGACGTTCAACGTCACGGCGTCTACGACGGCCGGCACGCTCACGTACCAGTGGCAGGTCAGCACGGACGGCGGGCTCACGTGGGCCAACGTAACGGGCGGCACGGGCGCGAATACCGCCAGCTACACGACCGGCGCGACCTCGAACGCGACGGACAACGGAAATCAGTACCGCTGTGTGCTGAACTCCACATCCACGGGAGTGCCGACGGTGTACTCAAACGCCGCGACGCTCACGGTCAACCCGATAGTCTCGCCGATCACGATTACGACACAGCCCGCGAACGCTTCCGTTATCCAGCCCGTCACGGCTACGTTCAGCATCTCGGCGTCTACGACGGCCGGCACGCTCACGTACCAGTGGGAAGTCAACACCGGCAGCGGCTGGACGACAATAGCGGGCGCGACGGGCTCCAGCTACACTACGCCGGCGACGACGACGGCGATGAGCGGGAACCAGTACCGCTGCGTACTGACCGACACCGCGAGCAACACGCTGACCTCGAACGCGGCGACGCTCACGGTCACCACAGGCGGCCCCGGCGGCGGAGGCGGCCCGACGACCTACAACATCACGGTCAACGCGGGCGCGGGCGGCTCGGCCTCGGCTAACGTGAACACCGCGAGCGCGGGCGCGACGGTCACCGTCACGGTGACGCCGGACAGCGACCACGCGATCGACAGCGTCACGGCGAAGACCGACGCGGGCGCGGCGGTCACCCTGACCCTGGGCAGCGACGGCAAGTATACCTTCACGATGCCCGCGGCGGACGTGACGGTCACGGTGACCTTCAAGACGGATTACCCCTCCCAGATTTTCGATGACGTGGCTCAGGACGCGTGGTACCGCGAGTACGTGGACTATGTGGTCAAGAACGGCATCATGCAGGGCACCGGCGCCACGACGTTTGAGCCCAACATCAACCTGACGCGCGCGATGATGGTGCAGATCCTGTACAACATAGAGGGCCAGCCGGCGCCCGCCGGCGGCGCGGACTACGACGACGTGCCCGCGGACGCGTGGTTTGCCGACGCGATCGCCTGGGGGACTGAGAACGGGGTCGTAGAGGGCTACGGCGACGGCAACTTCGGCCCGGGCAACAACGTCCTGCGCGAGCAGATGGCGGCGATCTTCTACCGCTACGCGAACTACAAGGGCTATGACACCTCAGCGTACGACGATCTCGCCGCCTTCGCGGACGCCGGGGACGTCAGCGAATTCGCGGTTCCGGCCATGCACTGGGCGGTGGGCGCCGGCCTGATAAACGGACGTGACGCCACGCACATCGTCCCCAAGGGCACTGCCTCGAGGTCCGAGGTGGCCGCGATCGTGACGAGGTTCTGCCGGCTCTATAACATCTTCTAAGTCATCAGCAAACCCGCGCGGGCAGCCGGGGCGTCGCGCCGCCCGCGCGGGTATATCATATCAATAACCCAAAACCGGACCTTTAATAATAATAGGAGGAATAATATCGAGTATGAGTAAATTCAGAAAAAAGGGGTTGTCCCTGATACTGGCGTTCGCGTTCATCCTATCGCTGTTTATGGGGCTCCCCATCCTTCAGCCCCCGGCCAGAGCGGCAGACGCCTCCGATTACCCGACGGGCGTGACGTACACCGCCACCGCCCGGGTGGACGAGAGCATCGGTTTACGCGCTTCCGCCAGTATCGGCACGGCGGTGGGCATTACGCCCATGGATACCCGGCTGATAAGGCCGAACGCGACCATGAGCGCCACAAACAGCAGCACACTGCCTGTCACGGTCACGCCGTATGCCAGATACACCCTGGATCAGGTCGTCGTGGCGGCCATCGCGACGATCACGCACGGCAACGGCACCAAGGAAGCGGTCAAGGACGTTTACACAGAACCGGCCGCTACGGCGGCGTCCTTCACCTACACCGTGCCGGACTTCAGCGCTTACACGACGAGCGGCGACACGATCGACGTTGAGATCGTCGTCTACGCGGATCTGTCGTACACTCCGGATTCGTCGTATCTTTGCACAATAGACCTCCTGAATGGAATTAGCGCCCCGACTGCCGGCGTCACGCTGGTTGGCGACGTATATCAGATCGACACCGCCACCATTCCGCGCGGCAGCACGATCGAGGTCACCGGCACGTCCGGCACGACCATCGGCACGACCATCATGCCACAGCGCCAGATCTATGTGTACAATTCCGCGAAGGGCGCGGCCTCGACCACGCGCGACGTGCATCTGGTATTCGACGGCGTGCAGATGTTTACGGGCGGCGCTAATGCCACCAACTATCAAACCGCCACAGGCGGCTCAGCGCCGATTCAATTTCAGCCGTACCGCACAACCGCGGGCACGCTGCGGGTGAGTAACGCCACAGGACTCACGCAGACTCCCTCATATGCCCAGGTTACCCTCAATGACGTCGATGTTTACGCGACGTTCCTCGGCGCGAATATATTAGCCACAAGCTTTACCACCGCCAATACCGGCTATCCGAACGCCTCCGCGATCCTGGTTGACGCTTCGGCCAGCCTGATCGTGACGGACGCCTCGACAGGCTCATTGTACGCCCGGGGCGGCGGCTGCAGCGCCGCGATAGGCAGCAGCTCCGTCTATCCGGCCGGATATGTGGAGATCGACGGCGGCACGGTCACGGCGATCAGCGTGCACAACTCGCATTCATTCGCCGGAATCGGCAACGGCGGCCATTATACCAGCACAGACCCGGGAATCCGGGGAGTTGTCATCAACGGCGGCGCCGTTGACGCGCTGGGTTTCCACTTCGGCATCGGCGCAAACGGCAGCGAGAGCGGCAGCGGCCAGACATCACAGACGATTAATGCCGCTATAGGCGAGCAATATATCGTGATCACCGGCGGCGATGTTGTTTCAGAGGGCTCCGCCGGCTCCGGAGGAGCGGCGCTTGGGTTTGCGCACAACAATGACAAGCACGAAGTCCGGATCGGCCGCCCCGACAAGGGCGACGGAGATTCCTCGGTTTTCGCCGTCAACTGGGGATTTGGCGCGGCCATCTCCGGCAAAATGACATTCTATTCAGGCACGACGCAGGCCTATTCCGGCCAGTACGCCGCGGCTATCGGCGGCAATGCCGTTTCTTACAGCTATATCGCGAGCGCAAATACCAGTCAGGCGAACGGGACTGCGGGAGGAGCCGGAACCGCGGGAGATACCGGTAAGGCGGGGACTCCCCTTACAGTGTACGGCGGTAACGTCACCGCCGAAGCCGGCGCCTTTGCTCAGATAGCATACGGTTCTTTCACCACAGCGAGAGGTAATGCTACACGTACTGCGGCGAATGTCACAGGTGAGACAAGGCCAGCTTTAAGTTATGGCGCGGCCATAGGCGGGGCAGGCGGCAGAGCCGGCGGTTCGACAAACAATATATTCGCCGGAATCTTCAACGTTACATCCAGTGTATACGGGGCTGGAATCGGCGGCGGCGGCGAATGCACCGCCGGGAAATGCGCCGCGGGCAAGGGCGTCGAGGGCTGCTTCGCGTGCGGCGAATACCCGTGCGATGAAAACATGCTGAAGGGGATGAGGAACAAGGCGTTCAACCGTTTCGCCAAGGAATACGGCAGGCGGAAACTAATCAACCGCCTCCGCGCCAATTTCGAGAACGGCGTGACATACCACCGCCCCGACGGACAATCCGGCGACTACGACCAATGCGCGACCGAGGATGATATAATCGCGCTGCTTAAAAACGGCAAATAACGCCGCT
>Ga0082212_10008211_pt2 | contig 10797 bp, 8 predicted proteins | sample TergutNt197P3_FD_71548 | JGI IMG/M metagenome (GOLD analysis project Ga0082212, IMG submission 71548) | Neocapritermes taracua P3 segment gut microbial communities from Petit-Saut dam, French Guiana - Nt197 P3 | ecosystem: Host-associated > Arthropoda: Insects > Digestive system > Gut ...
GCACTCAGGATCGTCGAAAAATTGGAGCGGCGGTACACAGGATTTCCCGGTTTGAATTTATCAAAGGAAATTCTTGACGGACAAGCCTACAAAGTATCGAAAACAACTGTACCGCTACTGGAAATCCAAGCGGTGGACATTGCCGACAGCATTGCTTACGATACACATGATCTTGATGACGCTATGGAAATCGGACTGCTAACGACGGAGCAACTGATGCGTACCACCCTTTGGAAGCAGTCGGCGCACCGTGTTCGCAGGCAGTGGGCAAACTTGAACGATGCCGAATTCCGTCGGGCAGTAGTCCATGATTTAATCGAAACCCAAGTTAGCGATGTCTTGCAAGCGACTTCACAACGGTTGGAAAGAGCGGCGGGGTGTAAGCCCCCCGGTGTCCCGCTGATTGCCCCCAGTGCAGAAATTGCCGAACAGAAGCGGGAAATGGAGCAGTTCCTGTTAGAACATGTTTATCGTCATCCGAACGTGATGGTTTTTCGCCGCCGTGTGGCGGATTGGATCGAAACGATTTTCGATTATTACATCTCGCAGCCGGAACGTTTGCCGGAGCGTTACGGTACGATTATTCAGCAAGAGGGAGCAAGTCGAGCCGCCGCCGACTATATCGCCGACCAAACGGACCGCACGATCCGCTCGGAACTGCTAAAACTCCGCCCCAGTCCGCGTGGGATAAATTTGAACATGACTTCACAGTAGTAGTTCCCAAACAATATGCTTACCGCTTCGTCAACCGTTGCAACTCCGGTACGTCATATTCCAACAACGCACCGTGAACAAGGTTCGTAATCGGATACGGCACACTGCCTGCTTTGACCACGTCGTACCAACTCCTCACCGGCTTGTCCAATTTGACGCTGGAAAACAATGCCGGTTCCAATGCGGCGGCGTGGAGTGCCACCATACCGGTTACTTCACCGGACACGACCAGTTCGACCGGCTGATTCAGCATCCGTACAACGGCGAATAGGTCTTCCGTTCGCATTCCGACGTAACTCTTGCCGAGCAAATAAGCGAAATAGTAATCAACGCCGTCTGTGCCAAACAGGGTGTGATCGTAATAATTGCCGCCGACTCCCTGCGTTTGACCGAGTCCGCGAAGATCAATGGCAAGGACCGTTTTGTCCGCTTTGGCAAGTTCATTGATCCGGTTCAGATCGGCAGTTTTGCCAGAGTCATTTAGGTAAACGATGATTCCCGTCGAAGCGGTTTTCGGTAAAAATCTGACGACAGGCAGCAAAATTTTGTCGTTTTCGGCACTGAATGAAAATCGCACAGCCGACTTAACTCCGTCGAGATTCTCTGCAACGTTTGTCGCTTCATATTGCACTATGCGCAACCCTGGAATCTCGTCAAGTTTCCGAACGTCGGCAATTTTGCGGATTGCCGACCGCAATTCATCGTCAGATCGGTTCGCCTTCGCCGTTCGAGCGGCAAGCAGTTCCTCGTTGTAGCCCCGATTCAAATCGAATGCCGAACGCGCTCCATCAAGCAACATGACTTCCCCTTTCGGTGTCGCTCGGAGTTCCGCAACCGTGCATTTCGGTTGGTCATCGGCTTCGAAAATCATTTCGTCCCGGTTCGCAAGCCAACGGAGCATCCACCGGACGGTTGATTCCCGGAGCGTTTTGTGCCAACCATGCGGTCCGTCGGCTTCGGTGATTGCCATCTTTTCGCTGAAACCGAGCCGGTCATAAATCCGCTTGGCATTGCGTCCCGTCGCCCAAGCATCTTCGACGGGAAAGAAGTCCCCCGTTACCGTTCCGAGCAGCGTCGGTTTCGGTGCCCGCATGATGCAGTAATCGACGTGATCCATTCCGAAGCCCGCCTGCCCAAAAATGTTTTGTTCCGCATCTTGGGGACCAATCGTCGTCATCATTTTTCCATAAAGTCCGCAGAGATAGCAGATCGGTGCCGCCGCCGCAACGCGGTCGTCCAGAGCCATAATGTACGAAGTCTGCGTTCCGCCGCCGCTGTTGCCGGTTACGCCCATCCGCTTGCCGTCAATGTCGGATCGGCTTTCCATGTAATCAAGAGCACGCATCATATCCCAGACCTCGAAGGTTGCCGTATTGCGTCCCAGCAGAATGCTGCTCGTTGTGAGCGAATTGTGTGCCGGCACACCCTGCAAGAGCGGTCTGCCGTCTTCCCGCAACCGTTGCGTGCGTTCTCCTTGGTCGATGGGATCGATGACGAAAGCGGCAATGCCGTTCGTTGCCGAGAGTGCCGCCACGCCGGAATACTGCTCGTAGGCTTTACCTTCGTTTGCATGTCCACAAACGACCAAGATGCCCGGATACGGGGCTTTGAATTTCGTTGCATCCGGCAGAAACATTGCCCCGGTAACAAAGAATTTTGGTGCGCTTTCAAAGATGACCAACTCGACTCGGTAGGCATCTTTGCCAGTGGTGCCTTTTTCAAAGGTTTTGGTAATCTGCGGATTCATCGGTGTACGATCCCACATTTTGCCAAGTTGTTTGCGGAAATAATCCTTGCGTTCTTGTTGATAGCGTTCGACATCGGCAACTGTTTTGAGCGAGTCGTAGCGTTCCTGCCACGATTTTTGGGCGGCACCGAGTTCGTCGAGGAGGTACGTACGCATCATGGTTGCGTCCTGGGCAAACAGCGTGGGAACGAAAAGTAGTCCGAAGAAAAAAGCGAGAAAGCGTTGCATAGAGGGTTCCTTTCGATACGGGTGCGCGGCGGATTTTCCTATCCGCGAGTAAGTTATGCGTTACACACCGTATCATACCATAAACATCAGCAAATTGCCGTTTTGATTGTGAAGGGTACTTTGTGTTCTTTGTGTCTTGTAAAATTTATTTACCACAAAGACTCGAAGGACACAAAGAATTCACAATGAAAAAAGCAACCAAATTGTTCCCATTTACAGTTTGTATCTTGCCGCAGAAGGACTATTCGTCGTCCTCTTCTTCTTCGAGTTCTCGTTTCCGGCGGTAGGTTTCTTCCAGTAACCAAGCATGTCGTCCGAGTAACCGGAAATAGAACAACAACTGAATCGCAAACAGAAAGAAAAAGAGCATCAGCGTTACGAAAAACATTGATCCCGCAGAACTTGACCATAGAGCACCAACAAAGCATAGGCATACATCGGTAAGGACAAAAAGCATCCCTGTCAGCAAATAGAAGCGTAACCATGCAAACGGTTGGCGAAACAGTGAAGCAATCGTATTTTTCCCAAGCACCGCAAACATCGAACCTATCTCCATACTTGAAAAAAAACAGATCGGAAAGAAAAACCAGTGTGAAAGCAGTAGCATCAGAGCGATTAAAGGTATTGCTGATCCAGAAAACTTGCCGACAAGAAAACCGGGAAGTACAGCGACGAATGATAAAAAGATGAGCCAATGTCCATTGACAAAATAATCAGCCGGCGCAACTTCTCCTCTAAATTCTTCTTTGTCCACTCCGCTGTTTGTAAAATTATACACGTGCAACAGAAGGGACGCAAAATAGCAGAATGCAATAATGAACAGGCTATAGGTTAGAATACCAACAAACAAGGAAAAGATTGCGAAACCAAACTCCCCTCCTCTGTTGCTAGGCGCAGTGGTACTGGCAATCCAATAAATCGCAAATGCTCCCAACGGAACAACAGGAACGAACACCAACAGCGGCAACCACGTACTGGGATCAGCAAACGGCACAAAGAATCGCTCTGTCAGCGGTCGTTTCGGAAGCGGAGGACGATTGAGCGACCGAAAAGATTCCTGTTCGTTGAGTCTTTTCCGCAGTAGAGCGAACGAAGGCGACGCAAAAAACGACGCTTTGGGACGAGGTGCCGTTTTACCAGCATTGTTGAGTACGTAAGCGTCGTCTCTGGTCGTCTGCGTTTTTGTTTTTATCGGTTTTGGAACATATTTGATTTCCGTTTCCTGACCGCAATCGGGACAGGTTTTGAACTGTCCGATGTGTGATTCAGCGGCATACATGCGTGTTCCGCAAAAACGGCAAACGACCGGCACGAGATTTTCTTGCGACGCAACGGATGACGCAGTGGCGATATTATAGGCGGTGGCTCCTTCAAACGTCGAAGGCGGCAATGATGATGGCTTGCTTTGTATCGTCTGCGGCGGAACTTTCGTCTCTGTTTCGCAATCGGGACAAGTTACCAAAGTGCCGACTTGGTCTTCCGTTGCGAATAATGCGGTGCCGCAAAGCCGACAGGAAAAACGAAATTGTTTCGGTCCATCACTGGCTAGCACAGAGACTCCGTCGTGCAACGAATAGGTCTCCTTGCGAGTCATCAGCGCAACGGCTCTATCCCGTTTGGCTTTACGCCTTGCTTCTGCGATTTCGGCGACGGACTTCGGTACAACAATTTTTTTACCGCATTCGGCACAGGTAATTTCTTCGCCGACTTGCTCTTTCCGAACACCGATAAGCGTTTTGCATATACCACATTGGAACGAAATCAATTCCTGCTTTTCTTGCGTGTCCCAAGATTTGGCATCGAGGGTGTAGAGTTGCGATTCGTCAATCGGTTTGTTCGTACTTTCGGCGGGAACGGTCAACTTGAAATAGCAAACGCGGCAATAAATTTGTTGTCCGGCTTTGCCTTCGTCAACTTTTTGCGGATGCAGACACTGGGGACAACTGAATTCGATAGGCATGGTTTGCTCATTTTACCGTATCGTGGTCGAAATGGGGAATTGCGACGGCAAGATCACGTTTCCAGCACGCAGGGTGCATCCCTGCGTGACTATCCGGTTGACAAAGTGGAATTTATGAGTAATAATCTTTTTTGTCTTGTTGCCCCCTTCGTCTAGTGGCCCAGGACACCGGATTCTCAGTCCGGTAACAGGGGTTCGATTCCCCTAGGGGGTACTTGTTACACCCGTATAGCATTTTGTCGTTCAAGAACGAATTTGGGCAACATCCGACGCAGAAGCCGCTGGCGTTGATGGAGTGGCTTGTCAAATCCTACACGAACGAAGGGGACAGCCTTTCGGTGTCTTACTCATTTTCACCTCCTTTTTCATAACCTTCGTAATAATAAGATTGTTCGATGCCTTTGAAGATAACATCTCGGTCATCGGTATTCTCTGTGATGTTAGCGGCAAGCAGAGTTCGCAGTTCCAAATCGTTGACGGGACTGCGTTCCATCGCCTGTAAGTAGAACGTCTTGTCCACAAATTGCCAGTTGACCACTTTTTTTAATCGGTTTTTCAGGATCATGTCCAGCCAAATACGCATCGCTCTGCCGTTGCCTTCCATAAAAGGATGGGCGATATTCATTTCTACATATTTGGCAACGATTTCTTCAAAGGTATTTTCGGGCATTTGTTCGATTTTTACTAAAATCTCGTCCAAATACAAAGCCGTCGCAAAACGAAAACTCCCCTTCGAGATATTTTGTGTACGCACCTGTCCCGCAAAATCATACAAGCCGCCAAAAAGATAACGATGTATTTGCAGTAAACCTTTTGTCGTGCCTGTTTCAATGTTGTCTATTTCGCCTGTTTCAAACAAACGATAAGCATTCTCCAAACTTTTCTTGTCGATGTCTTTCATCATTAAATTGTCTGAATCAGGATTTATTTAATTTTTGGATTTACAGGATGGTATTTGGGGTTAAACACCTTTTTGAATTGTAAACTCGCGTCGCAAAATTTAGCGTAATTGTATCAAAATGTCAAACGTATTGACGACGAGACCATGAAGGTGGGTCGGATTTTCCGGCTTCGAGATGATTAGCGACTTCTGCGCCCTCTTGCAAATATCTGGATGAACTTTTATTATTACTCCCATTTGAAAAGCGAGGTTGAAATGACAGCATTACTTCAAGACCAACCGGTTGTTCAGCAGGCTTACGGACAATACCGGCAGTTTAATCGAGACGAGAGGATGCGTTCATTGGACGAGGCGCATCAAGATAGTCCATCTCCTCTTCGCTCAAGTAGTTTTTTGCGATTGAAACGTCTGCCTTGATAATCTTGCGGTGCGGTTTCCCATCTCTCATGGAAAATGCAGTAAAATAATGCACATATTGCAAAAAAATACACGCAGTGCGGCAAAATAATGCATTTTTAAAAATAAAAATCCATCTCATTTCTAAAAAATAGGTAAAATCTCTACGCGAAAATCGACGTATTTTCCCTATTTTATCATTCGATAGCCATAAAAAAACGAAAACTGTTAAATAATTCGCATTATGGCACAAAAATTGCTGAAAAATAATTCAAGGCGGGAGGTAGCGTTCCGACAATCGTCAAACGAATCAATCAGGCAAGAATAGGAAAAATTATGCGAAAAATGATAACAGCGGTCGTTATTTCTGCAACCATGTTAATGGGATGGGCGGTAGCACAAGACCCGACTGATTATTGGGGAGGAATAGGGAGACAGAACCCTGGCGGAATATTTCGCAACGTTGGAAGTAGCAGTGAAGCGAATCTGAAGTTCAGAGACGATGCCATTGTGGAGAATTGGTATTCCACTGGTGCTATTTTCTATGAGACTCTTGGACTTCGCATTGAGAATTTTTGGGTTACGGCAGACAGTTTGGGACAAACAGGCTACGAGGGTACAGGTTCCATCGGACGGTACATTCTACAAGTAGGTGGTGAAGATCCCCTTATCCAAGGGGAACGTCGTCCGTTTGTCAGTAGTAATTCCGTTCAAAAAATAACGCTGGCGAACGATAGAATTGCAGTTGGCGAAACTATCCAAGACACGACGTTTCTTGCAGGTAGGTTTGGACCCCGAATGACAATCGGTGGTTTTGAAGTCCAAAATTACGGAACGATTGACAAATTGATCTATGAGGGGGGTACTTACACGAATATGGAAGGTACCATTGGTACGTTGGTTGCCGCTACGGACATCACTGGTATCAATTTTGGAACCGTTGGTACTCTCCAGTTCGAAGCCGATGCTGGACTCCTCACCATCAAAGGTTATGTTGAAGATGGTGAGATCGGATTCTCTCCTCTCGGTATTCAGATAACCAAAACCGTTGATTTTACCGATGCAAGGATCGCTCTGGATTTCCGTAACGAATCGGAATTCGGTGTTCTCACGACAAGCGACATGGATGATGCCACCCTTGATGATTTCAATGATTGGTTTTCGGGCACGAAGTTCGAGATTTCTTTTGCGGAACTTTTCGGTCGTGATGTCCAATTCGAGGGGTTCGATGATTTTGTCCTTGATGTTTGGTTTGCCGAAAATCAATCCTACTCACTCCTCAGTCATTTTGATTCTGTCAACGGTAAAATATCGATTCAGACGGATACGGAAGGCGGCAGTGTCCCCGAACCGGCGACTCTTGCGTTGGTGGGTTTAGGTTTAGTGGGGCTCGGCTGGGCACGGACTCGCCGACGGAAATGATGTGAAGATTGTCAAAGGAGGACGGAATACCTGACTCTGGTCCTCGCTCCATTGGCGAAAAACGTCCCGTAAGTTTTGCGCACTCTCCATTCCCACACTTCCATTCCCATCGCAACTCTGTTACAATACGGGCAGACATTCCTTTAACCCTCGTAACTCGTATGCTGAAACGACTGACCCTCTTCCTCTGCCTGCTCCTGTTGCCGGCTTTTGTCCTCGCACAAGATTGGAAAATCGCCGGTGACCGAATCACCACCCGATTCGCCAAAGATGTCGATCCCAAAAATCCCCTGCCGGAATATCCACGTCCACAAATGGAACGAGAAACCTGGCTCAACCTAAACGGACTCTGGGATTATGCGATAGTGGACAGAAACGCACAAATAGTACCATTCGAAGATAAAATCCTCGTTCCCTATCCGATTGAATCGGCACTTTCCGGCGTTGCCAAACGAGTCGGCAAGGACAAAGATCTTTATTACAAACGCTCATTTACGATTCCCAAAGGAGAAAAATGGGATGGCAAACGTATTTTGCTCCATTTCGGAGCGGTCGATTGGGATGCCCAAGTTCATGTCAATGGCAAATTCATCGGCAGACACATCGGCGGCTATGCTCCGTTCAGTTTCGATATTACCGATGCCTTAGAATCTGATGGTGAACAAAGACTCTCTGTTCGTGTTTGGGATCCGACGACTGACGGTTATCAGCCCATCGGCAAACAGCACAACAATCCGAACGGGATTTGGTACACGCCCGTAACCGGCATTTGGCAGACCGTTTGGCTCGAACCGGTGCCGGAAACGTCGATTGAAAAACTCAAAATGGTGCCGAACATCAAAGACGGCACTCTGGCACTCGATGTCGCTGTCAAAGGTGCTCAAACAGGTGATCTCATTTTTGCCTCTCTGTCAGAACCACGAAAACGTCCGCGGCTTCTCCGAAATTTGCGAGACCGTCAGGCAAATGCTCCCAGATTCGCAACAGAGCCGGGTTACACGTTGCGGCTAGATGTTCCGAACGCGAAACTTTGGACACCCGACACGCCGCACCTCTACGGTTTGAAAGTCGAACTCGTCCGGGGCGGCAAGGTCATTGACACCGTTGATTCCTACTTCGGTATGCGGGAAATCTCGCTCGGAAAAACCGAAGACGGCATTACCCGAATGATGCTCAACGGCAAATTCGTCTTCCAGCATGGTCCGCTCGACCAAGGTTGGTGGCCCGATGGACTTTATACCGCTCCGACTGACGAAGCCCTCGCTTATGATGTCGAAGTACTGAAAAAACTCGGCTTTAACATGATGCGAAAACACGTCAAGGTTGAACCGGCACGATTCTACTATCATTGCGACCGACTCGGTCTTCTCGTTTGGCAGGATATGCCGAGCGGTGATCCGAAATTTTACATCGGTGGCAACAGTCCCGATGCGAATCGGTCGGAAGAATCGAAGGCGAATTTCGAGCGGGAATGGCAGGAGATCATCGAGTTCCTGTACAATCATCCGAGTATTGTCGTTTGGGTGCCGTTCAACGAAGGTTGGGGACAATATGATACCTGCCGGATTTTGGATTGGACGAAAAAACTTGACCCGACTCGGCTCGTCGATGGACCGAGCGGTTGGACAGATCGCGGTTGTGGCGATATGCATGACATTCACGCCTATCGGGGACCAGCGATGCCGCAACCGGAAGAGAAGCGTGCGGTCGTTCTCGGCGAGTACGGCGGACTCGGTCTGCCGGTTGAAGGACATCTTTGGGTGCAGACCAACCGCAACTGGGGTTACGGCGGCAATCTGAAAGATGCGGATGACTTGCTCGAAACGTACATGCAACTCAATGACAAGATGCACCCGATGATCGGCAAGGGACTTTCCGCTGCCGTCTATACGCAGACGACCGACGTGGAAGTCGAAGTCAACGGTTTGATGACTTACGACCGAGTTATCAAAGTCGATGTCGAAAAGTTTAAGGCATCGAACGATGCGTTGCGGTTGGAACCGCCGACGTATAAGACGGTGATGCCGACGGCAAGAGAAAAAGCGTCGGAGTGGTCGTACACGACGGAAAAGCCTGCTGATGGTTGGGAAAAAGCCGACTTCGATGCATCGTCGTGGAAAAAGGGGCAATCCGGTTTTGGAACCGCCATGACTCCGAACACGACGGTCAGAACGGAGTGGCGAAACGACAACATTTGGATTCGCAAGTCATTCGAGTTGTCTGCTGAAGATGCCGCCTCGGAACTCGTGCTTGACCTGTATCATGACGAGGACTGTGAAGTCTATATCAACGGAGTGAAGGTATTGGAAACGAAGGGTTTCATTACTGATTACCTTCAATTTCCGATGAGCAATGCGAAAGAAGCGATCAAGGCGGGTACGAATGTGATTGCGATCCACTGTTATCAAACGACGGGCGGACAGTATATTGATGCGGGACTTTCCAAAAAGATTCCGCCGAAGGACCCGACGAAACGGGTTTGGTAGATTTTTGCCGGTACTCCGACGCGAGAGCGGCGGACGCAAGTCCGCCGCTCTTTACAACAGTCCTACTGCCCGCCCGCAACGGCAAGAACCTCTTCCAACGTAAACTGGTTTTCGTACAGGGCTTTGCCAATGATGCAAGAATGAAAACCGCCCTGTGCAAGACAACGGACATCGTCTAACGTGGCAACACCGCCCGATACCACGAGCGGAAACGGTACTGCCCGACGCATCGCTTCCATCTCTACAATGTTAGGTCCTGTCAGCATACCGTCCTTCGCAATGTCCGTATAAACCAATGCCGCCAACGGCAAATCGACATATTTTTTTGCCAAGTCCGTCGCAAGTGTTTGACTTGTTTCGAGCCAACCTTCCGTCGCAACGAGTCCATTGCGACCGTCGATACCGAGTACCAACTTGTTCGGAAATTGCTGACTCATGTCTCGAAACCAATCCGCCTCTTTGAGTGCCAGCGTTCCGATGACGAGTCGGTTCACTCCGGCATCGAGATACCGTTGAATCGTTTCTTGGTTACGGATACCGCCGCCGATTTCAATCGGAATGTTGATGCTTTGGGCAATTTCGCTGACAATCGTAAAATTGGTCGGCAATCCCTCTTTTGCCCCGTCGAGATCGACGATATGCAGGAATTCGGCACCGTGTTGTTCCCAGTGTTTTGCCATTTCGACGGGACTATCGCCATAGACGGTTTCTTGGTTGTAATCGCCTTGTTGAAGCCGAACACACTTTCCGTTTCGTATATCAATCGCCGGAAGAATAAGCATACCGGTCATTGTATCAAACTTGTCTGCAAGCCGCAATGTGTAAACGGCGGTCGAAAATTCTAGCGCGTGGCGTAGCGTTTTTCGGCGGTCGAAAATTGTAGCGCGGTTATCCAGATTTGAGGTGTTTTGGTGAAAATTGAGGGATTATTCCTCATTTTTCC